>Ga0099847_1000034_pt1 | contig 36493 bp, 54 predicted proteins | sample CB_VirMetaG_2_FD_78178 | JGI IMG/M metagenome (GOLD analysis project Ga0099847, IMG submission 78178) | Freshwater to marine saline gradient viral communities from Chesapeake Bay - CB_1504_2 Viral MetaG | ecosystem: Environmental > Aquatic > Marine > Coastal | place: USA: Chesapeake Bay...
CCACTGGCTTCTTTTTTTAATCTTAATTTTTAACGTTTAGATACTAACTTAAAATCTTTATTTGCAGATAGCTTTTTCTTTTTCATCCAAACTTCTAACTTTTCTTGATCCTTAAAGCTTAAAATATCTTTTAAAGTTATTTCTGATTTAGATAAGATCAAAATTTTTATAGCAGAAAGCAAGCTTGGAGAAGCTTTATTTGTGCTTAAAACATGAAGACATTGTTTAGATACCTCCATTTCTCTAGCAAAGGGTTCAAGGCTTAATCTGTATTTAGCTAAATATTCTTTTATATGCATGTACTTAATCCTCTATAAAGTTACTCGGACACTATAATTAATGTTTTATATTATTGCAAGAAGGTTGACAATATTTACTTGGATCAGTAAACTATAGTATGAAAAGGTAAGGAGAACTTTACTATGGAATTAGAATACGAAATAACACCTGAAGATTATGGCTATACACATGAAAATGATATGCCAGACATTGAAACAGCTAAAGATTACGTACAAGGAATTGTCGAGTCTTTATATGAAACAGGTGACGTTGAGCCGTTAGACTCAATGCTAGATGAATTATGCCATGCTTTAGGAATGAAGTTTGAGCACAGAGAACTTAAAATCCAACAAAAGGAAGAAAAAATGGATAAAGAAATAGTTGTTAAAGAAACAAATGAATTAGCTGTCATTAAACAGACAGAAGATATGTGTCGTACTTTGATGCAAAGCCCTCATTACAGCAAGATGGGCCAGCAAGGTGTATATGCAATTGTACAAAAAGCTAAGTCTGTAGGTGTATCTACTTTAGATGCTTTAAATGGCGGCATGTACTTCGTACAAGGTAAAGTTGAAATGGGTTCAGCTATGATGAATCAAATGATTCGTCAATCAGGTCATAGTATTACAAAAGATAGAAAGTCAGATGAGACTATTTGCATACTACACGGCAAACGTGCGGATAATGGCGATACATGGACTGAGTCTTTTAGTATTGCTGATGCAAAACTTGCTGGCATATATCGTAATCAGTGGATGAAGTATCCGAAAGATATGTTATTTGCCCGAGCGCTTAGTCGCTTAGCTCGTCAACTTTTCCCTGATGTAATCAAGGGCTGTTACGTTCAAGGTGAAATATCTGATGCTCCTCTTATGGATGCTCCTGTTGAAGAAACTCAAGATATTATATCAAGTCTTCAATACGAAGAGCTTGAAAAAACACTTAGTGACAATATGTCGCTACGTAAAAACATGCTTGCTTATTTAAAAACCAAGTATGACGTTGAGAGTCTACAAGAGATGCCACTTGAGATGTATCAAGCTGCTATTTCTAGAGCTAAAGAAGCGCAAATCTCTGAAGAGGCCGCATCACAATGATAATAAAAGATTATGTTCAAGGCTCAAGCGAATGGCTTGAGATGCGTAAAAACTTTATTATGGCGTCTGATGCTCCAGTGATCATGGGCGAAAGCCCGTGGTCTACTCCTTTTCAGCTCTGGGAAAAGAAGTTAGATTTAGCTCCACCAACGGAGTCAAATTTTTATATGAAACGAGGTCTTGAATTAGAGCCGATAGCATTAGAAGCTTACAATAACTACACGGGCAACCAAGCAGTCCCTTGCGTGGTTTTTTCTGAAGACATATCGTATATGGGCGCTTCCCTCGATGGGTTATCGGCTGATCAAAAGACAATTGTTGAGATAAAATGTCCTGGTCAAAAAGATCATGATTTAGCTGCATCGGGTGTTGTTCCTGAAAAATATAAAGGTCAATTGCAACATCAACTTTACACAAGTAGTCTTAATTTGCTACACTATTTTTCTTTCAGAGATAATAGTTTTCATTTAATTGAAGTTTTTAGAGATAAAGACTACATAAAAAAGATGCTTTTAAAGGAGAAAGAATTCTTTGACTGCTTAAGAAACTTTAATCCCCCTAAAGATCATGAAGTTTGTATTGAAAGAAAGGATGACAAATGGATTCAATTATCGCTGGAATGGAAAGAAACTTATCAACAAATTAAAAGGCTTCAAGAGAAAGAAAAGGAGCTAAAACAATTGTTGATACAAGAATCAAATGATAGAAATTCTCAAGGTTCTGGAGTTAAAGTAACAAAAGTAAGTAAGAAAGGAGTTATAGACTACAGCGCTATACCTCAAATAAAAGACGTAGACATAGAAAAATATAGGAAGAAGTCTTCTGTATACTGGAAGATATCAACGACAAAATGAGCCAAAAAACAATAGAACAAATTGAAGAAGAATTAGTTTTTTTAAGAAGAGACTTCTTTAAAAAGTTCGATAAACTTGTTTTAGAAATATCAGAACTTCAAGATTTAGAGAGTTCTTTTAGCTTAAGTGATGACATAGAGTACGATAAAATCATCTCTATAAAAGAAAAAGATGAGTTTAGAAACGCTTATCAATTTTAATTGAAAAACAGAAGGCTTTAGGCGTGTATAGTGGAGAAAGCGCCTAAGGTTATTCTTTAAAGGGAGAAAAATGACAACACCTATAAATTCAAATATAGCATCTGGAGATAAAGTTTTTGATCTAGATCAATATAGTGAGAAATATGACACACATTTAAAAGTCTCTAAATTATACCGTGAAATATTTATTGCTAATTCAGGAGAAGCAGCTTTAGACAACAAAATGAAAGTTGACGGAAAAGTCATAACTAACAGAGAGTTTTTTAATCAACTAGAAGCTAACGCAGCGGTTTATGATGCACGAGATCAAGAGTATAAAGAGCAAATAGCACAAAGGAAAGAAGAAGCTAAACAAGCAAAAGAAGCTAAACAAGCAGAGGAAGCTAAAAAGAAAGAAGAGCAATTAACAAAAAAACCAAAAGTTGAAGTCTTACAAAATAGATGCGAAAAGCAAGTTAAAGAGTTAGAAGACCTAAGAAGAAATAAAGGTGGATGCGGAACTATTGGAAAGGTTGCCTTAATTGCATCTATAATTTGTGGAATTGTAGGAACTATACTATGTGCTGTTTTGTCTGCACCTGTTTCAGCTGTATTTTTAGGAGCAGCTACTATAATTGCATGTTGTTTGACGCCTCTTGCATGGATAAAATAAAGCCCACAACTAAGCGGGCTCTATCAATTTCAAGTGAGGAGTTTGATGAAAAAATACATTTTAAAAAAAATATGAAACGCTATGAATTTAACAAATCTATTTTTCTTTTACAACTTTTCTTTTGTAGCTGGTGAAAGATCTATATCTAGACCTGTATGCTCCTCAATCTTATTTTCAATCATTTCCTCTATAAGATTGTCGTCTTCTAAACCAAATTTATCATTTAAGGCTTGGCATCCACCTAAAATACAAACTAAAACTATTGCTGCTATTGTAATTTTGATCAAAATCTTATCCATCCCTGTTCTACTAAGCTCTTCGTTTAGTTCTTTGATGACATCAAACATTTTTGCACCTAATATATATTTTAAATATACACACAAAAAGATTTTATGAAAAATTTCTGCATTCTATTTTCTATGGTTTTTTTTAATTTTGCTTGTTTAAAGGGCGATGAATTTCTAAATTTTCTTGAATTAGAGATTAAAGAGATAAATAACCATATACAAATATGCAAAGAAAATATTGAAAGCGAGCTTGATATACATCAATTATATTTTTTGGAGGGGCAGAAATGCGAAGCTGTTTTCATCTTAAACATGTACAACTCTAAGAATTTAACAAGACGTCAAACTCTTCGACGGTAAGATTTAATTTCTTTCTGATTTCTTCTTTTTTTTCTGCTAATTTTGCTAATTTGCTAATTTTTTCTTCTTTTTCTATTTTAGATTTAGCTTCTTCTTTAATACGTTCTTCTTTTTCTTTTTCTGTCAGTGGTATTTGTTTACCACCATTTCTATCTGCTATTACTTTATGCATCATTTTTCCTATGAGGGTGTACAAACTCCGTATAATTTCGCAGTTCCTGAAGTTATATTTCCAATTCCAAATAAAATTCTCAGTGCGTCAACATCTTCTGCAGCATTTCTTCGAGCAGTACCCATCACGCTTCTAAAGGCTCCAGATGTTGGAGTATTGTTGCTGCCCATAAAAGTAAAATAAGTGATTCCAGTACCAGAAGGATTGTGTATAAAAATCATTCCAGTGGCATATTCATCAGCAGCATTTCCAACCGTTCCAGAACTTACTGAGATTGACCCTGCATTTACTCCAGTTGAACTATAGGTAGCGACATCATAGTCAGTAGCGCCGCCATCCCACGTAGAACCGTTATCAGTTGAACTTTGAATAGAGAGATTGTCTCCATCCGTAGAAGGTCTCATTTGATCCCACATCAAAACATACATAAAGTATGTGCTGTCAATCAAAGATGTAAACTCTAAAGATGCAGAGGTTGATGCAGTTGCACTCCCTAAAAACACCCAGCCATTACCTGCGCTATCTGCTGCCCAAGCAGGAAGATCTGTTGATACTTTTAATACTTGTCCATCAGATCCTATTGGCAACTTGCTGAGAGTATTTGCAGCGGACGCGTATAAAATATCACCTTTAGTGTAAGTCGTCTGTCCTGTTCCACCGTTAACCTCTGTGACAGGTACGTCTATGTTTATTGTTACTACTGCAGCAGCTCCACTAGTGTTTACTCCTGTACCACCCGACACAGTTAAAGCATTAGCAGCAGGAGTTGCTGTACCTGAGTCTGTAGGAAAGCTTAAAGGCGTTGCAGCTGAAGCATTAATCGTAATAGTATTTCCAGCTCCTGACGTGTCAGCTCCTGTTCCACCTAAAACATTTAAAATATTTGCTGCTGGTATTGCTGATCCAGAATCAGTCACATAACTTGTCGCAGCAGCTCCAATTAAGCTTACATATCCGTCGGTATCTACTACAAAGTCTGCATCGTTGAAACTACATATACCAGCATCGTTTTTGTCTCCAGGAGCTCCTGTTCTATCAGCTGCTACTTGCATATTGATTGTTAGGGTGTTTGTGCTATCTACTGTTTCTAAAGGGAGGCCTGATGGATTTGCTGCATTTGCTACTGCTGCTCCGTCCACGTCTATGTTTCCTGAAGCATCAGGTGCAATCTGAGTGTTTACTTGGTCTCTTAAAAAATCAACGCCTGGACCTCCTCCACCCGTATCTAACTGAACCCATGTAGCGTCACCGTTAGCTTCGAACTTAACAAGTTTCCAGAAGTCACCTTCAGCATCTGATCCTGTAGCATTTTTATTAACACGCCACTCGCACCACATTGGAAATTTTTTGTCATTTACTGTTGGGCTTCTTGGTGCATCTACTACAGGAACATTTGATAAGCGGTTATCTGTATATGCTAAAGAATTATTATTTTGTCCTGGGACGCCGAATTGAACCATGTAAACACCTGTATTAATATATTTACTATATACCGAGTAAATATTTTAATACACCTTAACACGCTAAATATCCACTTACTACAGTTTTATTTGGTCCATCTAGATCTACTACTTTTGTGCTTGAGCTAACTGTAGCTCCAAATTTAGCTGTATCTGCTGAGTCCATATCTGTTAAAACAGACATGAACATTGTAAAATCACCGGAAGTTGGTTGACCTGAATCTCCAAAAAAATAGGTCTCGTTAGATGTAGTTAAATCTCCTAATCCTGCTCTATGTGAAGTAGTAACTCCTTGATAATGCACTGTTACTTCAAATTGGTACCTTCCTGTTACAGGCGCTGTAAATACTGCTCCGCCGCTCGCTCCTGGAGTAAAATCTCCTCCTTGGTCAAATCTTTCTGTTAAAGAAACTCCCGTAGTTGTATCTCCTAACCAATAAACAGTACCATTACCTGTTACATTGTTAACCTGAGAAGGATGTTGAGCGCAAAAAGCTGGTTGAGAACCATTTAGCATTTCTCCATTATCTGAGACAGTAATATCGCTATCTTGAAGGGTATCGCCTCCTGTACCGTCCCATCTAGATAAGGCGTTATCTGTGCTAGATACAGGACCTGTTATACCTACTGAAGAAGTTTGAAAAGTTGGTGCAGATCCGGCTCCATTAGATACTAGAACTTGTCCAGAAGTTCCTACTGCTACTCCTGATATAGTATTAGACGCTCCACCTACTAGTGTTTGATACTGAGTAATCGTACTAGCAGTGAAAATACCTGAGCCGTCGTGTGTAACTACTCCTGTCGCTGTAAGATCAATACAGTTTTGTATAGCCAATTTACACTTCTCTCTCTAAAGCTAACTCTCTTTCTAATGCTTCTTTTGCTTTTAGTTCATCATACAATTGGTCAGCTGTTTTATATTTACTAGATGATTTAAGAGTTAAAATTTCATCTCTATTTTTTACTTTGAATTCTTCACATAGACGAATTTTTCTTTTATTTTTCTTGTTTTCCCACAACTCTTTAGCTCTTTCTTTCCAAGTTTGACCTTCTCTAGCATCATATACACGAGATATATACTCACCTTCAGAGTGAGCTTTACAGTTATTCCAAACTCTTTGAGCCCATTGATTTTTATTCTCTAGGTGTTTGCCTAGATATCTGTCTAAACAAACTTCATCTACTTCGTCATATTCTAATTCTGTATTTTCTATTAACATGCTAAAAATCCTGATACTACTGTTCTTGGTTTTGATGCATCTCCAAAAATATCTACTACTTTTGTACTAGAAGAAACTGTTACGCTAAATTTAGCTGTATCTGCTGAGTCCATATCTGTTAAAACAGAAGTGGACATAGCATAGTTTCCAGAAGGCGGAGATGCTGATGCTCCATAAGTATATGTTACATTAGAGGTAACAATATCCATTGCTGGAGAGTGAGTAGATCCATTCATTCCTTGTACTAATACAAACATATTGAATTGGCATCTGCCCGTTACAGGTGCCGTAAAAACAGCTCCTCCACTTGCTCCAGGTGTAAAATCTGCATTTTGATCAAATCTTTCTGTTAAAGTTGTACCAACATCTGTATCGCCTAAAAAGAAAGCTGTTCCATCTCCTGTCTCATTGTTATCTGTAGTTCCTTGATAAGCGCAAAAAGCTGGTTGAGAAGCATTAGTCATCTCTCCGTTATCGGTAACAATTACTGTGCTGTCTTGAAGTGTATCTCCGCCTGTTCCATCCCACCTAGAAAGTGCATTGTCTGTACTAGATACAGGTCCTGAAACTCCACCACTTGCATCTTGGTAGCTGGGATTAGCTCCAGCTCCATTACTAGTAAGAACTTGTCCAGAAGTTCCTACTGCAACACTACTTATAGTATTTGATGCTCCACCTACTAAAGTTGTATATTGAGTTAAAGCGCTACCAGTAAATACACCTGATCCATCATGTGTAACTACTCCTGTCGCTGTTAAATCTATACTGTTTTGTATTGCCATTTTTCTCCTATACTACAGTCCAAGATCCAATTGATGAAGTTACATAAAACTCATCATCTGCTGTTGAAATAATTTCTAAAGTGTCTCCAACTGCAGTTGCTGTTAAAGAGCCACCTACACCTGTTGTAGTAGTTGAACCCGCAAATTGAATAGTTTGGCTTGCATTTTGTGCTATCTTACAAAATCCAGCCCCTTTGGTGATTACCTTGAAAGTGTCTCCAATAGTCGATGAGCTCGGCAAAGTTAATGTAACTAAGCTAACATTATTAGCTACATATCCGTTTTGCGCTACCATAGTGTCGCTAGTGCCTGTAACATCAGTCCAAGAAAAACCACTTGCACCAGTAGCCCATGAAGGAACACCGCTTGCTAATGTTAAAACTTCTCCATCACTTCCAGCAGCAAGTTTACTAAGTGTATTTACAGCAGAAGCATATAAAATATCTCCTGTTGTATATGTTGTCTGGTTGGTTCCTCCATAAACTTCACTTACAGCTGTCCCATTCCAAATACCCGTAGTTATAGTTCCTAGAGTTGTAATTGAAGCTTGTCCAACGTAACCAGAATCAATGTCAATAACTGGAGTTGCGCCTCCTGTGGATGTGATACGATTTAATGTACCAGATACACTTGTCACAGTACCTTGTGGATTTGCTTGCCATGATGGGTTTGATCCAGCTCCGTTACTAGTCAAAACTTGACCTGATGTTCCTACAGAACTTAGGGCTGAAATGTCTTTTGCTCCAGAATTTCCAACAATGACTCTATATTGTTGAAGAGGTGAAGACGCTTCAACAACATCTCCTGTCGCAATTCCTGAATCTTGAATGAGCTTTCCAGTTATTCCATTAAAACTTGCAAGATTTGCTGAAACTGCACTCGCTGGGCCTACTACATCACCTCCAGCAGCAGGAGCAGCCCAAGTTGGCACACCAGCTGCTAAAGTTAGAACTTCAGTATTTGAGCCTACAGCTAATTTGCTTAATGTATTAGCTCCAGAAGCATACAAGATATCGCCTGTAGTATAAGTGCTTTGGTTGGTTCCTCCATAAGCTTCCGTCACAACAGAACCGTTCCATGTTCCTGTAGTTACCGTTCCTAGAGTAGTTATGGTCGCTTGTCCAACGTAGGTAGCAGCAATATCAATGATTGGATCTGTGGCAGTTCCAGAAATAGTGATTCTGTTAGCAGTGCCAGAAACGCTAGTTACTGTTCCTCCTCCATTATCACCTATTATATCTAAATTTCCTGTGTCTGGATTAAGTTTTAATACCATTTAATGCCTATGAATATGTGTATGTTGCTCTATCTGTCCAAGAAAACTCATATTCTGTAGACGCATTTCCAGCGGAATTTTGAGGCCATGTTTTACTTGTTAATGAGTTATTTCCATCATAAGCTTGAAATGAAATTTGCCACTTAGACTCTCCTTCTCCAGTACCTACAATAGCCTTCCCTATATAAAGAGCATTTCCGCTAGCGTCATTTTGGGCTCTGATAGTGAGCTCTCCATCACTAACAATAAAAACCCTTCTATCTTTCTCACCAAATTTAAATGGTCTATTTTCTCTTTGTCTTGAAATTGTCATTTTTTTCCTATTTAAATCTTTCTGCCCATGAAATCGCAACTGTTGCATCTGTACTAGAAGAGCTTATGGCTGTAATTGTCATAGTATTTCCTGGATATAAAAAGAACTGAAACTCTCTAAGTGGTTGGGAAAGTGATCCTGCTTTATCTAGTGCAAAAGCTGCCAATAAAATGCCTGAACTAACAGTTGTCCCAGCTACATCAAAATCTATCACAGAATTATTCACTCTTACATCATTATAAGAAGGAGTACCACCCAATGTAGCATTTAAATATACCTTCAAAATTACATTTTTAGTTCCGTCTACAGACATAGTAAGAAAATCAGGTTGTATAACTACTGTATTATTTAAAGATTGATAAGTGGTTTTATTTCTTATCGTTAAGACGTTGAGCTCTGTCGTCACACCTGTTTTTGTGTTTGATACACAATTTCTAGTTTCTCCAGCACTTGAATCTTGACCTTCAATATAAAGTCCAACACTAGGAACTTTGATCTCTATATTTGTATTGTTTGTAGTATTTGTACTTTTACAGAGAAAAGGAAAGGAGGGATTATTTACCGAAACTGTAGTATTTAAGTTTGCATATCTTATCGTGTGAACTATTTCAATTGCTCCAGAAACACTATTTTCAATAGAAAATGTAATCGCTCCAAATCCAAGCCACTGGTAACGAATTTGAAAGACGTTTCCTTTGGAAGTATCTAGAGTTTGAACAAAACTCTCATTTCCAAGCATTCTGTTGCCGTTCCAAGTCTCTTGAGGAATCCATGTATCAGAACTGTTAGATCTATATAATATCCCAAAAGAGGTCCCATTATATCCAAAAAAGAACCCATCTGTAGCGTTTCCTATACCAGATATTTGTGTATTACCCGCCACAGGCGCATCAAAAACTGATGTAAATCGAGCTAAACCGCCTGTTCCTGGATTATATTCTAAAAGTCTTAGGCTTTCTAATGTTCCGCTACTACTAGTTGCAGCTCCGCTTCCTATAACAGCAAACTGACCAGAGTGAGTAACGCTTCCACTTCCTGTTGTAGTTGTAGAAATTACATCTGTATTTAAATTATACGGAAAATGAAGAAGGACTCGAGGAGTTGGTTGTGCTGTTGAAAGCTCTCCAAAAGCTGTTGTGCTTGGATTTTGATTGGGTGTATATATCTTTGTTCTTGCCATGCTTATTCCTGTTAAAAGAGGTTAATAGTCCTCTATTTTATAACGCTACAACCTGGTAAAAAATTCTTACAGTTACTGTGCTATCATTTGAAGCGTTACCACCGATTTCTCCATCGCCTGTATTGTGCAATACTAGAGCTTGGTTTTCAGCGCCTGTTGCAACTACAATTGCGTCTGCTACAGGAAGAGCATTAGTTAAAGTATCTGCACTTTGATCTATAAATCCTGTATTTTCTATTGTCTGAGATACTGCTACTCCTGAACCATCTGTATATTTGATTGCAAAGTTATCGGCTGTTTCTGTGAAAACTTCTGATCCGTAGTTTAGTTTAAGTTGTGCTCCGAAGAACATTACAGCATTACCAGCGCCTTGAGCTGCTACTAGAGAAACTGGTGTAGCACGTGCTGCTTTTACTTGTGCTGCCGTAATTGTTACATCTGCGTATTGCATTGCGCTAGTTGTAGCATCTTGAGAAATTGTTAAGGTGTTAGATGTTGCTGATGTTGCAATTCCTGCTCCACCTGCAAATGTGATCACACCAGCTGCAGTAGGTGTAGCGCTTCCGCTGTCTGATGTAGCGGTATCCATGCTTATGCCACCACCTGCTAATTGTACAACTCCATCGGTGACTGAGAATTGAGTTGCGTTGAATTGAACGTCTCCTTGAACTTTTGTACTTCCAGAGACTCTACCTGTATAGGCTAAAGGGCTTTTGTTTGACATATGATACCTCGTTTATGTTTAAATTAGTTATAACACTACAAAGAAAAAATTTCATTATAATATGCAAATATTTTGATATTTTACATCTAATATAGACTCTTGACCTTTATTTGTATTATGTATATAATTATTACATGGATAAATTTAAAACCTTAGTTGTTAGGATCACCAAAGAACAACATAAAAGATTGAAGCTTGAATCTATTAAGCGAGACATGACATCTTCCGATATCATTCGTGAAAAATTAGATGATATTCTAAATAAAGAGGAGGAGAAAGATGGGCAGAAATAGAAAAAAATCGTGGATAAACTTAGATTCTAACTCTTTTGGATTTATAGCCTTGATTCTAACTATCGTAGGATTACATGTTCAGTCCGATAACAGAGCTTATGATTTCAAAGAAGTTATTAGACTAGAAATGAAAGACTTTCATGAAAGATTGTTAGAGATAGAGAAGGGGAGAAAATGAATGAAACATGGGTACAAATTGCGACGATAGCTCTTAGCAATTTTGGTATTATTCTTTGGTTTCGTAAAGAATCAAGAGAAGATTGGGTTAGATGCCAAAATACGATTGATTGCATACAGAAAGAGATGAAAGACTTCCATGAGAGATTGTTGGAAATAGAGAAAGGGAGGAAATAATGATAACATTAATTTTATTACCTATAGTTATATTTGGAACAGGAAAACTATCTCTTTTATGTGCGATTTGGCTTTTGTCGCAAGACTAAACTGATAGTAAAAATTTAAATAACTTATGTCCAGAAAATATTTTTCCTACTTTTTTCACATTTTCCATTGTAAATTTTCTGTCAGCTATTTTTTTTGATACATCAAGCAACTCTTTTGCTTCTTGTGGAGAAGTTAACTCTTCAATCAACTCATAATTTTTTCTCTGATTTACTCTATTATAGATATCTGTTCCTGTAAAATCTGGAATAACTTTATCTCCATAGAGAATGTCTCTAACTTTTTCTTTAGAAGCTTTTTGAAATAATTTATTTCCATTTTCAGTTTTTGATAAATCTGTTTTAAGTTCTCTTATTCCGTCTTTAGTGCTAAGTAATTTTTTAACTTCTTCTCTACTTTTTCCTGTGTATTTTTGCACTGCTTTCATATCAACGCTGGTTTTTTCAGGAAATTTCACTACTCTTAAAGGTTTAGTTGTACTTTTTTGCGCTTTTACAACTTCATTTTTTACAGCATTTAATTGATCTGGAGATAAAACAGCTTCTAACTCTCTATATTTTCTATCAAGAACTCTTTGAGAAATATTTTTAGGGTCTTTAAATATTTCTTTTAATTCTTTTTCAACAATCTCTCTTTGAGTTGCTCCTAAAAGTTCTTTCCCTTCTTGAGTTTCTCCTATGATTTTTTTCATCATATTAAACTCATCTTTGTTAGCTAAATTTTTACCTAACTTAGAAAAATCAGCATTGCTTCTGTCTCTGTAAGGATTAATGTAATCATTATTAAATTTCTCTGACCAAGATCTATATGCACTATCTGCTTCTTTCAAAGAATCTACAGCTTTTTTATTTCCTGAAATTTCTGCTGTGAAACTTATACTTTCTTTTAAATCACCTATTAACGGTTTAAATATATTTTTAGGCTTCCCATGAGCAAAATCAAAATCCATAGTCTGTCTAATACTTTGAATTTGATCTATCAATTGATTATTTGAAATTGGCTTGTATCCTGTTATCTGATCGTTTGGTCCTTTTTCCGCTCCAAAACTAATTATTTTTTTTATTGTATTTTTTAATTGTTCTTGAACACTAGAAGGCTTCGGAATATTTTCTAATACAGATAATTTTTCTTCTAAAGATGAAATTAAATCTGGTCTAATATCAGAAACTTGAGCATTAGAATTTTTTGCTTTTTCATATAATTTATTGATGTTTCTATATTCTTTTACATCTAATTCTCGGACGATATTTTTAAGTGCTTTACCTGTTTCTGTGTCTGAATATATTTCTTTGTTATAAACTTTGTCAGCTATTCTTTCATTTAAAGGTCTTTCAGCTATAGGTTTAGTTGGAACTGGCCTTAACCCTATATCTTTACTTGTGGGTGTGATTTTTCTTTTTGTTAAATCAGTTGTAGCGGCTTTTTGTGGAGAGGTAGGTTTTATACCTGCTAAAGATGTTTGTTGTTCAGCTTTTTGTATAAGATCTTTTAGTTGTTTTGCTTCTTCTTGAGATAACTCATTAATGATATTTTCAAATACATCGGGTTTTACTCCTGATATTTCTTCTGATACTCTCCCAGCTTTCTGTATAGTTTCTTCAGCTAATTGAGAAGGACTTATGCGTCTATTAATTAAGTTTTTTACTTTGTTTATGACACCTGATTCGCCTCTATTTAAAACATTCAACAAAGGAGCTCTACCTTTTTTCAATAAAAAAGGTAATGAAGCAAAACCAATCCCCGCTGCTAGTTTAGACTTTTCTCCTCCTCCAGCTTCTTCAGCTACTTGTTGTCCAGTACCAAATAATGCACCAGAACCCGCAGCTTTTACGCCAGATTGAATAGTTTTAGCCCCTGGAAATAATGCTTGTCCTGCTAAAAATTCTCCGCCTCCTTTACCTATTGAAGAGGCATATCTTTCTATCTCATTTGTAGGAATAAGCTTGCCGCCTGTAAGCATATCAAGGCCTTCGCCTATTGTTATCACATCTGGTCTTTTACCTACTTGTTCATCTATTTCTTCTTGAGAAGCACCTTGTTGTCGTAATTCTTCTACTTGTTGATCGTATTCTTCTTTTTTTCCACGTAACTTAATCTGTTCTTGAGCTTTAACGAAATCATCTTCTCCTCCACCAAAAGCAGACATTGCAGTTTGTAAAAAACCACCAATAAAATCTTTAATACCTATATTACCAGGGCGTGTTATGTTCTGTGCAATATCACCTGCGGTCTGGAATTCAAAGCCTTGTTGTTGTGGTATTTCTTCTTGTTCTTCTTCGGTAATAACAAATTGACCGTCTTGTTCAGGTAGATTACTTTGTTGTTGAGAAGGCATTGATAATTGCTCTTCTTCTGGTTGATCTTCTTCTGGATTAGTTATAACGAATGGCATTTTTACCTATTTTTGTTTTATCCATCTGGTACCACTGTAAATAAATTTTTGTCCTGTTTCTGTATTTGTAGCTATAGAGCCTTTTTTTGCAGAAGCAGGTAACTTATTAACAACCGTTTCTTTTTCTGGTGAATCTATTTGTTGTTCAAATTTTCTAAAATTTTTATCTACTTTAGTTTGTAATTTAATAAATTCTTCATTGGGTATATTATTTCCATACTTATCTATCAAATCGCCTAATTTATCTCTAAAACCAGTTGCATCACTGGCTAATGTTCTTAAAGATGCTATTTTACCTTTGATTTGTTCTTTAGTATCAAAAGGAGAAATAGCAAATGTTTTTCTTATCCATTCTAATTTTTTCTGAGGTAAAACACCTGCTTTATTAAAAACTTTAATAACTCCATCTAGAACTAAATTACCTCTATTTCTGTACTCTGTAAACTCTTTTCCTGACCATAAAAACTCTCCTGTAGCTATTCCTTTGGCTCTTCCTACTTTATCTATATTGGATTCTAAATAATCTAAATTTTCTGATAATACGGCTGATGATTCTTTACCACCTTGTATATAATCGATTACTGACTCGGCCTTAAATTCATCTATTTTTTTATCAAAAACTGTCTGGTTTTTTGTATCTTTTTTAAAAAGTTTTAATACTTCCATTGGATTTTCTGCATATGGTGCATATGCTTCTATAAAAGCACTTTGACCTTCAGGCGTAGATAATCCTCCAACATCTAAAGATCGATCTAAAGCTGTTTTAAAATAATCTTGTTTTTTAGAGGATTGAAGAACTTTTTCAATTATATTAATTTCTTCAGGTTTAACATTTTTAGACAAAGCATTGATTACAGATTGATTACGTATGTTCGGATCTAAATCTGGTTGTTGTAGCGCTGTCATTAAACCAGAAAAGCCCTCTTGTCTTTTCATTTTTAATTGTTCTTCTCGCTGCTGCTTACCTCTTTGCTGCAAAGCTTGAGCAAGCGCTCCGCCTGCTGTAGAGATGCCTTGTGCTAGCCCTGATTGGTCTTGGAATATTAAAGGAGATACCATAATTTACCTATCTAGTTAGACTTCCATATTGTTGTTGAGGTTGAGCTGCTGCAAAAGGGTTATATGTTGTAGGATTGCTTGCGAATCCTGCTCCTATCTGTCCTGCTGCTCCTATCAACGGACCTAAAATACCTTGTTGCTGGTTGAACGTAGGTTGAAATGTAGGTTGAGTTAAGAAGGGTAACGCTTGTCCTCTAGCTGCTTGTTGTAGCTGCTGTTGTCCTTGAGCAAATTGCCCAAACTGCGAACCTAAGGAAGTGGAAAGATCAGTTGCAGTTTGAGCTAAAGCTTGGTTTAAGGCAGAAGAAGAGCTGGCATTAGCATCGGTGAATCGTTGTTGAATAGCTGGGAGTATTTGTTGTTGTAGAGCTTGAAGAGCAGGATCTATAGTAGTCTGCTGGAACATAGACATTAAGTCTTCTGCGCCTTGAGGTTGGAGTGATTGTCCAAGCGATTGTAGAGCTTGTGGACCTATATCTTGTAAGCCTTGGCTAAATAGCTGTTGCTGCTCTGGGCTCAGTAGCTGTATGTCCTCTTGCCTCTTCGTGCCCCCGAGTAGTGTGCGTCCCATCTTCTTTCTCCTTGTATTCCATTAACACGGACTTGGATCTTTTAAACCCATAGCGCTGACTGTGTTTGGCATAATTTGTCAGCCAAAATACTTTCTTTAATTTTAGCTTTTTTAATAATTCTTTTACATGTTCTTCTACTTTTCTCATAGCTTTTCCTAGACCCCAATACTCTTTATCTATAGAAAAAGTGTTTATAATTGCATCCTTGCTAAGAGAGTCAATTACAAACCACAAAAAACCTTTTACAACATTTTCTGGATCTACTAAAACATAGAGATGATTAAAAGGATTAAGAGTGGGGCCCTCAGACTTCTTTATCAAGCAATTAATTTCTTGATATTTGTAGAAGTCCTCTACGGTATAGTCTCGGTCTCTTATCTGTTCTACGAGATATTTGGGTATATGGACAGGTGAAAAGACACGAACCCATTTTAAATCGTCTAGTGATTTAGCTTTCATTTTGTTTTCCTAGGTATCTTATGTGCATTATAATTCGACCTGCCGCAACAGACCCTTGATTTGCAGTCGTAAAACCATCTCCAGTATTCCATATTTCAGCTCTGTAGGTATCATCTATAGCGTTTACTACACACTCTGTTCCTCCTGTAAAAGTAAAAACAGAAGGTTGAACAACACCTACAAATGGAATATTGTTTGTATTAGCCACTTCATAAGGAAGCTCTATATACATGTTTCCGGTTATAGCTCCGGAATTAGCTGTCCATTCTACATCACACCAAACATCTACAAACAAACCTTGTCTATAAACCCATCCAGTCTGGTGATCGTATGTAAAAGTAGTTCCTGAATTAGCTGTATCTTTTAAAATAGGAGTCCAAGTTCTACTTTCTTGAGAAAAATCACTTCTTATATCACCATTAATGCCTTGAGCAAGTTGCTCATACATACTTTGGAGACTAAAGATAAGCTCTCTCATATATCTATCTAAGTCTTCTCGACTACCAGAGCGAAGCATGTCAGTTCTTAAAGGAAATATGATATTTGTAGGAAGAGTCATCCGAGTGTTCTTTTACCCCTTTTCCTAAACCAAGGCTTAAAAGCATGTATTCTTAAAGGTTTATTCGTTCCTGTAGCATTAATCTTAATTTTATGTACATATCCTATGCCACCTGCATACGCACGCTTCCAAACTTTTGTCCTATAGAATTTTCTCTCTACTATTTGTCCGCCTGACGTGTATGTGCCAAATCCAGTTGCATCGATAGATACTGTAAAAGTGTCCGCATCAATAACAGTTACCTGAAATTCTGTATCATTTGCTTCTACCATTCCCTCTATACCGTATATATAGATGATGTCATTAGTAGCAAGTCCATGTTGGCCAGATGATATAGTTAACCCTAGTGTTGGATCTCCAGCATCTGTTAGTTGTATATCATTAACGACACTTATAAACCCAAGATCTGGTAATAAATCCATTCCTTGATCTATATATGGCGTTTCGCTGTTGTTTTTATAGAATTCTACTGACAAGGAAGTTTTTTGATCGCTGTCACAGAAAAAATCAATATAACCGAATTGCGCCTCTACTCCTTGTTCCTTGAAAGGGTTCCAACCAGCACTTTCTAATAAGAATGTAATGGAATTTCCACTGTCATTGCCCTCTGTTTCTAGTACATGTATAGCACCTGCTCTATCTCCTCCAAGGAAGATTTCTGCACCTTCTGACCAGAAGAATGAAAGAGCTGTCTCATCTGTCAAATCTGATGCTGAAATATCTAAGTCATTAGTTGCAATAAAATCTTGAGCCGCATAATCTATTGAAACCTCTCCGTATCCAAGAGCATTAAGGTCAACTACGGCACTTGAAACTTCTCTAGTAAATATATACTTAGAGTAAGCTCCTGATTCTTCATCATAAATTAGCGCTGAGTTAGCATCATCGCTTTCTGTATCGGGGTATAATACCCATGTTCTTCTATGTGCATAGTCTCTTGCTGCAAAAACTTTACCAAATTGGCTGTCGTTGATCTCATCATTAACAAAATCCTCTATACGATCGTCTATACGTCTAGTTTCAACAGCATCAGTAGCAGTAATTCCACGCTGGCCAAGAGATGCAATATAGCGGTCAAAGCCTACGGTTGCCATTTTTCCATCACATGCTCTGTAATCGTTAACTTTATCCCATCTAAAAGGCAAAGCTGGGTCAGGAACTGGTCGTAAAGTCCATACACTATCTGTGAATGTCACTATGATAAGGTCTTGTAAAGCTCTTGCGCTTATAATTTGATCACCTGTAGGTGCATCCACAAAACCACCACCGCCTGGAGTAGTATCATCCCAATTAGAAGGATCTTGAGCAGCACACCACCGCGCTCGTTGGGGAAATGTATTAGTATTGGATGTATCAAACTCGAAAGTATGAAGACAAACCAAACGCTGTTTAATACTAAATATGAGTTTACATCCATAAAGTGTATCTGTTGAATTTAGTGAAGGTTGAAATTGATCAACTCGAGCTGCTGTATCATCATAATAAACAATTCCATCTGTTCCAGGAGTACCACTAACATAAGCTTTACCGTTTGTAATGTAAACCCGGTTTACATTGCCTGCATGTTGCCAGTTGGCAGCCCATATATAATCTAGGTTAGTTGAAGCCCAAACATCAGAGTCTGTTCTAAGTGTACCGCCTATATCGTATAAATCAAGAGGCTCAAATATATTACTCGCTGAGTTATAGATAGAGATTCTCTTTGTATCAGATATTAAAAGCTTACGAGTGTTGTCAGAAGCAATATATCTGAAGATTCCCATGATTCTAAGAGCAGGGAATGTTCCTAGATAGCCTGTGTTTGCTGTGTAAGTTCCAAGAGAAGTTCCATCTACAGCTGTGCCACTTGAATCAGTTAAGGAAAATGTCGTACCGTTGATTACCGTAATAGTATACTTTAAGGCGTTAAGATTTGCCCAAGTTCCGCCAGCCAAATAATGCAACGAAATAGTATTACCCGTGGTAAGATCTGCAGTCGATCCAACAGTAAAAACTGCAGGATCAGCATTTGTAGCTGCACTAATAGGCCTCCCATCAACCATATCTCCTAAAAATCTGTAACCTTTTCTTTTTTCTATATAACCGTGATGGATATGACCGTTTTCTATATTAGTGAAAGCATCCGCAGGCAATGCCCATGATTCTTGATCACTATCAAGCCCAGTTTTGAAAGGAGCAATAAGAAAAGGTTGATATCCCATCTTAAGGACGACCTCCAAAGACGGAAATTGAGAATTCTCTGTCTACCGCAGTACCGTTTTGATTTCTTATCATCACTTGGACTGTTCCAACAGCTGGAGTATGATAGTTTGCTATGTGTGGATTGTCTGAGGAGTTGTTGTTCTTGACTGTTACATTCACGCCATAATTTACACTACCTTGAACAGTTGTAAAAGTTAGAGTGTAATTGCCTAGAGAGTTCCTTACGCTTGTAAAACCACCACTAGAACCTTGCAAAATTCCTGTTGAAGCTACTTTTGCCCAATAAGCTACCATATTTGTAGATGCGTATGTTGCAGTCTCAGCTGCAAAAGATATGTCTTGAGCTACAAATTGTGTAGAAGCTGAACCAATCTTTCCCGCTTCTGTTATTTGGAAGTTGTTGGCTGGATTTCTATCATCTAAGATGAAAAGCTCTGTCTCTCCTGCTCCATCTTGCTTTGAGAACATAATAATTGTGTCATCTTGACGAGTAGGATCATTAGCCGGAGGTGGAGCACCTGGTACAGCGTTTCGTTCTATGAAGTTGATTTGCCAAGGAGTAAATGTTAAATCACCTTCTTCTATAGCAGCAAAATTGTCTCCTAAAACTGTAGGATAGTTCCTTATCTTAGTAGAATTTGTGGGTAAAGTTTTATCGAAAGCCATAGTTTACCTTAAAAATTGGGTTGAGCTCGTGTATTAAGTAAATTTTGATTAGTTCTTCTCAGAATATAAGCTAACTGCTCCTTATAAAGCACTGTAACTTCTGCATAAGCATCCATCTCGCCTTTATCAGCGTGTATGTCCCTTGAGGTACCGTAAGCAATTGCTGGTCCCCATTCATCTAAAAGAGGAACATCTGTTGCATTTGTAAACTCTGTGGCATTCGTTCCAGCAGCAGTTGTTACAAGAGTGTTTGCATAAGCTTTTGCCTTGAAACGGTATGCTGTGTCAGGGACTGGGAAGAACTTGAACACGTTGTTGTAAAGCAGTACAGCAGTTGGACGTCCTGCATGAAATTGCACGTAAGAGAAGTAAATGTTTTGTCCGCTAGCAGGTGCTGTGTTGAAAGTCACAGATAGTGCACCTGTAGAGTAATTTAAAGTTGCTGAGCCTCCTAAAGACCCTGTTATTGTTATAGGAGAAGCTGTAAAGCTTGTTTCTGTATCTTGAAACACTTCGGTGTCATCAGTAATCACAGCAGTAGCAGGTAAAATGGGAAAATTACCCGCCGTTGCTGCAAAAGATGTAGTTACTCCATCACCAGTACCAATTGTTTGACGACCTATATTTTCAGGATTATTTTCCTGAAATGCAGATGGATCTTGATACCAAAGTAATTGTAAATTATCGATAGTACCTAAGGGCTCAAAATTGACGTAGCCAGAAGGAAGAGTATAAGATTGTTGGTTTGCAACAGTTAAAAACTCATAGTATGTATGAAATCTCTCTAGCTTTACTTCAGCTGGAAAAGTATATTGAAAATATTTATTGATATACTCATCTAGCTGCTCGTTTGTTATCTCTTGTGGAGAAAACCTGCCTGTTACTTGTCTTACTTTTTGCCTAATTTCGGCTAACGTCCAATTTGCCATAATTAATATGATTCCCTAAGGTAAAAACGTGGCTTTTCTCCAGCTTTATTCTTTTCCATCTGTCCATAACCGTTAGGACGACGATCCCAGATAGGAGTTCCACGACTATTAATGTGTTGAGCCACAAATCTTGATAATAAGTATTTTCCGCCATGCATTAAAGTAAATTTCATGTGATTTCTTGTATTTCCATACTCAAATTGCTGCAAAACACCTGGTTCTTCAGTGTTTACAAACTCATATGTACTCATTTCTTTTAAGAATTTCTCTTCTTTTTCAGGTATTTTTCTACTTGGGTTTTTTCTGTCCCATACAGGTAAAGACTTAATTTTAGCTTCGTCTTTTAAATTTAAAACTTGTTCCATTTCTTATCCTTTAGTAAAGAGAAGGAGGAAAAAGGAATATCCCTCCTTCTCAAGTTATCTAAACTACAGACTCTTCGCCGTAGCAAACCGCAACCATAGAAGCAGAGTTTGCTCCTACAGCACTTGTACCTAGAGTTACTCCGCGTATAGCTTTGTTCTCTAGTGCAACTGCATCACCATTAGTGTCAGTAACTCTTGTTACAGTACCTCCAGATACATAGACGCTATATCCAGTAACTGAAGTATTCTCTACTAAAGTGATAGTAGTAGCTGTGACAGAAGCAACAGTAAAGTTATTATTTAAACTTGCTGTTCCTGTTCCGTCGTCTGCTACACCAGCAACTTTGATAGTGTCACCAGCTGCAATCCCGAATGTGGCTGTATCGTTAACAGTAATCACACCTGGGTTTGCGTTTGTAAATCCGCTAATAGCAGGTCCATATGAAGCATCTTGTGCTAATGGTGTAACCCCGTTAGTAGTGGTATATGCAAGTGTTCCAAGAACAAAAACTGACGCATCAGCCATGTTGCTAGTCCACTCAAAGCGATTTGGAGTCGTTAGATCCCAGATCTCAATCTTTGATACGGTAAAACCGACGTCAAAGTTTAGTGCTACCGCAGTACTTGCGTTAGTCCAGCTAAGTTGTTTCATTTGTGCCATATCTAATTCCTCCTATGAATGAGTTGCTTCAAGATTTAACATGAAGCTATCGTTAAGGATTCTCGCCACAAATGGATGCTGCCAACCAACAGATCCACGTTGATGCAATGGATCGGCTGCTCCAGCTGAACCTAAAGGCTCAACATAGAAATCACCAGACTCAGAGCCTAGGTGAACAGCTGCATATGCTTCTTTACCAACAATAAAGTTGTTGTAAACAGCAGGTGTAGCAGTTGATACGCTTCCCACTGATGTGTAAAGCCATCTCACGTTACCTGTTGCTCCCCACTCAGCATCTAATACAGATTGCTGGTTCGGGTAGTTAGCACTATGGATGAAGTTTGAAACTGCTTCTAAATCATCTAGAAGAGCAGTATCAATGTACGCCCAAAATGCTGGTCTTACAGGTGCAGTACCAAAAGCATCACGACCAACAACAACTTCAGAAATCATTTCTGCGTCATTATTAAGTAGTGTTTGCACAGCCGCATCAATATCAGCTTTGGTTAGCTCTGTCGGGGTGTTACCATTAACACCGTTAGCACATTGAAGTACTGAGCTTGTAGAAGCCAATACATCACGTGTTATTTCGTCCATTGTTTGCGCTAAGTTTTGCGCTAATAGACGTGAAGATTCATTTAAGACCCTATCCTCGACGGTAAGTTCTACCTGATTTGTAACGGTCACAAAGTTTCCGTAAAAATCAACGCGTGCTTTAATATCTGTAGCCGATAGAGGAGCTCCTGGAGGAGTTACACCATCTACTAAAGGTATAGGCACAGTAGCCAAACGCGCATAGCGTCTGAATACAATTGTGTCTCCCATCTTCTCTGGCAAGACCCTCTTTTGTGCAAATTTTAAATGCACTAATTGCGGATATGCAGTCATGAGAAGAAGTCGGTCGTAATATTCACGAACGGCTGGAGGGAGTACAGCAACAGTTGTTATGTTAGCTGCCATTTAATTTTCTCCTAAAAATAGCCCAAGTTTTTCTTAGACAACGCCGTAAATTCTTCATCGGTCATGTTCTTGTATCTTTTAGCTTCGTTGATCGGAGATGTTTGCCCTACGCTCGATAAAGAGCCTGCCCTTTCGGCATTTTGAACTATGCGTTCTGCATCGGCATTTTTCTTCGTTCTTTTGTTTTCCCTTTTATAGGAATCACTATTCTTAGCTAAGTAATAAGCAAGCTCATAATCTTGAGAACTCGTAAGCGTGTTCCTCAAACTTGGATTGTTGTTCAAAACTTCTGGTAAATATTTGGTGATTACGTCCTGATAGTCAGGATGCTTTTGCGTCATTTTCAGCTCTTGTATAGTCATCTGAAACTGTTTCTCTTTATCGCCAAGAGCTTTTTTAAGGTCCTTAACGGTTAAGACATCATCTTCAGATAAACCCTCAAAATCATCTTTAGGCGTAGCCTTTTGTTGATATTGATTAGCTTGTAGTAACGCCAAATGATCCTTGAGCATCTGGATTTCATCGCGTAGTCCCTGTTTTTCTGTCCTTTGTGCCTGTAGAGCTTCAAGTGGTACTTGAGTGCCCTGGCTGTTAGATTCAGAATATTCATTTTCTACGGGAGCGGCGGCCTCCATTTGTTCGCCCGATGCTTGGTATTCTTCTTCGCTCATTGCAAATTTCCTTTATCGCCCTTAAGTCGGCGGCACTATTGTGTTATGTATGAGTTAGGTATTGATGTGGTTTCTGTGACCAAATCATTACTGCTTTCAGCTCCTAATTCACTAAGTGCGTCATAATCAATTGGCGCTTGTGGCATGTTTACATCCCACTTTATTTCGCTTTTTTGATTATCAACCTCACCAACTATCATCCCTACCTTTGGAGCAGGTTTAGTTGAGTAGGCTTTCACGTACTTGATCAAGGTCGGCTTTCCGTCTACGGTTTTCTTGGATGTTTTAGCAAACATGACAATCCAATACTTCTCTGTACGATCTGCATTGGCATTTAAAATGTCTTGAATGAGTCTTTGGTCATCTTCAATAATTGCGTCGCGGGTTTCTCCAATCTCTTGTGTCATTTGTTACTCCTTAATATTTGTAATCAAATGCTTGTCTAGGTGTTCCACGGTTTGTCATAGGCTCATATTGCATTCTTCCCATGTCTGATTTCTGTGCAGCCATTGGGTCACACTTCATAGGTTGTTTTTCATGCCCCATAACTCCTGAACCTTTCTTTTTCATTCCATAAGATTCATCACGGCGTGATTTGTAAGATTGAGACTTTCCAGACTCTTTCCCTCTTCTCATGCCTAAAGATTCATCCATACGGTCTGAATAGCCTTGCTTAGCCATTTGGTACCTCCGGTTGTTGTGGTATTTCCTGAAGTAGACCACCTACCTCAGGGACATTCTGCGAAGGCTCGGTAGCTTTCGCGGAAACTGTTACATCGTCTACTTTGATTTCTTCTTCTTTGCGTTTATTCATTTCTTCCATTTGTCGGACGATTGCCATATACTTAAGAAGACGTTCATCATCCATGCTTTGAAGCTCTTTCATTGCTCTAACTCTTTGTAGAGCTGCATCGGATCTGTTTTCTACGGCCGCACTTGCACGCTCATCTTCGAGACCCATATTAGCCACAGCGCGTGTAAATCTTTCTTTGGATAATGCAATATCTGAAATAGCTTTAGCTTGAGAAGCTTGGCTTTGTGTTTGTAGAACTTGGTCTTGAACTTGTTGTTGTTTTTGAGCTTGCTCAGCTTGTTGTTTCTCCATTGCAGCAAGTTCTTCGATGTACTCAGATTTGCCTTGGATTGGAGCTGCTTTAGCAAGCATTTCACCAGTAACAGGAGCTCCCAGGTTGCGTAGATCAACCAGCTGACGGAAGTACATCTGGCGTTGTGTATCTGTTAAGATGCCTTCTTGTACTGTGATGTCGTATTTAGTAAATTCTCTGTCATAAAACTCTTGAGTAGGATCTTGATTGATCACACGCTTTACTTTTTCTGGAGTCCAGTTTTGAACAAGTTTGAGTACTTTTTTACTAAGCGCTTTCTGGCTGTTTCTAAGATTGTCAAATAATTCTTGTAGGTTAACTAAAGATGCACCTTGACGTAGCATCATCATTACGCCTGATTCTTGAGCATTTTCTGTTTGACCAAAGGCAGCATCATTTACACCCGCAATCTCGACCATATCGCGGTTAAATAGTTCTTGAAGCTGGAACATTGAAGGTGGAATTTGAGCTGCCGGTATCTTAGTTAAGGCATCGGCTGGTGCATCTTCCCTTTTCCAGATAACTTTACCTTGTGATGACTGGAATAAGCTTCGTGGATTAATGACGCTGTTTTCGTTAGCTATCCATCCAGAATTAATCTGAGAATCTAAGATATCGACCATTTGTGATCGTCTTCTGTTACTCTCACGTTGCGGATCAACCATGCATCTTGTTAAAGACTGGACTTTTAGACCCCAGTTGTCAGATTCAGGCTCAAAAATGGCTGTAAATGGAACGAATGGATACTCATCAAGACCAAAAGGATTCACTTCGGTCTTAACAAGTTGATCATTTAAGATGACATTCATCTCTATGTATCTTTTAGACTGATTGATAACTTTTAATTGAGGATATTGACGCAAAAACATGTTCAAAGTGTCTTTGTCCATGTCAAATTCAGTTCTTTCACCAGTTTCCATATCAACTAAAACAGGAACTTTCTTCCATTTCTGTTGATACATCTCGTTGTATGCCATCATTTCTTGGCCAGCAGGATTACGCTGGTATGGGAGCCACGTGAACTTATCGTCTCTTGAATAACCGATTTTATTTAGCTTGTAGACTTCTTTTTCCATTCCAGGAAGCAGAGATGCGACATGCTCAGCACTTAGGTATTTTCTTCTAAGGATGTATTGACAGTCTGACAAATCAGTCTTGGTCATATAAGGGTCTAAGATGAACCCGTTATAAGGCTCTCTTGCAAACTTGATATCGCCATTCACTGGATCATCTCTGTAATCCACCCATAGACTCATCAAGTTCCAGCCAGTTTTCAAAGCTCCACTGAAAGAGTCAGAAATGGTTTGGTAACCTTCACCGTAATTCATTACATACAGTAGAAGTTGAGAGAGTTGGTCAGCTGTTTTTTGATCAGAGTTTTCTACAGGAGCTACAACAGAAGAAAGGCGGTTTTTGCGTTGATATCCCGATACCATATTGATAACACGGCGGACATAGTTGAATACAAAAGTAGAGCGGCCTTCTTGAAAGAGCTGACGTTTCTCTTGCTCGTCCCATTGATCCCCTAAAAAAAATTTTAGGTCACGATCAGCTAGAGGGAAGTATGGGTCCCATGCTGAATATGCATCTTGATAGAACTCATCAAAATCTTGAATTATGTCTAAATCTCGGGCCATCTCATCCAATACAAAAACGGTTTTTACTTTCCACCGCTCTAGGAAAGGATGAGAGGCCCATGGGCGGCATGAAACGGGTTAATTACTCCCTGCCTCTCGATAAATCTGTCACTCTATGCTCTAGAGTGCTAACTAAGCTTTTTTAACTGGTTTCTTGGCTGTTCTTTTTCTGTTTTTAAGGAGCACTGACATAAAAGGTGATGCTTTGTTCTTTAGTTTTTCTTTTGAAGAAGCATTCTTTTTTTTTTGAACCGCCATAAAAACCGCTAATTAAAACTTTAAGTACAAATTATCATAAAAATTTAAATATGTAAACGTATGGTATTTTTTTCTCAAAAAGTTCCATAAGTTGTATGACTAAAGGAAATTTAAAGTTGATTGTGGTAAATTTGACTCATGGAAGATCACACAACTCAAGCCTTAGAAGCTACATTTAAACACTTTGATAGAGTTTTATTAAAAAAAATAAGTCCAAAACTCAGACATCTTAAACTTTCACACTTAAATCTTATAAAGAAGTGTCTTGAAGGAACGTCAACAGTAGTTTTAAACGAAGAAAAATTTAAAGATATAGACCCTGAGGTCATACAGTTCATGAAAAATCGTGCTCATGAAGAAACAATGAATCTATTGATAGAAGCAATATTAAACGGTGAAGAAATCCACCTAAAGGAAGAAAATGAAGACAATAATTAGTTTTGAATGCGAAGAGCAAGAGAATGATTTTGAAATGCTTTTGCTTGTTAAAAGAAAAGAAATCTACAACAAGTTAGTTGAAGTGATGGATAAAGTTAATATGCGTCTAGACTATGAAAGCATTAGCATAGATGAAGAATGTTTTCTTCAAGATATGGTAGATATCATCTCTGTAGAGATGCTTGACTAAATATCTTGTCTTTGTTAAGATATTTGCCCTTTTGTTAGTAAGTTAAGTGGCCGTATTTTAAGCATACAGCCACTTAATTTTTGATTAAAGATAGAAGTCTATGTCAACTTGTGCTCTCAATGTATTTTTAGCAGCACAAAGATTATTCCAAGCGATAGTACTTAAACGATTATATTCTCTATCCATCTCTGCTTGTCTTTGAGAATCTGTGTTATCATTTAAATTACGGTAGGCGACCGAGTGTGCATGATTCATTTCTTCACTATACGCAGACCTTACAGCAGTAGCTCGAGTTTTTACATCAGCGCTTCTCTGAGATTCAGGGAATTCTTCTAAAACCCATTTTTGATCTTCTAAATCTGCAGCGTATGGCTCAGTACCACAAGCATGCCCTATCATTGATCCAGTTAAACTTACAAATCCACCTCCCATCATAGATAAAGTGATCGGAAAAGAGGGAGGACAAGCCACTAATCCTACAAAACCTCCTGCAATCGTTGCAGTAGAAGCAGCAATAGCGGTTGCTGTCGATACTCTAGCAGCAGTAGCTTTACATTGCAGTTTTTTCATTTTTTCTTTTGAAAGTTCTTTAAGATATTCTTTCTCCTTTCCATTAAAAGTTTTTTTCATTTTTTCATTTTCAGCGGTCAAAGTGTCTATTTCTCCACCCATCAAAGCAACATCACCCCTCAGAACTTCTATTTCTCCGCCCATTTCTTTTTTATTTTTATCTGCTTGTTTAGCAATAAATTTCACTCTTTGCTCTTGATCAGCTGTTATTTGAATGTTTTTGATAGCTACAGCAGAAGCAACAAGGCTTCTCTGATCAGAAGTAAGAGAGTCATCTACTAAAAGACCTGCAAGATCTCTTAAGCTCATATTTGTGTAAGGTATTAATTGATTATTAACAGACATATTTTTCCTTTTGTTAGTCTTATTTTTATTTGTTAGTCTTATTTTTATTATATTTAAGATTTTATTAAGAAAGCTTAAATATATTTGAAGAATAATAATATGTGTATTTCTTTTATGCAACAGGTGTTTTAAAGATAAGTCTGTATGTGCATTTAAATGCACTTTAAGCGTAAAAAAGTTCGATATGTTGTAAGAAAGCTCCTACTTTATGATGTCAAAATTTTTTCTTGGCATTATAAAGAGCATAGAGTTTTCTCTTATGATTAACACACCAAGCTAGTTGACTCACAGACCCTAAAACGTTTAAAACTTCGTCAATTGTTGGGTTATTTCTCTCCGTCCACAATTTAGAACTTACTGCTTTAGTGACCTCTTTCTTTATATTTATTATTTGCTGCTCTATCTCTTTGATCTCTTCATCCATGAGTTAAATTCCTTCTTAGATTACGCTTGCAATAGTTTGCTCAAAAGTTCGATAAGTTGTAATCTTTTGACAAGAAAAAGCTGTAAAAAGTTGTAAGAAAGCTCCTACTTTATGATGTCAAAAGTTTTTTTGGGAGATGGGGTGTCAGTTTATTTTTATTGGGCACGGCATGGGGAAGTTTGCTAAAAGTCTAGCCGTCCCGCCACAAGCGGGAAAGGCGAAGACACTAACTAACACTATCGTTATCGTTATCGTTCACGTTTTTTTGTGTTTTTCTCTGGGGAGAAGACCTAAAGTTCTGTAACCTTCAGCTTAGAGTTCTGTAACCTTCAGCTTAGAGTTCTGTAACCTTCAGCTTTTTTTTAATTGTTTAACACCTATACTCATGCTTAAGCTCATGTATTGCATCTATTATCTTAAGCAAGCGCTTCTCAGTGATAGGCTTTCCCTTGTCTAAGCTGTAGTTAATCTTCAACTTTAGTCTTTCAAATGCTGCATCGTTATCAACAGCATCATCTTCAAATTTTAACTTAATAATCTCTGCTAGCTTTTTTTCTGCTATTATACGTTCTTTAAATGAGATCGATTTAGTGATAGGTGTGAGTTGATTGTTTTCTCCTATCTTGTAGACAGGACGGCTATTCCACCAGCAGCAACAGCCTGTTGATACTTGATTCTCTGCGAATTGAAACTCTTGGTGTAGTTCTGGATGAATTTCTAATGTAGGTTGCATATTTTACCTCCTGGTAAAACTGCATCATAGCATTTAAATAAATTATTTACCCTTAAATAGCAAAGAAATATGTCGTGTTTTTTTGACTTTTTTTGTGGAAAATGTCATTATTTCGGTGTATTTTTTTTTAAGTAGATTCTTTTGTGGAAAAAGATTGTTAAGGAGGGAGTGATCTCCAAATATGCACTCCCTCTTTAATTTAATACGGCTTAAAAGCGTAAACTCTTTGCATATTTCCTCTATGAATATAACAACGACCGTTTGCCATTGCAACTTGCCTACAAGGCTCTCCATCGCTTCTTTTTTTTAATTTTTCTTTTTATTTTTTTATATAGGCATTAAGACTCATTATCTCTATGTCGTTTTTGATACTCTTAATTCCTATGTTTAAATGATCTAAACTTATGGAATTTTCTGCTAGAACATAGCTTGTAATTTTATTGAGAGCTTTTATACATATAGAAGCTACAATAATATCAGATTCGATGTGTTCATTCTCATCTATCCATAGATTGTAAGCGTCCACATATCTATCAATTAATTCATCTGACTTATTTTCTATATAATCTTCTTGCTCTTGTTGCAATTTTTGCTGTTTTTTGTTCATTTCATTCCTCTATTTAAGTATCTTTGTAATAAGAAATACAAACCCGATTGCCGTCTAGGTTTTTTTCTGTCTAAAGGGGTAGCTTAAAGGCTGCCCTTTTTTTTAATAAGGCCTGAAAGCGTAAACTCTTTGCATATTATCTGCCTCTTCTTCTGACATTTTCTTGCCTGAAGACTCAAAGAAGTGTGAAAAGAGGGCATATCTTTGAGCATCACACGCGTGATCATTCTTCTTAATTGGCTTATCATCACCCTTTTCACTTGCTTTACTGTCCCACACGTAGTTTGTGTACTCCATAATAGAGTTCTTGCAGTTACAACAGACTTTGTATGTACCATTTGACAATAGCAAGCTCTGATAGCGTATCCCAGGCAATACATCGTTCTTAGCATCACGCACATTGCTGACGCCATTGCGTTTAAGTTCTTGGCGGAATGAAGCAGCTGATGGATCTAGATAAATTGCTTTAACATAGAAACCTTCAAGGAAGTCGATTAAGTCCTTTGCGTAGTCGTAGTCGGACTTTTGACGTTGAGCTTCTCTGCTATCAAAGTAGTACTCCTTCTCAAGCCACATATTGGGATATGCGCTTGCATTGTATCCAATCATTGTGAAAACGCATGGGTTTGTTGTTCCATAGTCAATGCCCACTATGTAATAATCAGCTGGTGCTGGTGCTTGATCTATCACATGTATATCATCATCAAAGAAGTCATATACAGCACCTTCAGCCATCACCCACTTACCTTCAATGTAACGCTTGTACCAAAGGCCTTGGTACTCTTGCTTTAACTCTCTCTTGAACTGCTCAGATAGTGATGGATTGTCATCTATGCTATATGAAAACACCTTGCAGTTAAGCTCTTTCTCGCGATTGATAAGGTCTGTCTTTACCCAGTGATAAGGGCTATCGGGGTTAGTAGATGCAAATAGAGATGCTCCTGGGATAGATAGACGCGACAGTAGCATTTTACAGAAGTTTTCAGGAAGTAAAGTAAGCTCGTCAATTAATGCTCCAGCAAACTCAGAGCCACGAATCTTAGCCTCTGCTCTGTCATCATTAGCACCAATGACATACATAGTGCGGTTAAACATCTGCACTTCACCTTTACCAGATGAATATCGCACTGCTTCACCCACTAAATCTTGGAGTGGATTGATGATGTTACGCTTGATGGTCTTATCTGTACGTCCGCATATTATGAGTGCGCCTGGTGGCCCTGTTCTACAGAACTCAATCCATCGAACAAGTGCAATGAAAGACTTACCAGCTCTTACAGGACCTTCAAAGATGTTGATACGAGCATCAGATTGCTGAAATGACTCTATTTGCTTTGCGCTTAGTGTTTCAATTACCATAATCTATCACAATAGCCAATGATCATTCTTTTAAGTCTTCTTCTTTTTTTTCTATTTCCATCTTACCTAGTCTTTCAAGTAGATCAACAAGCTTACCATTGAATTCTTCTACTTCTTTAGGTATATCTCTTTGTCCAAGCTTCTGCTTACCAAGCCATATCGCCATCGCAGCGTTAGTTTTACTTAAATGTAACTGGTTGCGCCTTAGGGATGCTTTACCACCATCCGAGTATTTTTTATATATTACCGAGAAAGGTTCCCCGTAAGTTCGGAGGCACCACTTACATATGGTTTCCCTCTCTCCCTGTAAGATGTTTTCTATTTCATCCCACGTACACCATACGTGACATAAACTTTCAAAAGTTTTCTTATCAAAGTCTTTTAGCGGTCTGCCTGTTGGATTGCCAGTTGGTTTACGTGCCATTTCTATCCTCTATTCACTTTTATGCTTCTCTCTCCATAAAATTGGTTTAGAATTATTTATGGGTCTATATCCATCCCATTGACAACCTGTCCACCAACCTTTCAATGTGTTTATACCATTCTTTATGTCTACTAGATCGTATTCTTGTGGTCTAAAGTATCTAGGGTTTATCCATCCATTCTCTTCTCTAGTTATTTGAGACGAGGTAAGAGTTTTGCCGCCTTTTTCACCTGGAAGCTTAGGTCTTAACTCTTTTAAGGTCATAGGTCTTTTTTTCGCTAACTCAAGTATCTGTTTTTTAAGAGTTTCTTTGTCCAATATTACCCTAGCTTAACTTTATACGTTGCGCCTTCGTAACCATCTATTAAATGTTGGATGCTATTTTCTAAGTTAATCGCGTCTTCCATACACTTCAATTTAATATTAATGCTAAATGTTTTTGGCTTCTTTTTCTCTTCTTCTTGACCTAATCCAAGCTCGTTTTCTTCAAAGCCCCAGTCTAAAAGATCAATAATATCCCAGCTATTAGCCAAAACATCAAAGTCCCAACTACCATTGTTTCTATTAAGCCGAATATTAAGCTCTTCAACCTCTTTTTCATCCAACATCTCTGTAGGTATGTAAACAATGACTTTTTTGAATCCCATTCCTCGCAGCACACGTACTCTTTGATGTCCGCCGATAATTGTGTAGTCTTTATTAATGACAATCGGTTCACACTGTCCGAATTTTTCGATACTTTTTTCAAGATGTTCTGCTTCCTTTTCACTGAGACTTCTCGGGTTTTTGTCGTACTCTTTCAGCTCTTCAATCTCAATAGTTTGTTGAATCCACTCCATACTATTCCTTTATATCTAGCTTATCTTCTAAATAACAGTTCAAGCACTTATGTAAAATACTTTCTCTATCTTTGATAGTAAGATACCACGGCTCAGATTCTTCATCAGCGTACGCGCCTGCTAGCTTGCGATTATTTCTAAAGCAGTTCCACATCACTAAACACTCTTCTAGTGTAGCGTTTTCTATCTTAGGAGTCAGACGGTGCTTCAACTGATTTCTCTTGTTGAGTTTTTCTCATAGCTTCCATATCTTCAGCCGTCATGGGATAGATAACCATATATTCAAGACTGTCTTTAGATGTCCAAAAGCTTACCTTTGTATGCTGATTTGTATACATTTTAGAGCTGTTCAAGCAATTTAAAAAAATGTCTAAATCTTCAGATGGTATAAATATATTGAGAGTCTTCTCGTTTCTATATGTTAAAAAAACTTTATAATCAGTTGTTTCTTGTTTGTTTTCTTTGGTCATTTTTTTTCCTTTTTTTAGAATGGGCATTGTGAATCGTCAAAGATCGGTGCTTCAACTTCTTCTTTAGGCTCTGGATTAGCAACTACCCATTTAATGATTTCTTTTTTAATTATCTCACATACTTCGTGTCTGTCTTTATTGTCTTTGAAGAAGATATTTTGAACGTATATCTTTTCGCCTTCTTTATTTGTTGTTTGATGATCTGGCAGTGAGGCCCATGCTTTGCCATCTTTCTTAAAGAGCTTGCACTTTAGAAGTATAACTTTACCTAAAAACTCCGTCTCTATATCAGCAAATCCTTGTAAGCATCCGCTTTCGTACCTTTTGAACCCTATACACTTCATCGTATTTTCCTTTTTATTTGATTTTTGCGTTTTGAGGTGACCAAGTAAATTCAAAATCGTATCCACCTTTAAGTTCTACAAACTTCACTCGTGGTCTGACTTCTTCAAAATCAATAGATCTCCAAGCAACTACATCTTTTCCAGCAAGAGTTTCTGCCTGAAGAGAATCATCAACTATAAAATCTTCATGATAGTCATCGAACACTTTTCCTGGGATGACTGCTCCATGAGTGAATGGAATTGATGAATAAACAGGATTGTCCCTTTCAATCAACTTAAACTGAACAATTTCAAAATAAGGAGGTTTTTCACTCCATATACATTTCCATTCATTAGTCATTTCTTCTTCTTTCCTTTCTTTGCTACGTTTAGTGCAATGGCTACAGCTTGCTTTTGAGGCTTACCCGCTGCCATTTCTGTCTTAATGTTACTTTTTATGGCCTTCTTGCTTGAGCCTTTCTTCAAGGGCATCTATCTTCTCCTGAGTTTTGTGATATTCGTATGAATCGTCACTGGGTTGTGCAAATCCTGCCTGACATGCTTTGCATATACCTACATCGTTTACACAAACTATTGTTTTACATGTGTTACATGTCATCCAATTCATCTAAAATGATCTCCACGCTAGATTCTCTTGAATATACTTTTTTTGCATATACCTCACATATTTGACTGTCATCTTTATAAATAAAGTTATTCATTATGTCAAAATAAAGTTTTATAAAATTATCAATATCATAATGTCTTGTATCTAACTTTCCTTCTAGTCTATCTTTCTTCTTTTTAGAATAAGATTTAGGCATTTCTGAGCAAAATAGCATTTGTACTTTTAGCGGTTTATCTTCAATCATCTTATGAGACAACAACTGTTCTTTAATCTTTTCTTTAATCAGTTGTTTTTCTCTTTTTTGAGAGTCGTAAACTATACCATTTCTAAGAAACCTAGGCCTTTTTTGAGCTGTCGGTTTACTTTTTAACAGAATTTTCAAAGTCAATTAGCTTTCCTTGGTTTTCTAGGTTCAAGCATTTGTTGTAGTGCTTGAAGCATTCTTTGCAATATGAATGCCTTCTACCCTTTATCCAATAAAAATCTTTTTTGTCATCTTTCTGCTTTTTGCAGACACTGCATGGTCTCATGGGAAAAATACCTTTGTGCTTTAGTTTTTATTCTTCTTGCTTCTGTATATTCTTTTGCTTTCTTCTTTATCATCTCTAAGGGAAACTCATAGAAATTGGATATTCTCTCGAGTTCTTCATCTTTGAAGCTTCCTATGAATCTGTTGTTTTCCAGCTTCTTAAGCTTTATGGAGCTTATGCCTGTGAAATCAGCGACTCTATATTGAAAAATACCTAACCTAAGTCTTGCTTCATACAAAATCTGTCCAAGATCCATATCTTTCTCTTTTATCTCTTTCGAAAGATCTTTTAATATCTCATCAAAATATTTCATCTCATTCCTTTGCTTCTAAGCGTTTTTTTATGTTAACTGGTGTGTATACACTACTACACCTTAGTTTCTTCGTTACAGAGCGTTTAAATGCCGTTAAGCAAGCTTTCTGTAAGCCGATTCTAACTGATCTTTAAATCCATGCTCCAGATAACTTAAGTTATACATGCCTTTTGGCGTTTTTACAAAAACACAAGCATCTCCTAAGGTAATTGTTTTATTGAACGATGGGAATTTTTTATCTTTTAAAAACTTTTCAGCCAATTTTCGGTTTTCAAATGACCTGTCTACTTTCTTTTTAGCTTCTTTTTTCTCTTTTTCCTTGGGAGATTCAAGAACAGAATTCATTGTTATATGCAATTTATCAAATTGTATTCTGAGCTTATTACCGCTCAAAATGTTGGTTTTCCAAAATTTATCTTGTTGAGACCATGCGATTACTTTTTTTATGTCTTCTTCTTTTCTTTTGTCGGTTACTAGCATTTCTCCTATGCTAACTGCCCATTTTTGTAGGTTTGGATTCTTAAACCCAGGATGGTGTTTTTTGATTTCAGATAATAAAAAATTAGCTAGTCCGATGCTTGCGTCGGACATGTATTCCTTTTCTCCTTTTCTTTTTGTTTCTTTTCTTTTTGTTTCAGTATCTGTTTTAGTATCTGGTATAGGTGGGGCGATTCTGTCTTTTCCATTTGACGATTCCGTATTTTCCATTTGGCGATTTCGTCTTTTGGTATTTAAATATTTAATATCTACAGTATACCAAACGGTTCTGTCAAATTTAGTTTTATTGTAATTGCTTTTTTTGAGAATCTTTTTATCAACAAGTCTTTGTATAAGTCTTTTAATTTTATCTTTAGACCAATATGGAAAATGATTAGCAATTGACTCTGTGGTTTGATACATCCAATAGCAGCCTTCATAGAAATTTTTATCTGCTCTAGCGTTGAATTCTATCCAGTAGATAAAATGATGCAGCAAAATTGCTAGCTCTGCACTTTGTAGCTCTTCAGCTATGTCTATATTAAAACTATGGCTAGTTGTCATTTATTGGATCCTTTGTGAAAAAATAGTATTTTAGATTTAGTTTCAGGTTCGCTCATAAGTAAAGGCCTTTTTGATTTGATATTTTTTTGTTTAAATTAAATTTAAGCGCCTCTTCAGTATTTATTAGTGAGGGCTTAAGATTTTTTATGGAATTAAATAGGGGAATTGATATATTGTATTCAGACATTCTTATGAATATCTCCTGATATTTGTAAGTTTGACATTCTTATCAGCATCCTTGGATGTTTGTAAGTTTGACATTAATAATCCTTCTTCGGGGTTAAATAGATTCGTTACTTTAGTAGGGTTCAGAATCTATATGTTTTTTGCTGGTGGGGGTCTTCCCCACTGGCTTCTTTTTTAACGTTTAGATACTAACTTAAAATCTTTATTTGTAGACAGCTTTTTCTTTTATTTAGATTCTAATTCTGTTCTACAAAAATATAAAATATCTTCTATGTCGTGAAGGTTAAGGTTTAAGTTTTCTCCAAATTCTTTACATAATAAGTTTATTATTCTTTTATAAATACATAAGTTTTTTTTTAATTCTTCTTCAGTTTCTATAAATTTACTATGTAAAAGTATTGATTCCAAACCTACGTTGATTAAATTTTTATCATCGCCTATATTTTGTAAAAAACCAGAAAAATGGCTCTCAAAGTAGTGTTGCAGTTCTTCTTTATCTATTTTTTTCATTTTCCATCCTCTTCTCTCTTTTAAGTTCCCATAGCTTAAGTTTTTTTTTATCTGCATCAGTTAATAACTCTTCCATTGAAATCTCTCCTTCACTTTCTTTGATTAATTTAATAGCAACTAAAAGATGTGGAGATGTAACTTTTCTTTTAAGACCTGACATACAAGTCATACTTACTCCTATTTTTTCAGACATCTTTTTTAAAGTAGTTCTTTTTTGCCATACATATATATCTACGTCCATTTTTCTAAACTCCTGTTTTTATTCAGTAGAAATATATATATATGTATAAATTAAAACAACCAAAAGTTTTAAGTTGCAATTTTGTCTTATCTTTGATAAGATATATCTTATCGTTGATAAATAAAGTATTAAGGAGTTGTACATGGAGTTAGAATACGAAGTAACACCTGAAGATTATGGCTATACCCATGAAAATGATATGCCAGACATTGAAAAAGCTAAAGATTACGTACAAGGAATTGTCGAGTCTTTATATGATAAAGGTGACGTTGAGA
>Ga0099847_1000038_pt1 | contig 35508 bp, 62 predicted proteins | sample CB_VirMetaG_2_FD_78178 | JGI IMG/M metagenome (GOLD analysis project Ga0099847, IMG submission 78178) | Freshwater to marine saline gradient viral communities from Chesapeake Bay - CB_1504_2 Viral MetaG | ecosystem: Environmental > Aquatic > Marine > Coastal | place: USA: Chesapeake Bay...
TCCCTTACATTTTTCTCTTACATCTTTAAAATCATCTGATAAATCTAATGATTGATAACGACCACATAGTTTAAGTAACTCTAGTTGCTGTTTAAGTCTTTCATTTTCTAAAGTTAGATTGATTGACTCTTTTGTGCAGGTAGATTGTAATGGATAAGTAAATCGTATTCCTACTTTACCACTATCAGAAAAGTAATCTGAACTACTGCTCATGCGTTGATCGTAGTCTTGTCTATCTAATTCAGTATAAAATTCTATTCTTCCTCTCTCACAGCTAGTGTAACTATTTAGATATTCATTAACTGCTTTAGCTTGACTTGTAATAGCAGAAACTATGAGTATAAAACTCAGTATTAAAAATAACATTCGCATTAGTACCCACCACTCAACTGTCTTTCTAAATCTTTCATGTCATATTTAAATTGTCTTATAGAGTCAGAGTTAGTTCTCACTATTTCTTCTAAGGCATGTAACTCAGCTTGACTTCCTGTTTCATACATCAGCTTTTCCATTGCTTGACCTTTAGCTTCTATACGACCAATCCATGTTTCTAAGTTTGACATAGTTCGCACTAATTCTTCACGAGCTTCTGTGTAATTTTTAGAATTTCTATTTGTTTTATCAGAATAAATATTATGGATATTTTCTATATCCTGTCTTAACAACATAATTTCTTTTGTTGAGCTATCTATCTGTGTTGTTAGTTTATTTGTATAAGTAAAACCTCCATACAAAGAAGCTATCAGAGTTAATATTAATGGTACACTTGCAATATATTTAAGCATTAGCCTTCAAATCCCCCATCTAATTCTAATCTTAATGATTTAATTCTGTATTTATTTTCTAAGATTTCTTGTTGAAGTTCCAAAACATTTTGATCTTCTTGAATAGTTTGTATTTCGGTTTTGAGTATTTCAAAGTCAGAGAATACTTTTCCGAGAACGAAGATATTGCCAGAAAAAGCACTAACTACACCCACTACTATAAGTATGTTTTTTAACGACAGTTCTATATTCATTTACCACAAGTACACTTTCCATCTTCGCAACAAGGATTAATCATAGCTTATCCATTTCTGCTTTTACTTTAGTCCATGTAATCTCTGAATGAGGATTAGTTGTAGTTGTTATTGCTGTACCATTTGAAGCCACTCCAGTTGTCCAATTAACTTTTTTAAAATCTTCTTCAGTTAAAATTTCACCTGACCAAGTTGCTTCAACATTTGGTTTTAAAGTTAAAATTGCAGTTCCAAATTTATCTTTTTCCATATTATGCACCTATCTCTTTTAAAACAATATAAGAAGTTGTACCATTTTGATTAACATTAAGAGTTGAACTTGTATCAACTTCAAAATATACTTTGTAAGTAACTGCGGAAGTTGTACTAACAGTATCTAAAATTTCCCAATTATGACCTTGTGTTTGACCTGCGTTGGTACTGTAACTTGTTGCAAAATATTTATAAAAATCACTACTACCAGTTGGAGCAATATTTGAATATCCACCTCCACCAATATCTCTAAAAAGTGTAGATTGAGCACCTTTATTAGCTGTGTTCTGATAACAAGAAATTAAACTAACAGAAACTAGAATTTTGCTAGAAGTTGATGAGGGTGTTATTGAAGCACCTAATCCAGTATCACTCCAACTTCCAGATGTTGTAGAAACTACTCCTGCCAATGTACCTTGAACTACTTGTAAAACCTTACCCCCACTAAAGTTGGCATTAGGCAAAGTACCTGTAACACCTTGTGCTAAATTTAAAAAAGTTTGAGCCATTAATCAGCCTCCTGTATTGTATTACCATCTGCTACCCATTGAAGAATTTCTTGGTAGTGTCTGTTGTTTTCATCTTTAGGAACACAAAATTCCTTTCCATCAGAATAATAAAGCATCAAATAAATTTCATCATTTGCATTTGTTTTTGGATTATGTATTTTTTTAACTGTATTTATTGACATTTTTTATCCTATAATTCTGTATCAAAAGCTAGGTAAGACCCAGAGTCTTTTAATATCATTGTTGAAACATGACCTACTGTTGCTATATTACTTCCTACTGTAAATCTAACATCAGCCGCATCTAAAGAAAGCGAGGTATCTAAAGATATAGCAGTACAATCTGCTTCAGCCGTAACAGATGTTATCATAATATCTGATGTTGCTGATGTGCTTAAAGAATATGCCGCTCTCATTTTGCAAGGAAAAGGAACTATAACATCTCCTATAGCTTGAGTAAAAAAATTACCATTAGCAAATCTTCCTTTTCCTGTTCCTGTTACTTGATAATAATATCTCTGACACCTAGCTAAATTATTTGCAAAACTTTCATGTTGAAAAGGTGGTATAGTAGCAGAAGTATATTCGCCTACTTCTAATTGTACTCCTGTTAAATGCCAATTATTAGATGTGCTATCAGCATTATTAACTTGTCCATTTGCTCTTTTAGTTGTGTTTGCACTACCCCAAGTTGTTTGTAAAGAACTTGATTGATAATTAGCACCTGCATAAATGTAATATCTAAGAATTAATCCTGTAGTATTACCTGTTCCAAAGTTGCCTGTTGTGTCAGCAGGAAAAGAAACTACTTTATGCTCCCAAGTGTCTGAAGATGAAACTGTATAAGTAGCCGAAACTGACCTATCGTTTACTTGGTCATGTAATTCAAGTATATTAGTTCCTGTCTTTGTAGCTTTAACCCAAAATGCAACAGTAAATTTTTGTGCATTTGATGTTCCTTTTTTAAAAGCACCTAAATTTTGTTTTTCAAATCTTTGTTCAATATGTAAAGTATCGTCACCACCTAATGAAGCATCAGCAGTAGTACAATCTATTTTTAAAGCATTATTAAATCCATCAGCATAAGCATTACCACTTGTTAAAGTTTCTTGTGTCATAGTCCATACAGAAGTACCACCTGCATTTTCGTGCCACCTCCACCTATCTACTGTATGATAACCAGAACTACCATTTGTTAATCCTGTTACAGATGTACTTCGTTGTGCAACTTCCATGTTGCCATTGTAGGCTAATGGTATTGCATTAGGTCTAAAAGAAGGAATAACACCACTAGCAATTTTACTAGAAGTAACTGCACCACTACCAATTTTAGCTTCGGTAATCGCACCATCTGAAACTGTCGTTAGTAGTCCTACTCCAAAATGTTTAACTGAATTGCATACAGAACTCCCACTTGGGACAAAATCAAAGGTAAGAGTAGACCCCGAAATTGTAAAATTATTTGCTTGTATAACACCATCAATTTGAATTTGTAATGCGTCTGCACTTACTGGTACAAAAGCTACTGAGTTTTGTGTTAGGTTAAATGTTGTTGAACTTCCATTGAAAGATAAATTATCTAAAGTTGATATGTTGTTTATTGCGTCAACTGAACGACCTATATATGAGGAACTCATTTTGGATATTTCTCCTTAACTGCTTGTCTTTTTGCTTGTAGATTTTCTAAATCATTATCAAGAATTGCATGAATACAATCTTCTATAGTTGGATATTCTGCTTTTCTATTTGCAATAACTTTTTCTGCTTCAGTCACAGTAGCTTCTGTCCATGTAGCTATTTGTTCTTTAGTTGCATATCCAATATCTAAATCTGATTCATCATAACCTAATCCAGAATCTATAAAAGATTGTAAATCTGACGCATTTGATTCATCTCCTCCAGACATTGTTGCAATAACTTTTCCAGTAGTCTTGTGTTTAGCATATCTCATTTTCATATTTTATCCTGTTACCATAATTGCATATTTTAAAGTTCTATCTGTTGGTGTACCATTTGTTGCTTTTGTTACTGTGCAATCATCATTGTTCCATGCAGTAATAGTTAAGTTGGAAAATGTGGCACTTCCAAATGCTAATCTTCCTATAACATTAGGATTTGTATCAAAAGCACTTGTTCCACTTTGTTGAAAATAATTATAAGCAACTGCCATATCTGATGATGTTGCTCCAGTTTTTACTGCAAAACCAATACTTATATTGTCTATATCTTTAGCATTTGTTGTATCATATGGAGCAAAAATACAATGTACTGCGTTAGGAGTAAATCCTATAGATGATAAAGAAATAGTACCTGTTGTTTGAGAACCAAATGTACCTTCAAATAATTTAGAATTTCCACCCACACCTGTAACACTACCAGTAAAAGCAAAGGTCTGACTTAAATCAATACCTGTCGGTTTTAATAAAGTAAAAGCCATTATTCACTCTCCTTTGGATATTTTGTTTTGATTGATTGCACATTTGTTTTCCATGCTTCTAATCCTTTTTCTGTAATAAATTCTATTTGCGAAGCTATACTTCCATATTCTTTTTGTCTGTTCGCTACAGCGATTGTATTGTTTTCTAAAGTTGTTGCTTGGGAAGATAATGCGTCTAGTTGTGCGTCTGTAGGTTTAGGTTTATCTGTTGCGTTCCACTCTTTGATGTAAACAACTCCATCACCATCATCTTGAAGTATTACTTCTTGAAAAAAATCTGGTGTTCTTTCTAAGTATGCTATAATTTTTTTATCTAATGTACTCATGTTATTATTTTAAAACCTCCAAAGTAACTGCCAGGATTAGTTCCATTAACTACATTTCTTGCACTACCATGATTGTGCTGTGCCCAAGCTTCAACATAATCTCCAGACCCTAAATCAACTGCTCCAGCAACATAGCCAGTTAGTGAACTAAAAGCTGGTTGACCTGTTTGAGTTGTTAATAAAAGTGAGCCATTTTTCTTAATTTGTGCCCAGATAAATTTATTATCGTCAAGTTCATCTACAACACACGCAAAATAAATAAAATATTTTCCAGCTTCTGTAGGAGTAAATCTATTACTTGCAAATTTACCATCAGTATCCCAAGTTTCAGTCTGCCAAGTTATTAATGTGCTAGTAGCATTGTTTATTGATTGAACTGCATTTTTAAATACATGAAAAGAAGGAGTATTATCACTACCACCTACAGTAGCAAAGGTACTATCTCCTCTTAGAAAAGTAGAAGATGAAGCTGTGCCACTTCCAAGTCTAGCTGTTGGTACTGTACCACTAGCAAGATTAGAAGCATTAAGAGGGTCAGTAGCAAGTTTAGAGTTTGCTATACTTCCTGAAAGCATATCATTTGTAACTGTACCTGTGTCTGGTGTTTGTGTAGCTACTGCTTTTCCTAGATAAGCAATCTCTACAATATCACTTGATACTAATGTTCCACCAAGAGTAATACGAGTAGAAGTTGTTAAAGATAAATTTGTGCTATCTTGTTTTACAAAATTGACCCATACTATAACATCACTTAAATTGCTGATTGCATGATCTAAATCCACATAGTTATTGGTACTTGATGTAATACGCTGTTTAGCTGTAGTTATAAATCCACTTTGTGGAGGAACACCTAAATATGCCATGTTATGCTACATCTGTTAATAGTGAAACAATTACATCAGCTGTGCCACTATCTTTTTTAACTTTTATTAATCCACCACTAGGTATTACTATTTTTCCCTGAACACACTCTAATGAGCTGCCAGTAGGTAGAGGTGCATTTTTAATTATGTATCTATCGTTAGAGCCATCATTAAGAACTGCGTCTACATTTATAGAAGTAGTACCTGTATTTGAAATAAGTAAACCAATAACAATTTGCTTATTACTTGTAGCGGAAACAATAGTAGTCAAATTATTATCAGCTAGTGTTGCGTCAGCTTGTGAAAAATTATTTGCCATATATTTCCTATCCTAATGCGATTGCAAAAGGAATACTATTATCCGTTGCTGCAATCGTTAATGTTTCATTACCACCATTATTATTTTCTGTAAACGTCACATTAGTTCCAGCTACTAACTTACCATTAAGATAACCAGCAGTAGTATCATTAGCAGATACTTTAGCTAAGAAATCTGTATCAGCAGATATAACTTGCCAAGAAGAACCATCATAATATTTTAATTGATTAGAAGTTGTATTGTAACATAAATCTCCAGCATCTAACGAAGAAGTTGGATCAGAAGAAGCTACTCTATATTGATTAGCAAAACTATTAACTGAAGATATATTAGAAGCTACAGTATTAATATTAGCTATAGAACCACTACAATTTGACATAGCAGTTACATTAGCTGAAGTACCTAAAGTATTCATTGCAGTAACATTGGCAGAAGAAGCTAAAATATTCATGTCATTAACAACATCAGTAGTCGCTAGAATATTCATGTCAGTTACTACATCAGAAGTTGCTAAAGTATTCATATCAGCCACTACATCATTAGTAGCTAAAATACTCATATCCTCTACTATTGCAGCAGTACCTAATATTCCCATGTCTGTTATAACAGCAGAAGTACCTAATAATCCCATAGCAGTTACAACAGAAGAAGTACCAAGCAATCCCATAGCAGTTACATTGGCACTTGTTGCCAAAGTATTCATATCACTTACAATATCTGAAGTAGCTAAAGTATTCATATCTGATATAACATCAGATACTCCTAATAATCCCATAGCTGACACATTTGCTGAAGTACCAAGTAATGCCATATCTTCTACTATTGCAGTAGTTCCTAATATTGCCATATCGGCTACAGCATCAGTAGTTCCTAATCTTCCTATTTCTGTAGATTTACCAGCTACAGCAGTTACATCTGCAGAAATTCCAGCTACTGTAGTTATGTTAGCGCTTATACCAGCACAAGTTGTTATGTTTGCAGCTATGCCAGAACAAGTAGTTATATCACTAGCTATTGCGGCAACAGCAGCAACATCAGTAATTGATTGACTAAATTCTAAAGCATTTCCAGATGAATTAACTGTAAGTATTTTATTTGCTACTAAATTAGGAAAAGTTAAATTATAGGTATTGGCTGTACTTGCAGCAGCTTTTGGGGAAAACTTTAAGTTATCCTCGTTTTGTTGCATCATAGCAACAATCTTATCTAATTCTGTATTAAGTGTTTCTACTGAAAATTGACCTGAAGCTGGAAAGTCAGTAGTCCTAGCAATAGGTAATTCTCTATAAATTGTATATATATCTCCATTAGTAGAGTTAGCTCCTAATGTAAGTGTACCACCACCAGTAGAACCAGCTCCTGATACAGAAAATTGATTTACATTTGCTGGGTTTGTACTGTAAGTTAAATTAGTATCAGTACCACTAGAAGTCTTAATTGCTTTAATATCTGTAACAGCAAAAAATTCAAAAGGTATAGTAAAACTAGCTTGTGTATTAGCAGCTGTGTACTGTATTCTTGGCGAAGTATCGTTAATTTGTATTGTCATTTATCTTAGACCTTTTTCAACATTGTCAAATAAGCTATCTAAATACCATACATTTTGAAAGGGAATTAGTCTACGCACATTCTTGGCTGTATAATGATTATGCGTACCTTTACCCCAATCAAACATAATATCAGTAATATTAGCAAACTGAGAAGAACTTGGACCTAATAATCCAAATCCACTCATTACATTTTTAGTTGTATAACTACTATAAGGTTTACCAGCTCCTAACATTGGTCTTAATCCTATTTTATTATTTCCCATTCTTTCTACAACATTATTAATATCTGAGTATATTCCACCTAATCCACTTCTATCAAAAGCATTAACTATTTTTTCTCCAAATGGTTTTTTACTATAACTTCTATCAAATGCTTGTGTACGAATTGCATCTACCATAGCACCAGCTCCCATCAACATTAGTGAACCAGAAAGGAAAGATAAGTCTCTTTCTTGCATACCTCTTAATAACATTCTTTGAGTTGCAGCCATTGCAAATTTTTTAAATTGCACAAGCACACCTCCCATTTCAGTGTTAAACCATAAAGGAATATCTCCTTTGCCTGGAGTAACAATAGTAATATTAATATCTTTACCTAAAGCACTATGAAATAAATCTGCTGTAGCTCTTGCTTCATCATCCCAAAATTCTGTATTAGCTATTCGTGTATATTTCCATTCAGCTTTATTTGCATCAGGACCTAAACCATGTTTTTGATATTGCTGATAAATTTTTCTAGCAGCAATTTCATCTATACCAGCATTTAATAATTTAGCTTTTTGTGTTTTAGTAATTGTTCCATTTACCCATTTACCTGATTCTTCAATTAACCGAGTACCATTAACTGCACTTGCCCAACTTTTCATTAAAGTATTCCAAGGGTTCATTGCATTTACATAAGTAAAATAAACATTAGCCATACTGCTAGTGCCTTTTTCAAATTTATTAAATACACCAAAAGCATTTTCTAAATCATACATTGACATAGCTCTAGAACCTAAAACCATATCAAGAGCTTCTCCTGATAAGTATGCTTGTTGTTTAGATAATTTAGCTAATTCAGTTCCTAATGAATTTGTAAATAAATCCCATGAAGTTCTAAACCCTCTATTAATTCCTGAAGTCATAGCTATTCTTGCAACATCTGGTACTGCTGCCATAAACCCAGTAAGCATAGTCATTGAATTATATAATTTAGCTACTCGTACTCCACGACTAAATGCTCTTTGTGGATTTTCAGGTAAACCATAAGTACCTCTAATTAAATCTCTAGCAGCTTCTAAATCTTCAATAACTTGATCTCTTTCTTTTTCTAATTTCTTTTTTTTATCTTTTGTAGCTAATTTAATTTTACTATTATATTCATCTGTTATTTGTTTTAATCCTTGATTTAATCCTGAGTTATTACTCCAACGATACCCACTCATCATTGGGTCGCCAAATACTTTAGTTAATTCAATATCAGGAGCAATAGAATTAAAATATAATCTTTGCAGTATAAACATATCAGTTTCTACAAAACCTTTTTCTGCTAATATAACTTCATCTTCAGGTCTTAATCGTAATTCTCTAGTTCTAAAATTTCTAGCAACTGTAAGAGGATTAGCAGATTTAGTTTGATCAAATCTTACAAATGGTTGTGCTTGTTTTACTGATTCAATTAATTCTTCAATAGCTTCATCAGTCATAGTAGGATTTTTTGCTTTAATCATTGGAGTAACTAAAGATTTAAATTCATCAAATCTTGATTCTATTTGATCTCTTAACCATACACGATTAACATAATTTTTTGCTAAAGAACCATTGTCTTTCATGTACGCATATTTTTCTTCTAATTTAGCTAATTGTTTTTCTAATCCTATTTTATTTTTTCCAGTAGCTTTTTTTATTTGAGCTTTCATAATTTGTATTTGTCTTTCCATATACATAAGAGGAATACCAAGCTCATCATATTCTTCTCCCATTTTGTAAACATATTTTTGTGTTATTTCTGTTGCTTTTATAACTTCATCTATTTCTGCATCAGGATGTTGTTGACCTATTCTTCTTTTCCATATCGCAGTTTTAAAATCTCTAAAACTCATTACAATATTTTCTTCACTTTTAACTATGTTTAACCCTACTCTACTTCCAAACAATGGAACTTTTTTTCCAATTCTTTGTAAGTAACTTCTATATAAATCTTCTATTTCTTTTTCAGCAGAAAATACATTATATTTTCTTTTAGCTATTGTTCTTTCAATAGATTGAGAAGTAGCAATATCTTTAAAATTTTTATTTTGTAGTAAAGGTATTTCTAAAATTTTTTCTATTGCTTCTTTTGCTGTTAATGAAGCTGACTTTAATGTTCTAAATATTGGAGTGTATGGACCTTTTTCTCCAAGCCATCCAAAACCAGTATTATATATTTCTTCTAAACGAGATAGTTCTTCATCAGTATAAACTTTATTTACTTGTGCAGCTCCTACTCCAGTATCTTTAAATGAAGCACTACTAGCATCATCTATATCATCCATAATATCTGCTTTTTTATCAAACTTATTAAATGTTGATTTTGTTTTAGCAGAATTTAATCCACCAAAAACAAATGGTAATACAAACCCAGCTCCAGTTATTATTGTACTTTCTGATAGTGTTCTTTTAGGAGATACCATTCTTTTTAATTGTTCTTCTCCAGCAATTGCTCCACCAAGTTTAGCTGTTGTTGCTAATCTACCACCAGTAATTAATCCTCTACCTACTTTAGTAAATAATAATAAACTAGAAGGGTCAGTAAGACCTCCTAGTATTCTACCTACAATAGCAGCTGGAACATTAGAATACATTTCTTGATTTGTTTTCATTTCTTCTAATAATCTTTGTGTTTCTTCTTTACTTCTTGAGTGCATAAAATTACCCATTTGATCTTGATAGGGTAATAAATTCATATCATTATAAGGATTATAAGTTACATCATCAGCAAAATTTTCTTTTTCAGAAAGAGCTTTAGTTATGGTTAATGTTAATAAATTTTCATCAAGAAAATTACCTGATAAACTTTTAGCTGTATTTTTAACTGTACCAGTAAAGTCAGAAAAAAAAGCTCCTAAATTTTGATAACCAGCTTCATCATAACTAGATATATCAACAGGACTTAATCTTGGTCCAGTGTAGTTATAAATATAATCTCCCACTATTAAGCCATAGGATAAGGATTTTCATTTTCAGGAAATTCTACATCAACTTGTATATCTCTACCATCTGCCCATAGTTTAATAAACTGGGCATTTTTTTCTAATCTACTATAAATACCTCCAGCTCCTCTTTGTTTATATGCTTCAGCATCTATAAACATTTGACCTAATACAGTTTCAGGATTAGCTACTCCCCATTCTCCTAAATATTTTGTATCTTTAGTTTCTCTATATAAATTTAAATATTTATAAAACTTACTATTAGGTCCAGCAAAACTTCTTTTGCCATCTCCAGTTTGATACATCATATCTGTTAAAGCCATGCGTAAAAATCCATTACCTCTACCCATTAATTCTTTTCCATAATGTTTAATAACTCTATCGTTAGCAGCTTTAACTCCTACATCTAAAACTAAATCAACAGAATCTTTCATATTAATAGATTCTTCTCCACTTCTTATTTTTTCAATATCATATCCTTTAGCTGTTAATGCATTAATTAATTCTGTATGTGGAACTATACCATCATCTGTTTTAACATCTAAAGCTAACCCATGTCCTATAGTTTGAACACCAGAAGTATCTAAATATACTTTTGCTTCAAATCCTTCATTTTTTGCAATTACATCAAAAAGAGGATTTTCACTTCTTATTACATCTCCATTATCATTCATAACTAAATTTCCTTTCAAATATTGACCAGCTATATTTCTTTCTTTATCAGCCATAGCTCTTTCTAAAGCTATTTGTTGTCCAATTCTTTCTTGTAAAATTCTTTGTCTATCAGATATTGTAAATTTTTGTTCTCCAAATATCCATTCTCCAATTTCTTTTAATCCAGTTTCTCCAAAAACATAACTTCTTGCAGCTATATTAGCAATAAAATCTGAATTTTGTTTACTTAATCCAGTTTTCATTAAAAAATTAGAACCAAATCTAGTTCCTCTTTCTACTTCTTGTTCATTAGCAGCACCTAAAGACAACTGACTATATCTTTGTAATGGTCTTTCAGGAATAAAAGAAGCATCAGGATTTAAAGGATTTGGTATAGAACTAAAAATACCATCTCTTTCTAAATCCATACTAATATTATAACTAGGTTGTCCTGGCTTACTTCGTTTATTATAATCTAATTTAATATGACCATTCTCTAACATTTGAAATAAATTAACACTTGATAATTTTTCATCAGTTATATTTAATGCTAATTTTTCTGCATCAGACATAGAGCTTAATCTTTTTTGTATAGTATATACAGTATCAGTATCTATATCATCTTGTGATAAACCCATTTTTCCATATGTAGTATAAACTGGGTATCTAGTAATTTCTAATTGTTTAGTCATTCCCATATCCTTCTTGACCTAATCTTTTTATTGCATATTGAATAGCTTTAACACCTTGTTGCCCAGCTTCATTTCCATCTTTAAACCAATTACCAATATCAAAAAAACCAGTAGCTTCAAATTTAGATGGTACAATTTCAGTAAGTTTAGGATTAAATGCAATTAAATATTCATATACATATTCATTAAATACTTCTTTTATTTCTGTATTTTGTAATAAAAATTGTGCATCTTTAATATCTTGTGGTACTAATTCTAATTTTGATGAACCAGTCATAAATCTAAATACTTCTTCTGCTACAAATTCTGTTTCTAATATTTGTGCAAAATCTAATCCTTTAGTTTCCATAATAGTGACAAGACGAGCTTTTTTTTCATCATAATCAGTTGCATCAGGATTAATAATAGATAGATATTTATCAGCATAAAATTTTAAATCTATATTATCTGGCTTATTACTTACATCATTCCAAAATATTTCTAGAGCATCTTGTGTTATAGTATCCATTAAATTTACTGAACTACCAAAACGAGTTGTTAATTGATTATTTATTTCTGCTAATTTATATAATTGATTAACATCTGATAAATCATTTGTATTTATTCTTGTTGCAGTATTCATCATATTTTTTAATTGAGGATGTATAATTCCTTCTGCACTTGCTAAGTTAATAGCTGCTTGAAAAGAAGCTGATAAATTATCTATAACTACTGGTCCATCTCCAGCTTCCATAACAATAGTATTAATATTAAAAGCATTAGGATTAAATATACCATTTGATTGTGGATCTATTTGTTTCATATAACCAACCATTTTAGAATTAATTATATTTAATTTTATTTGTGATAATTTTTCACTAGTTACATTAATACCCATAGTATTTAATTGCATACTAATACTTCCAACAGTTGTATCAAAACTATCATTTAATTTAATTGCTTCTCTAGTTATTTGTCCTTCAATATAAGCATTATTTAAAACAGATAATTGTTCTGCACTAGCTCCATAAAAATTTTCTTGTATATAAGAATTATATTCTTCCATACTCCAATCAGTTCTTGCATCATTTAAAGCTCCTACATCATAATTACTACTACTACTAACTGCTAATTTTATATTAGCTGATTCTATATTAGTTAATGTATCTTCTGCTTGTTTAAATTCATTTCCATATTTAGTTGCCCAATCTAATCTAGCTTCTTTAATTTTTTGTCTTTCTTCTTGTGTAGTATCTCTAAATACAAATGGACCATCACTATCTCCACCATCAGGTTCAAATAAATAATTTTCTGCTTTTTCTCCTATTAAAGCTAATGCTTTATCTACAGCTCCAATAGATGTCCAACCAGTTACTTTACTTCCAATAAAACCTTCTTTTTCTAAAGCAATAGCTTGATCTAATAATTGTTTATCATCAGCTATAACTCTACTTTGTTCAAATCCTATTTTTAATTTACGCATGTATTCTTCAGGAGAATCCATTTGTGAAATAAAACTAGGGTCTAAACTATTATATAATTTAGTATAAGAAGTAACTAATTCAGAAATTCTAGGTAAAATATTTTCTCCAAACAATGTAGTAAAGTTAGGATATAAACCTTTAAAGTCATCTTTACTTTCAACTAACTTTCTTTCATAATCTAATAAATTATCACTAGCATTTGTATTTAATATTAAATCATTCATATCAGCTATTTCACTAGATGAACTTTCATTAAATAATGTAACAGCTTGTATTTGTTTTTTCTTAATACTTTTTAAAGAAATACCATTAAAATTTTGAGCTGACATCATACCAGCATAACTTTTAGCCCATGATTTAAATTTATCAGGAGCTTCAGATAAAGAAGTTTCTATATAACTAGATGATTGAGCCATATAGTCAGTAGGACTATCAGGATTTTCTCTCGCAAATTTACTTAAACTTTGATAAGTTTTTAATTTAAAATCATTTTTCCAATTTTCTTCTTCTACTACAGCTTGTCTTTTAGCAAAACCATCAATAGTTTTTGCAATAGCATCAGCAGCATAAGCAAAACCATCTCCAGTTTGTCCTTTAACAACACCCATTCTATTAGCTAATGATGATGGTGTAGTATAAACTTTTCTTTCTCCTACTTTAAGAACCATTATTCCCCACTTCCATATGCTTGTTCATAATCAACAGCAAAAGATTTTTTAGAAGGTGTTTTATTCCACTTGTAATCTGCATAACCACTTGTTAATCCAGTTATAATAGAAGTATATCCACCAAATACAGCTGATTTTAATGCAATATCATTTTCAAACATTTGATCTCTATATTTTTGTTGAACACTTAATCCCATTAATTTTATATTTTTAATATCTTTAGCTCCTTTAATTCTAGCTTGTTGATTTATATTAAGAAAACTTCTACTATCATCATAGTAACCAGCACCAGCTTGAAAAGCTATATTGTTTGCTAATGTTTGATTTAACATATCTCGTCTAAGATTTTCTTGTTCAATAGCTTCTATTTGAGCCATCTTTGATTCTCTTTCATAACGAGTTCTTTCTCTAGCATTTGCTGCTTTTTGATATTGTATTTGTTGATATGTTCCAGCAGCACTAACTACTGTACTTGCCATCATCATTGTTGCTGCACTTACACCCATATTATCCTACACAAACTGCAATTCTATTGCCATCGCCAATACCTTTAATGGTAAAGGGTCGTTTTGTGATACAGTAATTGTTGGATTTTTACTATACCCTAAAAAGTTAAATTCTTTTTTTCCAGTTACTGCTACCATATCACTACCTATTGTAAAATTTAAAGGGGTAATTAATAATTCATATGCGCTATTATTAGCAGCTTTTACATTTACATCCAATGCACTATTTACATCAAGAATACATCTAGTAATTCTTCGTGGTTGACCAGTCAAAGGACCACTATCTATTTCTTTATCAATAGGCATAGTTTCTAATATAGGAGTATAATTAAATCCTACTTTTACTCCAGTAGCTCTAGGAGAAACAGAACTAGCATTAAGTGTTATTCTATTATTTGCATCTATTGTATATGTTCCTAAAGAAGAATTACCAAATACTGCATTAACACTAATTTGCCCATAGATAGCATTAACAGTATGAATATATCCATCTACTATAGTTATTACTGCATTATCTGAAGGAACTGCTGCTAAATTTTGATCTAAAGTTAAAGTATGTCCACTTGAAGTAGTTGTAACTGCTGTAATAGTATATTTTGTAGTATTACCAGCAATAGTAAATGTTTCTAAAACTTGTGGAGCAGTTGTAAATCCATCAACAATTAAAAACTTTTGATTAGTTGCTTGACTTGCTCCATTAACTTTTGGACTACCTTTTTGATAAACAACAGAAGAAGTTTGACAATCAAGTGTTGTACTATCATCATCAGCAAATTTTTCTAAAGCATAAGTAGTTGTGCCATTAATTTGTCTTTTAGATACTACAAATAAATTAGAATTGGCAGCTGTCATACTATGAAAAAAATCTCCTGATCTTGTTTCATACATTGTCCATCCAGCTATTTTTTCATTTCTTATACTATGAAAGACTGCTATCTTACCATTACTTACTGAACCACTATTAACAAAAAAAGCAAACTGTTCTGGTCTTGTATCATTACCAGTTATCATAGCTATTTGTTTAGGATTATCAATTAATTGAGAAGATAATACTGAAATAGATTCTGAAGAATAAGCTGCTTGACTATCTGAATATAAATATTCTCTAACTGATTTACCATTCTTTTGAGAAAATACAGTAGCTCCATCAAATATAGTTGGATTAGCTCTACTACATCCATAAGGTGTTTGTCGTCTAAAAGCTATATTACTAGGAGTAATAGCGGCTGTATCAGAAGCAGAAGGAGAATAATACTCTCCACCATCTGTAAATATTAATAAATTTCTAGAACTAATAAGATGTCGCACTTCATTAACTCTATCTCCAGCAATAGCTACATTAATACTTTCATTAGCTAAACCAGTACCTAAAGCAAAATTAAAATATCCTCCTATTTGACTAGCAATAACACTTGATGGTTTATTTTTAATACCACCAAACCATAATCTATTATCATGAAAAGTAACTGCTTGAGGGAATCCTTGAATAGCAGATATTAATTGTTCTTCCCAATCTACATGAGGACCAACAGAAACAGTATCTTCTAATACAGTTACAGTTAATACAGTAGCACTGGTATATCCAGTAACATAAACTTGTTTTGCATTTACTGTTAAATATGTACCAACATAAGCATTAGTAAAAGAATTAGCACTAGCAGTTAATGTTCTTCCAGTTCCAGTTGCATGAGATGATAAAGTTACAGTAGTTGTACTAGTAGCATATTTATAAAATGGTTGAGTGGTTTTATTAATACTGTTTACAGTAACAGTATCATCATCCTCAAAAGCAAATAAACTTACAGTAAAATTAGTAGCTGAAGTTCTTTTAATTTCTATAATAGGATTATCTCTATGTGTTATAAATACAGTATCGCCAAACTGAGCATAATTTAATTCAAATAACTGTGCAGTAGTCCAATTACAATTAGAAGTTATATTTGTTTGTACATCAGCTCCATCACTATCTACAACATCTAATCTATTATTTGATAATGCAAATATTGCTACTTCATCATTAGAAAATATAAAAGGAATTATTCTTGTTTCTCTTGTACTAAAAGTATTTTTATACTCAGTGCCAGGTCTACGCATAACTCCACCTTCATCTAAAAGATACCAATTACGACATTGTTTAGCTCCATCAAAATATGCTTTGGCATCTGTACGAGCTGCTAAAAGAGGGTTAAGTTCTCCTGAAGAAAAATTAGTTAATACTGTTCTTAATTGTCTAGCCATTTAATCCAAAACCACTTGATCTAGTTGATCTTCTTTCTTCAATAAATCTGCTAGTAGCAAGTTGTTTAGATGTTGTTTCTTGTGAAGCTATATTTTTAGCTCTCATAAATTGTCTTTCAGCTAAATCATCAAATTGTTTAATCATACCAGCATCTCTTGCAACAGCTCCAGCATAGATTGAAGCTAGTTTATATTCTAAGGCAAGACGAAAATAGGGAGGAAAATTACTTTCGTCTTGTCTAAAAATATAATCCATAATTACAGTTGAGTTAGAACCATAACCATTTAAATAAATCATATCTTCATATCGTGAATAAGGCAAAACAACATCATTACAAGTAACTGTACATATTTCTAAAACTTGTGGATTTGTTGGAATTTGATATGCATATTCATATCTACCAGCTGGAGTTGCTGTTAATAAAGATAATTGTTTTTGCCCAGTAGCAAATCTCCATCTAGTTCTAGTTAAACTAGCTTCTACAATTTCTTCATAAATATTATTTGTTACTAATCCTTCTGTACTGTCATCTGTAAATGACGAAATCGGTTGCGCACCGATCATAATTAAAGCTCTTGCTGCTATATCTACTTTTGTTACTGCCATAGTTTAATTGTTTTATGATGGGGGAAAATTCCCCCACCAAATTAATATCAGTTACGCAAGTGCTACAGTTGTTACAGTTGTTGCTCCAGTTGCTGAAGTAACAGTGATAACATCCATTTCATGCGTTCCACCTACACCAATAGAACAAAGGATTACATCTCCAATGCTTAATTCTTGGTATGATAGATTAAAGTAACCAGAAGCAACTACTGTTGATTTGGCATCTCCGTCAGTATAATACCAGAGAGAATTTTCATCTCCTGATTGGGAGATTTTTTTAATTGGGTTTGCTAATGCATATGCCATAATAATATTTCTCCTTTCTTATTCTGTACAGAGCTGTACTCTAGCTCCATCGCCATCAATTAAAACTGAACCCATGCTTAACATAGAAGTAACAAGGTGTGCTACTTTTTCAGGAATGTAATTCAATTCAGTTCTCACATCAGTACCAACACCTAAACCACAAGATGACTTATGCCATGCTAGAGTTTTTCTGTCGTTACCAGTTTTAGTTAAACCAGAGTGAGTAAAGATTAAGAATCCCATCCATCTTTTAGCAGTTTGTTCGCCACTTAAGAATGGAAGATCAGCTGGACCAACATAGTCTTGATTAGCAAATTGATTAACTGCTAATAGTTCACCATATTGGGTTGGGCCTAATGCCCAGTATCTTTGGTTGTCATCAGGAACATCATTGTTTCCGAAAACAGTTTGCATGTTTTGAGCTTTAATCAAAGTCATGCCAGTTGCAGAAGCTGTACCACCAAATGAAACATTTGCCGCTATAGAAGTTGCAGCAGTAATAATATCAATAATAATTGAATCAGTCTTTCTACCTAATGCATAAGCTGCATTTTTAGCAAGAATCCCTCTTTCATCGATATTAGTTTTAAGCTCATCCAGTTTATCAACATAATCAGCTGCATAAAAGTCGCTTAAAGAAGCAGACACATTACTGTGTGCGCTGTTCATAGCTACTACTTCAGCATGTCTTGCTTTTGTAGTTGCAGAACCTTTAGCTAGTTTTTGAAAAGTAACTGTTGAACCAGTAACTCCATTAACATTTCTAACTAAATTCTTCATTTTTGACCCCATGCGTTGATATGCCATGTGGACTTCAGCTTCAAATTGCGTAATAAATGCGTTAGTAATTGAACTAGCCATTATATTATCCTTTCAATTTAAAGTTTGTTTCGCTTGTCTTTTATGTATTCCTTGTGTTGTCCATAGATATCATAGGCACAAATACCCACAAAAAAGGGCTTGTGTATTCTATCTCATAAAATTTATTTTAATTCAACGCACATTCTTAAGTTTTTCAACTAATATTTTTAAAAGTATAGGGTTTTCTTTAAGTGTTGCTACTAAACCATTAGAAAGTGCATTGATAACTACTTCTTCTTTATTTTCTTCATCTAAAGGTTGTCCTGATTGTGTTAAATTATAATAGTATGCTATTGCATGAAGTACCTCATGTATTAAAGTACATGAATAATCTAAATTAGATAAATCCTCCTGAATCGTAATAGAATTTTTCCTATGGTCAAATTCGCCATATGAATCAGAAGGTTTAGAAAATGTTGCTTTATCTTTTTCTACAAGAACATCTTGATAACTTATTTTAAGATTAAAGTTTTGCTGGAGTAGTTCCGTATTTTTTTTCATATAAAGCTGTAACTCTATTTACATATGCTGGGTCTCTCCTAGTATCATCCCAATAACGAGCATCTCTCATCATAGATCGTAAATCATCTTCACTAGCATTTACATCAATAGCAGTATCAGAACTAGGAATAGAAGAATCTTTTGTTAATCCCATTATTTCTTCTAAAACCTTAACATTATCAGCACTTGTTGCAATGTTTGAAACAGATTGATATGCAGTTTCAGAAAGATTTTTCTTTGCCCATAAATCAACAGCTTCTATTCTAGCTTTACCATTATCGCCTAATTCAGCTATTTGATCTTCTTGACTAGGTATATCAGCTACAGCATTATCTACAAATGCTTTAATTCCATCATTAAAATCATCTTGTGATAAACCTTTTGATTTAGAAAATTCTTGCCACCATTGAACCATAGGTACATCAGGACTTAAATTAACATCTACATTTTCAGGAAGTTCAGGAGTAGGAAGTTCATATGATTCAGGTACTTTACCTAATCTTTCCTTTTCATAATCTTCACGAATAGATTTTGTTAATTCTTCTGTTCGTTGTCCTAGTTTAGATTCTAATGCTTTATAAGAAGAACCTAATGCTTCAATATTAACTTCTCCTCTATCAGTATCCCAAAATTTTTCTGATATATATTCTGGTCTACTTGCTTGTTCTTGTTGTTGTTCTTGTGGTTGCCCATTATCTTCAGCCATTGTTTTCTTTTCCTTTGTTTATTCTGTTTTGTATTATTGCATATAAAAATTTTGAACCTTCCATATGAAATAATTGATTGGTTTCTATATTTGGACCACTTACTGAATCTACAGTAATTGATTTTAAATGTGTTAAAACTTCCTTACCAGCATCAGTAGAAAAAACAGAAGCATATAATTTATTAATTCTATTTTCTTCAACCGAAATTTCTTTTGGTTTTTTTTTATCCTTGAGGCTGTTCCAACTCATTTGCACCCATACTACCTTGTTGAGCCATGTTTTGCAACTGATTTGCTAATTCTTGTTGTTCAGCTGCATCTCTAATTAATTTTTCAGGTAAGTTCATTTTTTCAGCTAAATACTTAGCTACTTCATCTTGTTTAACTATCATGTTCAACATTTGTGGACCAAATGTCATAGCAATAATTTCATTAAATCTACTTACATCTGCTACATCTTGTTGATGTTGTGCTTTAGCTAATGGAGAACGAGGTACTACTTTTACTTCTTTTCCATCTACACTAGGAATATCTATTCTACCTTGTTTAGATAATATTCTAATTACTCTACGAAGTAATGGAGTTACAAACTCAGACTGTAATCTACCAAATGAAGAACCTATTTGTCTTGATAGGTCTGCCATTCTTTCTGCAACTTCTGTAGCTGACATTGGTGTACCTTCTGGTCTACCTAAAGTTTCCATGTATAGAGCTTTTTTAATATTTGTTCTCATGTCAGATAATATTAATTGAGCTACATTAAAATCTCCAGCTCCATTTAAAGGAACTAAACCTCTACTGCCTGGCGATACTGGAATTAGACTACCGGGAACAAGTTGAATATTATCAGGATTAATTACACCATCATCTTCAAAAGTATAAATACCACTAATTGACATTTGTGCATTTTGTAAAATCATTTCTACAGTTAAGTTAGTAGTTTTAATTGCAGCCATTGCATTAAAGATTGGTCCTCTACCATAAACTTCGCCACTTGCTTTGTTCCATCTAAATACTAAATATGGATTAGAAGCATTACCTTTTAATTCTTTTTCTTCTATCATTATTTTTTCTTTAGGAAGTACAACACAGTATTTATATTTTTCTACATTAGGCTCATCATACAAACGCATAACACCTTCAACAACAGTACATTTTGTTTTTGTATGTCTAACCTTATTCATTATTTCAAAAGGTATATTTCCTTTAGGATAGATTGATTGTAAATCTTCATAATCAACATATCGTGTTCTATAAATTTGATCTATTCTATTATCTGGTCCTGAGTTTAAAGTTATGCGTGGTAAAGGTATTGCATTAAATTTAATTGGATTAATTGCATCTCCTTCTTCTACTAATAAACATCCAGTACCTACAGCTAAGTCCATAAAACATTCATGTACTTCTGTATTAAAATTACTATTTTGTAATATCTCAAATACATAGCTAGTTATTGCATCTAACTGTTCATTTATTTGTGGTTTTAAATCATCTGGTATTTCAGTTCCAGCTTCAAAATCTGCCCATCTTGCAAAGGTAGGTGTCATACCAGCTTGTAATCTACTAGCAAATTCTTGTATTCCTACTACTGCTGTTTCATCAAATATTTTATCAGTTCTTCTTTCGCCTGGTGTTTCTTCATAAAAAGATTCTCTTTGAGGTAAACAATATTCATATGCTTCTTCAAATTTATCTTTCCAATAATCTTTTATTCCTTCTGCTTTTTTAAATCTTTTCAAAAAAGTAGCTACACTATTTGCAGTATCTCCAACATTAGGAGTTATATCAGGCATTTCATAAGACATTAAACCATACTCCCAGTAATTGTTTGACTAGTTTTTTTAAATAATGATCTAGCACTAGCTAATTGATCATCTCCTTGACCAGCTTTTTTCTTTTTAAATTTAGTTGTAGTAGAAATTTCTTTTTCTTCTGTATTTGCATCTATTACTTGATCTTGATTAGATACAACATTATCAGTTGTTTGATTAATTTTTTGAGATGATTGTATTCCTGAACTAGACATAGTTGAATAAAATTTTTTTAAATAATTATCATAAGTATTGCCAGGTCTATTAGTATATGCAAAAGCAGTACCAGCTAAAGGCATCCCCATTATAGCCATTCCACCTAAAAAAAGACTTTTTGTTCTTTTTTGTGATTCAAACATTGGCTCTGATATTTGTATAGAAGTCATAATACCAGTAGGGTCGCCTGAACCCATAGCTGAATTTGATTGTCCATATTTTAATTTTTGACTTTTTGTATCACCTATTACTGATCGACTTATACTTGGGTCGCCTTGAGCATATAACTTTTCTCCTTCTGCTTTACTTATTCTAACAAATTCACCCCCAACTTTTTTAAAATAATTTCCTACTTTAACTTTTTTTTGTGATACTAAATAATCATCAGTAGCTTTAGAAGCTTCAGAACCATAAAAATCTTGGTCTTTTCCTTTTAAATTATTTGCTTTATTACCTTGACCAATACCTAATACTTTTTTAACTTGTTGTGTTCCCTGATTTGATTGATTATTAGACCTATCTCCAGCACCAGCTCTTGAGTTAGTTCCTTTATTTGAACCCATTAATTCATTTCTCCTTCAGAATAAAAACCAGCACCACCAGCTTTAGTAAATAAAGAACGACTACCAACAAGCCCTCTTTCCCTTCTTCTCTTTTGTCTTTTTTCTTCTGCTTTTTTCTTAGCTAATTCTTTTTCTTCAGCTTCTCTTTTCTCTTTCATCTGTTTTTCTAATTCAGGATCAGGAGGAGGTGGCTTTGGAGCTCTAAATATTCCCATAATTATAACTCTATTTCATAGAATTTTTGTTTTTTCAACGCACAAAACAGTTGATATGGTGTAAATATCCAAAAATATGTCATACCTAACAATCTTTGCACATAACTAACACATGAATGTTCTTTAATCCAAGAGCTAAATAATCTTGGTAATCCTAATTTTACATCTTCTCTCATAGTTCCTTTTAAAACTTTTCCTTTAACTTTTTTAATAAATCTAAAAATAGTATCAACATCTTTACCTTCTAATATTTCCACATTATACTTACCATAAATAAACTCTTGCATAATCCATATATCTTTTTCAACACAGTAGCCAATAGCTCCACAATGTTTGTATCCTTTTTTAAAAAAACGAATAGACTTATTGTGTCCACTTGCTTCATAAAAATATACTAACCACTCTTTCTGAGGAAATCCCATGTGCTTTTTTTTGGTTTAGTTTTAAATATATCCCATTTTTGTTTAGCTATATGGGTATGTCCAGTTTTATTACCAGCTATTAATTTTCTTCCTTCTCCAGCTCCCATCATTAAATATTGTAATGCATCGTGAACATGAGAGTATCTATTTTTATTTGGTTTATCATCATATCTATCTCCTGAAGTTTGTATTCTTCTATAATGATAACCACCATTAAATCCTTTTTTTAAATTTATGCAGCTCTTATCAATAAGAAAAGCTGGTTCGCCATCTACTAATCTATTAATAGTTGTTTCTACAGATTCTATTCTAAGAGATACATCATTACTAGGAGCTGGTTTAGCAATTATATTATGTTGTCGCATTACCATAAATGCAGTTCTTTCATCAGTTTGTGCTCTAAAATCTCCAGCTGGATCTCCCCATATTTCTATATCTAAGTTACCAAATCTTTTATTTATTTCTACTCGTAGTAAATCAGAAAATCTAGATATACCCATATCAAAACAAACAAGTTCTCCTACTATATTCCATTTACCACTAGGAAGTCTTTGACCAAACACAGCAGCTGGTGTCAATCCAAAATCAATTCCTATTGTAACTGGAGCATTAGCTATTGGTATTGTTTCTTTTGCTACATGAACTTCTTCTTTAAAACTAGGATAAACTAATTTACCATCTTCTAATGTTCCATATTTGTTCATTACATAAACATCTATCCAACTTTTAGTTTTACCTTTAACTATATTCTCATAATACTTAGGAGTTAAATTATTACTGTTTTCAGATAGTTTATTAGGTTCATATCCATGTAAAACTTTTTCTTTTATTATTTCTGTCATACCACCTGGCTGATTATAGAATGACCAGTTTTCAGGTTTAACTAACATAATAGCTTCTTCTCTTGATAAATGTTCTGGTACTGGTACATCTCCAGCCATAATTGCCCACCAATGATCTTCTTCTGGTGCGTTAGTATCAGCAATTACTCCATACCAAGTAGCACCACCATCACGCATAGAAGGGTATCTACCTACCCTCATAGTACAGGCATCTATTATTGATTTAGGAAGCTCTCTTGCTTCATTAACCCATACACCAGTTAGTTCTAACGATAGAAGTTTTTTAACATCCTCAGGGCGATCTAAAGCAAGAAATATAACTTCCATTTCTACTTCGCCTTTGTATATTCTATGTGTGTAAGGTACTGACCAAGCAAATGAACCAAAGTCAGCTTCATTAAACCAATCAAGCCATGTTTTAATTGTTGTTGTTTTTAACTGAGGATTGGTATTACGAATAACTGCCCATCTAGTTTTTCTTTTACCATCCTTACCTTTTTCTTGAGCTAAGGCTCGTCTAAATATTTCTACACAACAAGCAACTGATTTACCTGAACCAACTGGTCCTCGTAGTCCACGAAAGAAGTCATTAGACTTCATAAAATCTTTTAGTACTTGACCATCTGGTTTATAAGAAAAATCAGTCAATGTCGCCCAACTGAATATATTTAGCTATCATATCTTCAGCGACTTTAGGACCAAGAGCTTCTATTAATTTATCTGCTTCTTTATCAGTAACCATATGAGTTGGATAATGTTTAAAGTGTACTGCTTTAACTACTTTCCTCAATCTTCTTCTGTCTTGTAGACTTATGTCGAAATGTCTGTTTTGGGAATTTGGCTTTTGTGTGTCCAGTTTGCCACCCACTGTTCCGTATTTTTCTTTTAATTTCTTTAGGTCTAGCTCTTGTTGTGTGAGCTTCTTCTCCTTCGGTTTGTTCTGGTCTAATGTCATGTAAATACTGTTTGTATAACTCCCAATCCATGACTACCATAGGGGAAGTTCTATCTCTTTTCAATATTAAAATATCAGAGTTACCTTTCCATCTTTCTAATTGAGTAAATCCTTCGCCATTTTTACGAGCTTTAACTTCTATGTTTGTTCCCTCATGCAAATCTTTTACAATTACATCATGAGGAAAACCAACAATAGCTCCTGACATTGGCTGTCTGTAAGCATCATAACCCTCCTTCTTATAGAGAGCTACTATTTCATTTTCTATTCTAGTACCTTTTACCTTTGCTTTGCTTGACAACTTTTCCTCCAGTTTTTTTTGCTTCAGCTTTTGCTTTCTTCATACCAGCTTTTGTATAGCTGTATGTTTTTTTTCCTACTTTAGGCATTGGCAACTCCTTTTAGTTGATCTTTCATATTAAAATTTTCTGCTCTTAATTCTACTCTATCTCCATAAGCTTTTTCTAACTTAGTAATTAGAACCTTATTAATATCTTTAACATCTTTTATTTCGTCTTTTAATAATTGCACATCTTGCATAAGAGCATCTATAGTCATTTTCATTCCTTTTTGTTTATAGTAATTTGGGTGAACTTTAAACTATAAAAGAATTAAAAATTTTTTTCAATGCACAGATTAACAATCCCATGCTCTAAGTGATTTAGATAATCTATCTTGACCAGTATTGTTACTAGGTTTCTGTCTTTTTCTCATGCCTTTCATTCTAGCACAAAAAGACTTTCTTCTTTTACTTCCTTTTTTCTTTGTAGGAGCTTTTAAGTTACCACCAGTTTCACGATTGTAACTAGCTCTACCTTTGGCATTTAATCCACCTTTAGGGTTCTTGCCTTCTTTTCGTTGCCAGGCAGCAGTCATTTTTTTTTGGCTGTTTTGGCAGCTCTTTTAAAATTAGCAGAAGTAGGAGCTCCTTTACTTCCTACCTTTCTCATTTTTTCTTTACTACCTTCTTGTATTCTTTTTCTCTTTGCATGTATATTTGCGTATAATCCTTTTTTAGCCATTACTTCCTCATCTTCTTTAATGTTCTTGCTAAAGCAATTCTTCTTTTTAACTTTGTATTACCAGTTTTTTTTGCTTTAGAGGACATAGTTGATAAATCAGACGCACTTAATGTCTGACCTTTTTTTAATAAACCCATTCTTGTCGCTGTTGCTCTTAATGAGCCAGGTTTCTTAATAGCTTTTTTTATCCAATTCATATTCTGCCTAGTACTAGGAGCTATCGATCTTAACCAGATCAGAGCTACTTAAGTCAGACTTTTACTTTATACGAAGTAAATATATTTTCAATGCACATTCTTATGTGCTTTTTTTCCACTCTATTGCGTGTAGGGGTTCACACAGTAGTTATACGTTGTGTTTTTAAACCCCACCCCCTCGTAGTACAGCAACTATTCTATCTCATTTTCCTAACTGAGATCAATCGATACCTTTAGGTTTCCATCGACTTGATGTTGTACTCGTTCAGGTGCTCGTAGACCTACTCTATCTAGTATATCTCTACTCGCTTCTAGTTGGACATACTCGCTTCGTGCATTATCAGATAGTTCCACTAACTTACGACTAGCTGTTACTGCACCTAATCCAATGGTATTAGCTATCTGTCGTTTCATATAGTCTTGTACCTTTGGGATGCGTAGTGTCCTACTAGCTGTTACCCTCGCACTCTCTCTACTTACTTTTGTATTATATCCAGCCTTAACTGCAGCTTCAACTATGCTACATCCTGTTGTTACGATAGTATCAACTAAGGTTCTTTGTTTCTCGGTTAAATCAGTATCTGTCATATCAATCCTTTATTCTATTCGGCTCCGATGGATAATTGTAATCATTGATAAATTGTTGTCAAGAACATTCGTGGTGACACTTCAGCACATCACTGTATTTAGTATTCAAGAGGAAGGATACCACTAATCGTTGTGTATCGGAGGACAGACTATCTCGTAACACTCCCATTATATCACATGGTCAGAGAGCCTACATTGCGCTGAGCTTCGCTCTGGTTCGCTCCATTTCGGTCAACTTCGTTGATAAGTGGCAAAGCCACTAACTCTTGACAAGATGTGGTAGAACGGGAGTATCACAAGATAGTAAGTATCAAGTGACTAATTCATGACAAAAGGAGAATTTATGTCAGAAGAACTAAATTTAACTTATCCACAAAAAGAAGATACAGATAATTTTCAAGAGATTATCAATAACCATTATGATAGAACTTTAGCTGAATTAACAGCTAAGTTTGAAGGATGGGATATGGATAATAGAGTATTAAATTATAATGCTAAGTTTGAGGTATCTAAAAGATGTAATTCAGATTACAGAGGATTACAAACACTAGAAGCTAAACTAAACAGTGCGAAAAATGCACTGGATAGATTAAGTGAAGAAAATGGTAGTAATATACATGGAGCTCACTTAATGGAAGTATCTCAATCAAGATATGAAAATGCATTAAGATTTAAGAATGGATTTGAGTTCAGTAAGAACTTAGTAGAATCATCTTATAATGCTAATACAAAGTATTACAAAGATACATTCGAAGAAGAATTTGTTCCACAATCTGTACTTGCTGATAGAAAAGCATTAGCTGGACATCAGGGTAAAGTAAAGATTTGGAAGAAAAAAGTATCTAATAACTTCAGCTTAACACCAGCTGGAGCATAACAATTATAACCCTCTAGGAAACTAGGGGGTTTTTTTTATACTCATAGGAGGTAAACAATGACTAATGAAAAGTATATGGAAACAATAAAAAAAGCTACTGAGTATGCAATAGAAAAAGAAAGTAAAAACATTAAACCGAATGAAAAAATAAAAGTATCAATAAATGTAACTGAAGAAGGTTTAATAGTTAATGCAAAAAAGGTAAAAAAATGACTCATATTTGTGCAACAATATTAATATTATGTAGTACATTTACTGTATATTTTAATGATCACAGAGATTATTTTATTCAAGATATAACAGAATGTGCAATCGCCTATAATACAAATTATACCGAACCATCTCTTAGAATACCGATCAAGCTTGTAACTGCTATTTCAGCTCTTGAGAGTGGATGGGGGACTAGCAGATTTGCTAGGGAGGGGAATAATTACTTTGGTATGCAAACATTATCAAATGATCCTGATAACTACATTGTGCCATTAAATAACCATAATCTGAAGATAAAGAAATATTATAATACTTGTGAAAGTGTTAATGATTTTATGGACATTATGTCGCAGTCAAGATTATATAAGGGATTTCAAAAAGAACTTATAAATCAATGGATTAGTGATGAAATATCCTATATAAAACTAGTATATACTATGCCAAGATACAGTAAAGATACTGGATGGGAAGTAAAAGTATTAAGTATAATAAATCAAATGGAGGATTAATGATTGATTATTTAACATTCATAAAAGAATTAAAAGAACTTAAACCAGTAGTTGTGTCAGAACACACACACGAAATAAATAAATTAATTAAAAAATACGAAACAATAATAACCGAACATGAAAAGGAGGAAAACAATGAGCCATCAAGGACATGATATTCTATCTGAGAAATATTATCAGGAATATTTAGATGAAGGATATACACCAGCTCAAGCTGAAAAATTAACTAAAGAAAGATTGGAGAATGAATCATGATAACTAAAGCATTTAAGGGTACTGCATATGCAAGTAGTTTTATATTTAAAAGTTCTGCGTATAGATTTGCAAAAAAAAGAGGTGTATGGTTTTATAGACTTCTTTTATCACAACAATTTGCTGATGTAATAAATGATATTTATGACATGAATATCTTAGAAAAAAAGTTAAGCAAAAATAATTGGCAAAGCAATCATAAGAAAAAAGTATTTACAGTAGATGAAAAAGGTAACATTTATGATGATGCAACTGGAGAAATATTTGGTACTATGAATGATAGTATAGGTAACAAATTTGATCTAGATACAGAAGAAGAAACTGTAAAATGGGAAGGCGAAGAAGCAATAATTATGCCTGATAAATCAAAATCATGACATATTTAACTATTATTGTATTAATATTAGTAGGAATAATCCTAGTAATTAAGGAGGTATTATGAGTAAAACTGGAGCATGGGTACTACAATTAACAGAAGATGCAGCTGATATGACAAGAGATGAATTTATTAAAACACATGGACTTGCACAAGTAGATGTGTGGGATAATCAAGAAAGAGCTAATAAAATAGAAGATGAATTAACACCTTCTGCACATCAAATACTAAATGAAATAAGAGAGGATAAAAATGACAGAAAAATTGGATGAAAAAAATCCATTTATAGTTTTGTTAAAAAGTTTAACTGATACTATAGTTAAATTAACTCAAGCTATGGATGGAATGAATCAACGATTATTAACATTAGAAGAAATACATAAAACCAAACAATTTACTGACAAAGTAAATAAAAATATTGATAATATGCTAGACCAGTAAGTTTTGGAGGAAAACTGATCTAGCTAAATATTCATAACAGATTAAAAAAAATAATCAAATAAACATTTATGAACACCCTCGGCAAACTTCAGTATGCTGTAATTTAAGTCTGAGACGTAGGTGTATGGGGAATATATAATAAGCGTTAGAGCTTAGCGTATTCCCCAGCGAATCTTGACAAATACATTTCTTTCGGTTTATGAAATAGTATGAATAAAGAAAAAGAATTAGGTATATTTTATCAACAAATAATACCTCAATTCGTTGAACAAAGAAAAAAACTAAATCTATCACAATCAGCTATAGATGATGTAATTGGTTGTGCTAAAGGTCTAGTTTCCAAATGGGAAGTAGGAATTAGAAAACCATCAGGATTTTTGTTTTGTTGTTGGGCAGATGCCTTACAATGTTCAATAATAATAAAAGAAAATAAAAAAAATAAAACATAATTTTATCACAATTCATAATTAAGGAGGATATGAATGAAAAACAAACCTAGAATATATGTATCAGGAACTATAGAATTGAATGATAATATTCATTCTAAAGTAAAATTTAGTTGTGATACAGAACAAGGATTTTGGAATCAATGGGGAAATACTGATAATAAAATGTTTAAAACAGTAGATATTGTAACCAAAATACAAGAAGCTATTTCTGATGTAGAAATACTTAATAATATAAAAGTGGAGGAAAGTAATGAGTAGGATAAGTCCAGGCTATTATGATAATGATATACAATTATCAGAAATTATAAGACAATTAAAATTAGATTTTCCATCAGGAAATGCTATCAAATATATAATAAGACATAAAAAAAAAAATAAAGAAATAGATTTACTAAAAGCAATTTGGTACATTTCAGACATATTGGAGAAAGATTATGGGGTTGACGCTATGGCAGATATTAAGGACAAAATACAATTTATCGAAGAAGATAATATCCGATCCTCTAACGATACGTAGAAATAAAAAACAATTTATAATACGATTAGGATTACGATATTTAAAACCAGAAATGTATATGTATTTTATAGATAAATATACATCAAACAGAACAGCAGATAATATAGATGCTAAACCAATTGCTGATTATATAATGAGGAGGTATAAATATGGGAAGCAAAAAGGGATTATGGACAGACATAAACGAGATGTACATAGACGACAGCAAATTAATGAAAGGAGTGATGACTAGATGGGAAAAAAAATTGAGTTCAAAAGACCAACAGGTATTGGAGGAACTGACGCAAGTAATCTTGTCAAGGGAAACTGGAAAGACCTTTGGCTTGAAAAAACTGGAGTTACAAAACGAGAAGATTTATCAAATAATATTGCAGTTCAACTTGGAATCTTTACAGAAAAATTTAATAGACAATGGTATCAGAAGTCTACTAAACAAAGGGTTGTTGATATAGGCAAAACTTGGCACCATCCTGATCATCCATATATTTATGGTAGTTTAGATGGAGTTACTAATGGTAAAGTATGGGAAGCAAAACATACAAATATTTTTTCTAAAGATGATACATTAATAGAAAGATACTATGCTCAGTTACAACATTATATGTTAGTTACTGGATTTAAAACAGCTATGCTATCTGTTATCTATGGCAACAGTAAACATCATGTTTTCAAAATAGATAGAGATGAAAAATATATAAATAATTTATATAAAGCATGTCAACTATTTTGGTTTATGGTTGAAAATGAAATAGAACCACCAGAATATGTTGATATAACCTTAATGGAGAATTGTAATGACCAAAACGACATCATTAAATTATTCGGAAAAGAAATATCCTTTGACACCAGGTTACAAGGAACAATCCACTAGCAAAGAAGCAGCTGGTAAAGTAAATACTAGAGCTGCTAAATTGCGAACAGAAATATTACAAATATTAGAAAGGAAAAATAACTATGGAGGTACTTGCGAAGAAATAGCAGAAATTATGAGTGAAGATATTACTTCAATAAGACCAAGATTTACTGAATTAAAACATATGAATTATATAATTGATTCAGGAAATAGAAGAATAAATAAATTTAACAACAATACAAAAGTATGGAGGTATAATGACAGAAGAAATAAATAATAATAGAAAGTACTGGGATGCTTTAAAAGAAACAGACCCAAGATTTACTAAAAAAATTAATAAAGGATTTGGCGATCTAACTACTATTGACCCACAATGGCAGATTATGAAAATGACTGAAACATTTGGACCAATAGGAGAAGGATGGAATTACACAGTAGATTACAAATATCTTGAATTAAAAGAACCAGTTGTAATTGCTGAAGTAAAAGTAGCACATAAGAAATTAGCTAATGGTTGGGATTATTATGGAGCAATATCATCAACATTAAAACTATTCAAAAAGAATGGTACATATGATGATGAAGCACCAAAAAAATGTATGACTGACGCATTAACTAAAGCATTTAGCCATCTAGGACTTTGTTCAGATATATTTATGGGATTGTATGACAATAATAAATATGTCGAAAAGTTAGAAGAAAAATATTCTAATGTAGATAAAAGCAAAGTAAAGAAGGTTTCATAGTCGCTGATAGCTAGGGAAGTGAGTAGGGGTAGCTATCGGCTAGTTCTTCTAACCCTACTCACAATAAAGGAGGAATAATGGCGAAGAAAAAATTATTATCAAATAAAAAAATAACTGAGATGTCTCATAATCAATTATTAGAATTGATAGATGATCAAATTTATAAACATTTACCTATTAATAAATTAGTTGAAATAGTAGATAAAAGAATTGAAGAAGCAAGTACTAAAATACTTAGTGATGTAAATGATAAAATTAATTTACGAATATCAATGAATAGTCATATCATTACTAAACCAAATAAAGTTAAATTAAAAAGGAGAGCTGCATGAATTTAATAAAAATGGCAAAATTACAAAATAAAAGTAATGAATTACAAGACAAAAGTAATGAATTACAAAATGGTATTAATGATGTGCATTATGCTTTTACTAAAAAAATTGCTGATACAGTAATTGAACATGGTAAAACTAATGTAGAATTAAATGAAAAAATTAATATTTTAATAAAAGAAATTCAAAAGTTATCTTCAAGAGTAATTAAATTAGAGTTTGAAGATGACCATGAAAAAAAATCAATAGGAGGTACTACAGATGATTAAACCAAATGAAATAACTAAATGGAACTATGGAAGATATAGTTCTGATAATTACGGAGCTCATTGTTTAGCTTTTAGAGTTCCTAACAATACATATTATTTTTCTTATGATACATTAATTGCTTTTTTTCATAATGGTAAATTAATTATGAGAGAAAATAATTGGGGACCAACAACAGGTAAACATATGAATTGGATTTCTCGTAATAAAAATATCAGAGTTAATTCTGAAATTTTTACACAAAAATTAAATGAATCATTAGGAGAAACAAATGAATAAACAAACATTAGAATATTCTAGAAAAGTAGCTGATCTTAATGATCAATTACGCAAAGATATGTTTACTGGTAATATGCTCAAAAAAGAAAATTTAAAAAACAAAATAGTATTAACACCTGGCATTGCTGGTTTAAATTTAATAGATAAAGAAAAAATATTTTTTTCTGTTAAATACTATGGAAACTTTACTAAAAATAATAACCCTTGGGGCGAAAAAGATTTTGGTAGTTTTAATTTTAAAAAAGAAACATTTAATTGGAAAATAGATTATTATGATAATGATATGAAATATCATAGTCCTGATAAATCAGACCCAGATAAAACTGTAAGAGTTTTAACAATAATGAAAGCAGAGGAGAATTAAATGATTAACAAAGTAATATTATTAGGTAGATTAGGTTCAGACCCAGAAGTTAAAATCTCTACTAAAGAATCTAAGTTTGCTAAAATGTCTATTGCAACTAGCGAAAGATACAAAGACAAGTCAGGAGAAATGCAAGAGAAATCACAATGGCATAATATAGTATGTTGGGATTCAAGACTTGCAGATACAATAGAAAAATATTGTAAGAAAGGTACTCTTGTTTATATCGAAGGACAATTAGAAACTAGAAAATATGATAAAGATGGAGAAACACGATATACAACTGAAGTCATATTACCTCAATTTAAAGGTCAATTAAAATTAGTAGGAGGAAAACCAAGTGGGGAAAGTAGTAAAACTTCCAATACAGAAACAACCGAAGATATTCCGTTCTAAAAAATTATTTTATACATGTAATCATTGTGAAAGAAAATATATCGAAGATGTAATGATAAATCATTTTCCATCAAATTATGGATATTATTCAGATGAAGGAGTATATCACTGTATTAAATGTTATAATAAAAAATTTTATGTATGATTTTTAACATATAGGGGAATTAGGCTTATTTAATAGCTTGTATTCCCCTTTATATATCTTTGGTATGATTGTACCAGAAAGCTCTAATTAGCCCTTCTGTGTCCAATTCTGAGCTATTTTTTCACCAGAACGACCAGCAATATACCCTCCAATGCCAATAGTTAGCAAATTCCACATAGGTTCAGGTATTGACAGCTCTAAGCTCGTACCGAATAAAATATTAATGAAAGGAGCAAGTATATAATTGTTAAAAATAACAATAATACAAATCCACATAAGAGCTGGACGCCAAGTAGCAGTAAGCCAATGCTTAGAACTAGCTTCTGCTTCAATGATTTTAGACTTAGCAATAAGTTCTTCATGATCTCCATTAATTAATTGTGTATTAAGTTCATGTTTTAATTTTTCTTTTAAGTCTTTATCAGGAACAGCTTTATCAACTATGCCACCAATCATTTTAGCGATTGGACCAATAGCAGTAATAGCTTGTAACATTTATAAATAACCCCAAAGAATCATTAATACAATAACACCTAATACAGCAGCAACTATCTTACCACTTTTAGTTAGTTTCCATATAAATAAATTATTCCAAATATTTTTTACTTTATCCATATTCCCTTTCCAATCTATCCATAGAAACAAAATTAGTTTCTTGAATATGATTATCCCAAATGCCTAACTCAGTAACACACCAAGACCAGCCATTCATGTTTAATTTAGCATATTCTTCTATATGACCTGATGGCAACGAGCAACCGACATTTACTATTCTAACCCATTTGTCGTAGCCTATTTTAACAGCTTTCCAATCTCTAGCCTTATGTGTATGCCCAAATACTAGATCATGTAAGGAATCATTACCTATTTGTACTTCAGCATTTTTACCCCCATATTCTTTACCCATTATATTTAATGGACAATGAACAAAAGAAACACCAGCTATATTCTTAAATTCTCCATACTCTGTATGTGTCCAACCAAATTCATCATAAGTATTATAGAGAGTTTCTTTCATCATTCCTTTTATTTCAGGAATGTTTTCTTCAAAACGATGAACACGCAGCTCATGGTTTCCAATACAAATATGTCTAGGAATATCTTTGACATACTTATCTAATATTTTAAATGCTTTACGCATTGATTCAACATCAACCATAAAATCATCTTTTAATTTACCTTGTTGTGAATTATTTTTTTGAAAAAAACTAAGAGAATCAAAACTAGAAAAATCTCCTATATGAACAATATAATCAGGTTTAATTTTTTTTACATGTTTACCAATCCAATCAAATCTCTTTTGAGAGATATGTGGACTGTCATGCGTATCGCCTATAACAAGGACTTTATGCCCTTTAAATTTCATGTGTTATTAATATCTTAATAACTTCAATGTTGTAAATATAATAATTAATACTGAACCTATCCAGGCAACAGCTCTTAAAGCTCCTTTACCGGTAGCCATTTCTTGTTTTAACAAAGAAACTTCTTCTTTATTAGCACGAACATCACATTTGATTTCATCAAGAGTTTTAGTTATTTGTATATATTGCTGCTCCCAATTAGACATTAGATCCTCTACTACCACATCTAAATATTACAGTTAATTTTCTTTCTTTTAAATCAGCATCAAGATAATTAGCTAAATTATTTTTTGCTAAATTACATTCTATATTATCATTAAAATTTAAAGGTACTTCACTTTTAAAACATAGCGTTTGATCTAACTCTCCTACATTAAGCATACAGATCATTGCAAATATTTTAAACATTAACTTCCTTCTCCAAAGTCATCAACTTGTAATCTTAATGATTTAATCTTATAACTGTTTTCTAAAATTTCTTGTTGAAGTTCCAAAACATTTTGATCAGATTTAATAGTTTGTATTTCGGTTTTGAGTATTTCAAAGTCGGAGAATACTTTTCCGAGAACGAAGATATTGCCAGAAAAAGCACTAACTACACCCACTACTATAAGTATGTTTTTTAACGACAGTTCTATATTCATTTACCACA
>Ga0099847_1000039_pt1 | contig 35266 bp, 35 predicted proteins | sample CB_VirMetaG_2_FD_78178 | JGI IMG/M metagenome (GOLD analysis project Ga0099847, IMG submission 78178) | Freshwater to marine saline gradient viral communities from Chesapeake Bay - CB_1504_2 Viral MetaG | ecosystem: Environmental > Aquatic > Marine > Coastal | place: USA: Chesapeake Bay...
TTAAATCGCGTCCACAAACTGAATAATTTCCTATAAGGGAAAATATCAGTTCGGACCATTAATTACCACCCATACCACACATGACCATATATGCACACGCGCACCCTCTGCTATAAGGGTTTACCGATGGCCATAGCTAACTATAGGGAAACATAGGGGAGCATAGGTGGGCAGAGTGGAGCACGTATGGAGACACATGAAACCTTAATGATGACACATGAGAAGGTCCCGGGACCATTGATGGGCATTGATGAACACGTATGAACACGTATGATTATGATGGGACACGAGTGACTGTGTGGACTGAAGGGTGCTAAGGGGTGCTAGTGGTTCTTGATGGGGGGTATGGTCCCTTTTTGAATCTTTATGCTCAATACCCATCCTGCCTGAAGATTTACATAATTTTCCCTATAAGGGGTTATAAAAACACATCTAACCTTTCCTATAAGGAGTACACAATCCACACAGCCACTAATGCCCCACTAATACCCACGGGGGGTACTCCCATTTGTCATCTTGTTGTGTTATTCAATTCCACCTATAACACCGCCAAATTTTTGCTATAAGAAATTACAACTGCTCATTATTGATCATTAATGACCCTAAATGATACCAAAGTGATCGATATTGAGCATTTTACACACAGCCATTAGGGATCGCCTAGCGGCTCATAGTGCCTCCAGAGTGCTCCTCTATGGTATTCTTCTTGTGTCTAAGGGGTCGTCTAACGACTCCATAGCGAAGCTATTAGGGGGTCGCCTAGCGGCTCCTAGGTGCCATAGGTGTTCACAGATAGACACAGATAGGGGATGGATATGGGTGGTACTCGTGGTCACATATGGTCACGAATGTCCCCTAGTGGGTTGTGTGTAGTTTCCTTAATACTTAAACGCGTAGGGAGCCGAAGGCGACTGAAGCGAAGTGCGGTCTATTATCAAAAAATTTTTCTGCGCGTCGCGAAAGGTTAATAAATTGCAAACATATATGATCAGATTTGATCCGAAAAGAAATAAGTCTGGTTAAAGATAGAACAATATATAGAAACCACCGCTAAAACCGGCGCGGTAAAATAAGTCTGGTTAAAGAAGAAGGCCGGGGTCCCTAATGCCTATTAATACCATTAATGCCATTAATGCCCTAGTGACTCACATGACACTAAGTACCCCCCAGAAGGGGTCTCTTAGAGGGGTGTGTAGTAGTATACCTACTTAAAACTAAAACAAAAACCTACTAACTACCAACAGAGGCAATCAATAATGCTTCATGGAAAACTAACCCTTACTAGGAAGGACAATTCTCTCATGGAAAACTTAGCGCTATTCATTAAAGGTCTTATGGCTATTGGTATACTTAGTCTTGTGTTTGCTTCTATCTATATCTATAGAGTATGGACAAAAGACACCGACCGTAAAGTACGTATTGGGATAATGGGATTCTCTATTGAGCTCGGGCCAGCTACCGATGTCTCACATGAGCCTCCTATTACTGATTTATCCCCCATAAAAGATGAAACTAAACACTAATCAAAGGACATATATATGTTATCTACTATATTTAAGTTCTTATCAGGTGACGCTATGGAATCCCTTGTTGGGTTGTTCAAAGATTATCAAGATAAGAAACTCACTAAAGAAGAACTCAAGTTTCGACTGGAAACATTTGAAGCGACAAATACACAAGAATTGAAACTTGCACAAATAGAACTAAACAAACAAGAGGCAGGACATAGCTCTATGTTTGTAGCAGGCTGGAGACCCTTCCTTGGTTGGGTATGCGGTCTAGGTTTTGCAATGAATTTTCTTGTGGCACCAGTCGGTACATTCATAGCGGCTTCCGCTGGCTACCCTGACGTAATATTTCCCCAAGCAGAGGTGTCTACAATGATGCCAATCTTGCTAGGTATGTTAGGACTAGGTGGCTATAGGACTTACGAGAAGACCGTAAACAAAGAACGTAATAAAATCTAGGAGAACTAAAATGCCAAAAGGTCCCGGAACATACGGTAAGAAAGTTGGTCGTCCCGCTAAAAAGAAGAAAGCGCCGATGAAGAAGCCAATGAAGACGCCCCGGAGGAAATAATGCCTGCCAAAAAGAAAACTAACCTATTCGACAACATCCGTAAGAAAAGAGCGCGTATTAAAGCTGGCTCTGGTGAAAGGATGAAGCGAGCAGGAGAGAAAGGCAGGCCTACCAATAAGACGCTTAAGAAAGCCGCCGCTGGCGCTAAGAAAAAGCGATCCTATAAAGGAAAGAAATAATGCCTAAAGAAAAAGACTCTCGACTAAAGCGTGTTGGTGTCTCTGGTTTTAACAAGCCAAAGAAAACCCCCGGTCACGCTACTAAGTCTCATGTTGTCGTAGCTAAAGAAGGTGACAAGATTAAGACTATTCGTTTTGGCCAGCAGAACACTAAAGGGTCACCGAAGAAGAAAGGTGAGTCTAAGTCAGATGCGGCAAGGCGTAAATCATTCAAGGCTCGTCATGCTAAGAACATCAAGAAAGGGAAAATGTCTGCGGCGTACTGGTCTGACCGTGTAAAATGGTAAATACTAAGGACAACTTATGAAAGGTAAGACACGTAAAGCTAAACCTCGCGCACCCGTAGCTCCCTGTAAGCAGTTTAAACCGCAAACAGATAAGCAAGAAGACCTCGCAGTAGCATTCCATACTCATCAACTTGTTTGTGGCATCGGGGTGGCGGGTACCGGAAAGACGTATACTACGGGCATGGTTGCCGCTCGTATGCTTTTAGAAAAACGAATAGAACAGATTGTATTGACCCGACCTAATGTTCCAACAGGACGGACACTCGGTTCGTTTCCCGGTACTGTTCAAGAAAAATTAGCACCGTGGCTTGCTCCTATTACCAATGTAATTAAGGCAGGATTAACCCCTGACACCTATGAACAAATGACAGATAGGGCAATTCTCATTCAGCCTCTCGAAACCATTCGTGGCATGTCTTTCGAAGACAGCTTCGTGATAGTAGATGAAGCTCAAAACTTAACTTTAGAAGAAATCAAAGCACTATCAACTCGTATTGGTGAAGGTACCGTTATGGCATTGATTGGCGACCCTGCTCAGTCAGACGTCAAGAAAGGCAACGACCTCTCCCGATTTGTTGATATGTGTAATAATAATAGCATAGAAGTACCTTCCATCGAGTTCAGCGTTGATGACGTTGTACGCTCGGATATTTGTGGTGACCTTATTAGGATGTTCCACAAGGAAGGAATCTGATAAATACAAAATTACCCCCGCTGTAAAATGCGGGGTTATACTTACATAAATAGGAGGTCCAGATGGACTCATTTGTTTATTGCTGGACCAATCTAACCGATGAAAAGGTATACATTGGGTACCACAAAGGCGCAGAAGATGACGGATATGTCTGCTCATCAAGAAGCCAAGAATTCTGGGATGACTTTTACAATCCCGAAAAGGAATGGTCACGATCGATCATTGCTCATGGCACTAAGGGCGAGTGTCGCTCACTCGAATCCGAAATGCTACACACATTATGGCAAGACCCTGAATGTTACAACTTATCTAACAATCATGGCGGCTTTACCGAAGGTGACATAGAAAAACATATCATTGCTATTAATTGTGATACCCTTAATATCTACGAATTTAAAGAAGATGATTCTTTAGAGGATCAAGGCTTTGACTCTACTATTGCTTACAGGCTTCTTTCTATGAAGGGATTAGGTACTCATAATGATTGCATTTTCTTATGGAAACCAGAGTATGTTAAAATGACTACCCCTGAACTCAAGAAGCATATAGTTCAGAAGACAAAGAATCGTTTTACAAGCTCAAAAGAATTAGAAATCGAAGGAATACTTTACCCTAACTCTGTAGTTGCTGGTGAAGCACTAGGCATCAAAGATCGCATGGTAAGATACCGTGTTGCTTCTACTTCTAAAAGATTTCAGGAGTGGAAACAATTATGATCACTATGCATCCCGGACAATCCGAAGTATTGCACGATTTATTCGTTAAGAAAACAAACAGATACGGCGTAGTCTGCGGTGGTCGAGGTTGGGGCAAATCCTATCTCGCGGCTACTGCGGCAATTCTCGCTGTACAAGAACTGGTAGCCTTACCTGCCAGTGTACCTAATAAAAATGTAGCTATTATTTGCCCTACATACCAGCAAGCAGTAGATATTTACTTCCCTTTGATCGCGTATCAAATGGGCATGGAAGAATACTGCGATAAGAGTTCACAACACTCAGGCACTTTTTGGTTCCCGAATAACGTTGTACTCAAGTTGTGGTCTTACGAGGCTTCACAGCGACTGCGAGGTAGCGGACAATACTTTGTAGTTTGTGATGAGGTAACTACTTGGCGTGGAGGAGGTTCAAGCTTGAAAGAAAGCTGGGAATCTGTTATTCAACCTTGCGTAACAACTCGATGGTCTCCAGACCGAGCGAATGAGTACGGCGCAGTATCACCCGGTAGATCACTTATCATTTCTACTCCAAGGGGTAAAGATTTCTTTTATGAAATGTTTAATTTCGAAGAAAGAGATAACCAATGGAAAAGCTACCATTTCACATACAGAGACTCCCCTTATCTAGACGCAAGCGAAATCGAACGTACTAAACACACTATTGACCACTTCCAGTTTAAGCGAGAATACGAAGCCTCTTTTGATGATTCAGGTAATAACGTATTTTACAACTTCAACAGGAGCCAACATGTTAGTAGAGATATCACCGAATTCATGGAAGGTGAGGATGTTCATATTGCTATTGATTTTAACGTTTCGATCATGGCCAGTTCAGTCTTCGCTCTTCGTGGGGGTCAACTCCACTTTATCGATGAATTCATGGGCCACCCCGATACGGAATCCTTGGCCAAGGCGATTGAAAAGAAGTATATACAAAAAGGACATAGAGTACAGTGCTATCCTGATCCATCGGGTCGCGCGAGAAAGTCATCAGCCGCTGTTGGTAGAACCGACTTCAGTATCCTAAACTCTTATGGTATACAGTGTAATGCGAGAAGCAAAGCGCCACCAATAGCAGATAGTGTACAAGCAGTAAACCGTATGCTTAAGCTTGGTGACGATTCAATCAATATGTATTTTCATCCACGATGCAAACACACTATTAGATCTATGGAAAGAACCGTTTGGAGAGAAAATAACCCAGATAGTTTAACTGTAGATAAAAGCGAAGGTGTGGAACACTTTTCGGATGGCATTAGATATGCAACCGAGTACCTATTCCCAGTAAGGAGTGGTACAAAGTTTGTGTCGAAACAATCACATAATTTTTAGAACTTAGGATCTTAGGACTGTTATAGTTACAGCTTAAGGTGTCAGGAGGGTACTACCTTCGAGGCGATTCGCTACCGTACTCGTAAAGTGCCAATTATTACAGGAGGCCTCATGGCTACTAAAAACGATGTAACTGGCGAGGCTATCAAGTCTCGTAATTCAACTCAACAATACCTTGACAATTGGGAAGCTATCTTTGGAAAGAAAGAAGCTAAACAAGAAGAAAAATCAAAGGACGAAGGAGATAAATAATGGCTAATACCAATACCTCTGCGAATCGCTCTAAATCAGTAGCAGATCCGCATCCCCAGTATGAATCTCTAAAGCCACTTTGGAGAACAGCGCGTGGTATCCTTAACGGTCAATCACATGCTAAAGAATTAGATTCGATAGTAGATGCTTACAACTATAGTAACATTCTACTCCCGTTTAGCCCATCAATGACTGCTGAACAGTACAAGTTTTACAAAGCCGAAGCTGAGTTACCCGGCCTTACAGCACAGTACATTAAAGTACTTGTAGGTGGTATGCTCCGTAAGATGCCTGATATTACATTACCAGAAAGCGCACCAGAAGAGGCTTTAAACTGGTTGAAGCATTCCTTCACTTGCCATGATAATTCTATGCTGTCTTTCCTTGATGAAGCCTTACGTGAAGAACTACAAACCTCACGCGCATGGATTATGGTTGATTACCCTTCAGTACAAAACTACGATATGCTTACCTTGGAAGAGCGCAAGACGCTTGCTCCCTACCCAGTATTGCTTAAAGCAGAATCTGTTGTTAACTGGAGGACAGGGCCACACCCCATAACAGGCCAGCACACTTTACTTGCTTTAGTGGTTCGTAGCTATGAGAAGCACTACCGAGATAATCCATTGCACCCTGATTACATTGATACTGCTTGTGTCCATAGAATCAACGAACAAGGCTTATATGTGGTAGACAAGTATGAAAATACTGGTACTGCTGAGAATGTACACTTTATTAACGGTGTTGAGCAACAAGACTACCAAGTATCCGGTGGGACTCATACTGCTAACAAATCAAGTAAGAGTGGTTGGAAACTAATTGCTACTTACGACAACATTATGGCTAGCGATGAACCATTGAAGCAAATACCTGCATTACCTTTGAACGGCAATATTGAAGGTGAAGAGCCTATGTTGATGCCTTTGATTGATCGTGAAGTATCTCTTTACAACAAAGTATCACGTAGAAACCACCTATTGCTTGGTGCGGCTACTTACACGCCTGTTATAGTATCTGATATGACTGACGATCAATTCGAAGAGGTAGTATCATCTGGTCTTGGTTCATGGATCAAAGTTAATGCTGGCGACGATGTTAAAGCATTAGAAACCCCTTCACGAGCACTACGTGACATGGAAGCTGTTATTCAGAACAATATTAACGAAATGGCTCGACTAGGTATTCGTATGATGGCGGCTGAAAACGGATCTGGTCGTGACTCAGGCGTTTCTTTAGAAATACGTAACGCTGGGCAATCAGCACTGCTCGCTTCTATCTCAACTAAAGTTTCTCAGCAAATGAGAAAGGTTATTTGTTGGATGATGAATTGGAAGTACGGTACTCAGTATAAAATAGAAGACATTCACTTTAACTTAACTCCAGACCTTAACCCTGCACCTATCGGCGCTGACTGGTTGCGTCTCGTTACAGAATGGTATCAAAACGGTATTATCCCGCGTTCCACTTTCCTTGACATTGCAAAAGCAAATGATATCATTGACTCAGATTATGATGATATGAAAGGTCAAGAAGAGATTGGATTGGATGATTTAATTATGGGTGGCATGGATTCAATGCCGATGGACGAGGTTGTCCGTCAGCAAGAAGAGGCACCCGAAGTAATTACTAACGAAGAGGAAGACGAAGATGAGTAAGAAAGCAAAAAACTCAAACGAAGTTGAACTTGACATTATTGTCGAAAAAGAAGTAAAGAAAGCACCTGCTAAACCTGCTAAGAAAGAGATGAAAGTTGGTGATGTTTCTAAATGCGGTATGTGGGAGATAAAATCAATTGGTGAATATGTCAACCTAGTGCCTTCTAAAACTAACAAGGACGGATTAGGCGTAGCTAGTATAACCCTAGCAGATGCTGAATCCATGATAGGCTAATCATGAAAAAACCATACAAAAAGGCACCTGTTGCCGAAAAAGAAATAAGTCTGGTTAAAGAGGAAAAATCATCTATTATTCAAGAGGTTAAGAAAGGTGATATTACTAAAGAGGGTATGGTTGTCGTAGATATTGTTGACGCTGACCGAGTTTTAGTTTCCAATAAGAATTTAGCTAAAGTTATTTTCAAAAAAGATATCTAAATAAATAAAAATAGGAGGTTAAACCATGGCAGTTTCTTGTTCAATAGTAGCACACTACGGTGGTGGGTCTCTTACATTCGCAACGGAGCCTTCGGGTTCCGGTAGCGTTAATTCTTTTTATTGGGATGCTTCTTTTTTAAACATTCAAGATGACTCCGCGCTTAATGCGTCAGGTCAAGTCTACTGGGAGGTTACACGGCAAAGCGGTACCATTGGTTCTACAGGCGAATTTTCAAATACAAATGGTACCTCAAATATCACCGTAACCACTAATAGCGGCGGAATTATACACGGCTTTGCCCCTATGCAAGTTTTCTTCATAGATGATACTGTAGATGAGACTACAGGCCTTGGTGAAAATTTTACTATTTCAGTATATTTAAATTCTAGCAAAACAACATTGTATGCTTCACAAGCTTTTAAGCTATATGATGCAGACTTCAATATTAGCGGACCTGCAGGCACCTCTGTTTTTACGATTTCGTCTACCGCAACTTCCCATAATGTTACATTTACGCAGGGCGGTGCAACTGAAACAAATGCTCGTCAAATTGCAATTCGAGACTCTTCTAATAATGCAGTATTATTTTATGATACTTGGGGAGCTACAGAATATAATAGCCACACAATTACAATACCAAATGCACATTTACCTTCTGCAGGAAATACAGCTGGTTACTATATACAAGTTTATAATGGCCAATCGTACTATACTGTAGGTAATAGTTTTACAATTAATAGACAAGCATCATCTCTCGTAGCGCCTGTTTCAAGTGGTGCAATTGTAGCAGATGAAACGCCAACAGGTAATGTTTCAGTTTCTTTTAATTTATCAAATACAGGCTCAGGTGGTACTTTTTGGGCTGCGCAAACAACTTCAGCTAGCCCTACGCCTAGTATAAACGATAGCGTTTGGAACCAATACTCAGTTACAGATAACTCAACAGCTTCTATACCTTTTTCCCAGCCTAGAGAAACCGTAAGATACTACTGGGCACGTAGGTTCGATGGAGCTTCTACACAAGCTGTAGGTACTCCTGCGCCGGTTACAGAACAAGTACCAGTGAATCCTTCAATCTCTTCAGTCTCTATAGGCACTAATACTCATACAGTAAATATTACAGCCTATAGCCCTGTCAATGACCCTGTTTCTGGACAACCTATAACCTCTATTTACTACTACCAAAGCACTAACTCTAACGCGATGGCAAGTCAATCCGCATGGGTAGATTCAGGATCTGACACCCCTCCTAGCGGCTGGCAAACGTCCTCTACGTTTTCTGCAACCACAGGAGTAACATATTACTACTGGATACTAGCTTGGACTGATTCTAATCCGGGGCCAGACGGCGCTTCTCTTTCTACTCCACAATCGCAGACAACTACAGCAGGAGGTGGCGTAGTAGGGCAATCTGCAGGTGGCTATGGTTTTGAAGTATACAATTCTTCTGGACAATTAAGAGTTGGTAATTTAGATAAGACTTCTCTATTTCTAGGATCTCATTCAGTTACTTTAAATTCTTCGGGCAACTTAATAGGTCATCAAGTTCCCGGAGCTACTGCGTCTGACTGCTATGCGATTGATCTTTCAGGGGGAGGTCTTTTTACCCCCTCTATAAATTTCACATTCGGAACAGATACTTTAAATATAACTAACGGAGGAGCAAATGCTTCTCTATCTTTCTTTGTGGTGAGAACATGAGTCACGGATTTCAAGTAATTAATAATAACAACTTTATACAAGTAGACGAAAAGTCTTCAGTATATGCAATTGCCTTTACAGGGACAACAGGTACTATGCCTGCAGATTCTACATCGGGGTATTTTAGATCCACAATTAATTTAGGTTCAGGAAATAACTTAGTAAATTCCTTGCTTTGTGTACGCCCTGCGTCTACGTGGACAACCTCTGCAAAGAAAATATGGCGAGGCGGATTACCGGGCGTTGCAGGGCAGAATGTATTTGTATACAGCAATACCTCATCGGCTGTAGACTATTTTGTTATGAGAGACATGAGGGACGTAGTAAACCCTGCGGGTTCAGGGTACGGTATTGAGGTGTACGACTCTACGGGGTCAAATGTGGTTTATAGCAGTAATAAAGAGGTTGGAAAAGCACATCAAACCATATCTGTACCCCCAACTACATCAGGTTCTTTTTTGTATGATAGCGCATCTTATGATGCGAATATATACGGTATGTTAAATACCACGTTTTGGTCTAATGGTGTAGTAAACTCAGGGTTCTGGGGGCCTCAACTCTGGTTTTTTAAAGCAAGTGGAAGTTCCTCAAACTATAGAATACTTGTGCAATATGGGCAAATGCGTATAAACCCAACCCAGCAGGCTGCCCCTAATCATTCACTAGCAGATAGAGTATTTCTTTCCGCAAGAAGAGGAGTTTAAAAATGGTAATAAGGATAGCTTGGGTTGATAGCTCAGGAAATATAAAACAATTATTTACTCCCGCAGATTTTAGCCCCTATGCTGAAGGGCAGGAACAAGAAGGATTAACACTTCAATATTGCGGGGACGGGATAACTCCTGATAGTCACTATTGGGATAACGGTTGGCATGCAAAACCTGCTAAGCCCGGAGATTACTACGATTGGGTTAGCGGTGCGTGGGTGCTTAATTCAGATGTACTTCTTAGTATAATTCGCTTAAATAGAGATACTAAACTAATTGAGAGTGATTGGACAGTAATGCCTGATAGCCCGCTAACTCCTGCTAAAATAGAAGAGTGGGCAACATATCGCCAAGCACTAAGAGATTTTCCTGCTACTAATTCAAATGCTGTAGATTTAGATAGCTTAATTTGGCCCTTAAAACCCAGCTAAATACAATAGGAGATTATCATGGCACAAAACGTAAACGATAGTTTGTATGACCGAACTATAGACCACGTAGCTATGACCCGTCTGTTTGAAGAAAATGTTCAGACAGATACCAAACGTATTATACGCCGTCATCGACACCGCCTCACTAAGCTGCTTAAAGAAGGCACGATTGACCGCTTAACGTTTAAAAGAAAAGTAAAACCAGAGGTAAAAAGATTTACCGCTGAAATGAAACAAAGCCTTGTTCCGGGAATGAAAGACTACGCCCTGACTGAGGTAGACTTCACCACAAACAACTTAGCCAAATCTATTGGAGCTTACTCTAACTTGAGACGGCCCGGCGCAACAAAAGTGCTGGAAGAGGTTGTAGGTGTTAATGTTCGGGGAGACGGAAATCTAGCCCAACGTATCCAAGGATTAGGCGCTGGCCAATTAACTCGTATGAAAACCGCTATTGATAGCGGCCTTGCTCAGGGATTAACAAACGAGCAAATCATAAAGAATGTTATAGGTAAGACCAGACTTACAGAGGCTCAAGCTTCTGCCCTAGTCCGCACTGCAATAACTCGCACACAAACGTTATCTCAATTAGCTGTCTTAAAAGACAACGAAGAAATAATGAAAGGTGTTAGGTTTACAGCTGTATTGGATAGTCGCACAAGTGCAATCTGCGCTCACCATGACGGTAAGGTTTACGATGTAAACGATGACCGCTTTACCCCTCCTCTCCATTGGAGGTGTCGAAGCACTCTCGTACCTGTCGTTAAATCCCACGGTGAATTATTAGAAAGTACGTCTCCGAATATTAAAAAGAAAGTATTAAAAGATCTTAGCGCCGCTGGTATTATGAGATTAAATGGCGCTACTCCTGCTCGTGAAAATTACGGACAGTGGCTTAAGCGTCAACCTAGAGATACAAAAGTTAGACATTTCCAAGGTGATCTTCAGAAAGTAGATCTCTTTGATAATGGGCAGTTGCCTGTGGAAAGCTTTACTACAGCAAGTGGTAAACCACTCTCACTCACCGCATTGAGAAGGTTAGATAACAAAAACACTAACACAACTCCCATACGTCAAAAAGTACTTAGCTCTAAAACCATTAACGCGCTATCGATTAGTGCGGTGCGACCCTCTTCTTTGTTAAGAAATACTGACGCTCAAGAACAGCTGAAACTATTTTACAGAGCAGAATCAAGTAACACTAACTCGTTATTGTCGTTAACTGACTATCGCGGCACTTCAATACCCGGTAAGAAGTCTACTCGTAGAAGAGCTAATAATCAATTCGATGAAAGAAACCAAGGTACAGACCCTATGACAGGTGAGACTAAGTCTACACTTGTATACGATCCTGACTTTAAGGTTCTTCAAGAACGGCTTGATTACCTAGATCAGTCTAAATTGTTATCTGTAGATCAGAAAGAATTTATTAAAAACTTTGCTACAAAATTAGAAACTGATGGCGTATCAGTTAACCAACAGTCTGTAATTATAGAAAACCTTCGTGTAGTATTTGAACGTTTCGCTAAAGATAAACAGCCATGGGAAAACTTTGCTGGCGTTTTAAGAGCAGAATTGAAAAACTCTGTAGTCAACACATCTCGTATTCTTGATCGAAGATCTCGCTCTCGTTCTAAGCTATTTAAGTTTGGAGCAAAAGGGGATGCTCAAATTCAAATTATGGGAGAGTGGACTACTGCCTCTGAACTCGCAAGTAGGACTCTAAGCAACCAAAGGTATGTTAGAGACTGGGCGGTAACTGACGGATTAGAGTTAGCAAGAAAGACTTACCTGCAAGGTAGATCTCCTCTCCGGAACTATTTCCCTAAGCTACCCTCGCTACCTGCATTACCTAGTGTTCGGGAGACTGTTTTAAAACAAATAGAGAAATTACCATTTGGTAAAGCGTTTATTCGTAAGTATGAGGGCAAGCCTAGCGATAGCGCTATTACTGCATTCCTACAAAGCGGCAGAGAAAGACTAAGAAGGTTTTTAGATCTGGAATTTGCATATGCTAAGAAAAGAGAAGACTTCATACAGTCTACAGCGACTCCGGAGTATCTTAAGAAGCGTATAAAAACAATGTCGGAAATAATGAAGGATATTGCTACGGGTAATTCAACCGACTACGATTCGCTAGCTATTGCAATAGGTAAAAAGCTACACGAGTCAGAAATTTCTGTTGCTGATGTATTTTTTAAAGCACCTACACTGGCTGAATACCACAAAATGGGTTCTAATATTCTCCAAGGTCTTAAAGACCAAGGCAAGATTAAAATAGGACTCAGAGGCGTGACCCGCCGTGGCGTAGTAGACTTGGATAGTGGCCGTAGTGGAATTGGTTCTTTCAAAGATACTATTTCTAGAGAAGTACAAATAGTAGACCCCTTGATGCTTCAACTGCAAAGAGCAAACAGGGAAATGATTTTATCAAGAAGATTTGGCATTGTTAACCCACAAGACCGTTTATATGTTAAAGCAGGTGAAAAGAAATTCTTTGATGCAAAAGGCAATAAAACGGATATTAGTGTTATCACTCGAAAAGCTTCTGGTAATTACGATAAAGATCTAATTGACAAAGACTTCGCAAATATGCTGAATCATGCCATGGATGCAGAATGGGAAATTGATCAGGACTTTGGTTCCTTTTTTGATGCCCTAGCGCACTTCCGAGACCCACGGGGTCAAGTAGCTAAATACGATGAGCTTAATAGTTTTCGTAAAGTACTACTACAACGTGGTGAGATGGGTTCAGGGTTGATACAGTCAGTTCGATGGCATTTAGCTAATGATAAGCCGTGGAGAAACTGGGCGCAAATTGATGGACGAGGACGAGTTTACACCCAAGGGTATTTACATCCTGCTGGTGGTGAATTTGTAAGGCCGTTTCTTAATACAGCGAAAGCAGTTAACATTGATGAAGTCATTTTAAACGAATTAAGAATACAGTTAGGTACTCTAGTTGGTGAAGCATTTAGCGTCCTAACGAATAACGGGCGTATCGCTTCTTTTAACGCCAACGAAAAAGCCTTCAGAGAAATCGGAGAGATGTTGCTATCCACTACTCAACGAGATCGGAGGATTAGGGAGTTTTTAGAACACCCCCTAGTTGTTGCTACTGAAGCAGAAGAGATACCTAAGCTAGCAAGGTTTGCATTAGAATACACTCGTATTTACAATCACGTAGAAGGAGACTTTACTAATATAGCAAAGTTAAAAACCTACAAAACCAAACTAGGAAACGAAAATGATGCATCTGCATCTGGTGCACAGTTGATTGCCTTAACGACAAGAGACAGAGCATTAGCAGAAGCATCAAATGTAGTGGCTACAAACCGAAAGAATCGCCTGTACGATTTGGTTGCAGAACGCACAATGTCAGACCCCGCTTTCAGGAAAATTAATCCTATCGGAAACGACATTAGTTTTGGTGACCTTGCAAAAGGTGCCAAAGGGCAGTCGATGGTTGCATTCTACGGTGCTGGACAAGCTACACAGGCAGGTGCTATTGAAATGAAATTAGCAAAAGCACTTGCTAAACAAAACTACACAGTTATCTCTTCAAATGATTTGAGGGACTTTAATAAATCATTAGACCTTTCAATTAAGAAAGCTGATGCCGATGACCTTCAAGCCACTGTGTTATCTCTTAAAGAATTGAAGAGAGAAATAAACTATTCTATTAACAATAACGCTCCAGTCGGAAACAGACTCCTTGCCATGGCACAGGATATGCATCCCGATTCAGAGGAATTTGTTAGGAAGTTGACCAACGTTAAAGGTGGACTTATAGGGCCTCAACAATTTAAGCAAGTTGCTGAAATTATGTCGGGGCACCTAAAAGACATCGCACCAGTAACGGAAAAATTCGTAGCATTCTGGAAAGACGTTGCGAAAGTTTACATCACGGAATCCAAGCAGGTTGATATCCCTTGGGTCACGATGGATGGGAAGCTTTTGTTTCAACGATATAGACCTGTAGTTCAGGAAAGGATTGAATTTAGGGATCCTGTAACTGGGCGAAAGGTATCAAACATCTACGAAGATACAATTACAGATAGTAAGTTTATCGGTAATCAGTCTATAATAGGCGCTCGTAGTGGTTTAGGAGTAAACGGCAATCATATGAATGATGCCACTATTGTTAGGCAATTCCATTTGTGGGGTAGAAAGAATCGTATTCTAACCTCTACTATTCACGATGGTTTTTACACTAACATAGCAGACAGTATCAAAGCCAAATTTAAACTAAGAGAAATTTATGGTGATGCTATTGAAAGCGACTCACTTCTAAACACCCTCAAGGAAATGAGGAAACGCGGACTCAGCGATGAGTCTTACAAGCGGCTAGTTCAGAAAGCAATTGACGACGGCCTCTTGAACCCCGCTAATGGGGTAACACGCAACGACATCCTTGCTGAAATTCCAGAAGGATGGGATTGGTATGGTATTGGACCATAAGATCCAACTTAACTAACTCTTGTGAAAGGTCTGTGACCAACTCACGCAAATAAATTTAAAGGCCCGTGGCCTAGGAGAATATACAATGTCAAACGAAAACGAAACTAACTTAGAAGAAATTAAAGAAGAACAGCAAGCACCAGCAATGGATTCAGCTGAACTCAACAAGATCATTCAAGCTCGTGTAGAAGAAGAACTTGGTGGGATCAAGGAAAAGCTGAACAGCGCCTATAGTCAACGAGACGAAGCAGTAGCTAAAGCTGTAGCTTTCGAGGAAGAAAAGAAAGCACAAGCAATTAAGGGTCTCGAAGCAGAAGGCAAGCACAAAGAAGCCGCAGATCTTAAAATAGCGGAAATGACTGCAAAGCTGGACGCTCGCGAAAAGCAAATCACTCAGTTAACTCGTGATAACGCTGTACGTGACGCATTGAAAGGCTTGGACTTCAGAAATGATACAGCGGCTGATTTCGCTTATCGTGATGTAGTAGACCAGCTAATTCAAAACGAACAAGGTCAGTGGGTTCACAGAACTGGTTCTTCAATTAAGGACTTCATCGATAGCTTCCGAAAGGATGACGACAAAGAGTTTTTATTTAAACCTAAGCAATCCTCTGGAACTGGACAGCAAGCTCAGTCAGTTGCTACTGGAGGTTTTGATTCAACTAAATCTATCACTGAAATGACTACCGAAGAGATTATGGCAGCTGCTGCTGCAGGTCACTTTGATGATTCATACGGACGACAGATCTAACTTAACTTATTTAACACAACTAACTTAACTATTAAGGAAATTCACAATGGCTATTTCTTCAAGTGCATTCGGCACACTTAATAAAGCAATCTCTGCTTACTCTGATGAAATGTACACTCGTGCAAAGAAAATTGTATCTACTGATCTAGTAGGTATGGACGCTAACATCAATGCTAACGGCGAAGACTTCATCGGTCAGGTTCGTTTTTACAAACCTTTGGGCGCTTACGCTGTAGGCGGCACTAACGCTTCTGCTGACGTTTCTGGCTCTAGCTCTACCGTTGTTAACGTTGCTTCTCAAGATGAGAACTACGGTGGCACTACTAACATCAGCACTGAAGTACAGACTTACATCAAGACTGTCCGTACTCACGGCGCTAATGAGTACCTCGTACAGAGCGTTATCTCTGGTGAAGACGGCATGGCTAAAATCGCTCGTGATTTCGCTGAGACTCGTGCGGAAGACGAAGATCAGGCGCTACGCGCTTGTCTGCAAGGTGTAATGAACACCGAGCTTAAGACTGCTAACGACATCACCGGTACTAAGTACAGCGATCGTTTTGCTGGTAACAGCGTAGACGCCGACGGTACTAAGTCTTTCGGTTACGTTGCGGCTTCTAGCGATACTATCGGCACTGGTTCTTCTCTGGAGAAGCTGGTTGACCTGAGTGCTTCTGCTCCCGGTCAGCGTGTTGAGCACATCATCCGCGCTATGGGTGCATGGAGCGACTACACTCCTGATTTCGTATACATGGTTGTTTCCCCTGAAGTATACCTCGACATTAAAGTTGCCAACTTGGTTGACGACGAGCGAGTAACTGACGGAAACATCAGCTTCGAAACTCTGCTTGGCGGCGTTATTCGTGTAATTGTTTCACGTAACTTTGGCCAGTCTCTGGGTTCTGTAACTCACGCTGCACTGTCTGGTACTACTGCTATTACTACCGCTAAAGTATCTTACATGATGCTCCCCGGCTCTCTGTTCATGCACAGCACTGCTGTTCCTAACCCTGTTGCTATCGATCGTAACGAAGGTGTAGGTTCTGGTTCTGGCCGAACTACCGCTTGGTACCGTTGGGGCTATGTTATGCACGCTCGTGGTTACAGCTTTACTGGTACTCAGACTGCTTTTGCTACTAACGCTACATACGCTGGCTCTGCGACAACTCCTGCTTGGGAGCGCAAGTCTGACCTTCTTAACCTCGGCATCCTGCCAATCTTCCACGCTTAATCTAACTTAAAGGAGTAATTGCATGGCACTTATAAAAGGTGTTAATTCATATGTTACAACTAGTGAAGCAGACAGTTACTTCGAAGATAGAATGGACGCGGCGGCTTGGATTGTAATGGGCGACGAAATGAAAGAACAGGCCTTAGTTACTGCTACTCGGATGTTAGATCAAAAGAGATGGCACGGTTCTGCAGTTGATGCAGACCAAACTTTGGCCTTTCCTCGGCAGGGGTCTTATAGAGACTCCTCTCGTGGTGTAACGGCATCCTTTACATCAACGTACACATTTGTGACTACTGATGAAACAGATACCAGCCTGAAACGCGACATCCGTCAATTGAGAGCGGCTTGCTACGAGTTAGCATACCACTTGGCAAACAATGATGGGTTGTTGGATTCAACTGGTGAGATCAAAGAGATCAAGGTAGGTCCTATTGAGTTGAAAGACATCAAAGAGACCTCTAAGAATCCAGCGGCAGTAAGCCAGCTGATCAAACCAATGATTCAAGGTTCAGGAAGGAACTGGGAGGGGTATTAATTATGTCTCTACGTAAAAAAATAGAACAAGCAGTAGATAAAGCATTTACAGCAGTCGGCGACATAGCGGAAGAAATCACGCTACAAGCTAAGACTGGGGGGTCTTACGACTTTGCAACTGGACAGGCATCAGCCACTACTACAGAAACGACTATAGATGCTATAGTTATGTCTGTAGAGCAGAAGCCAGACGCAGAGGAGATACTAGCGCCTCGGAAAGAGGTCTATGTAAAAGAGAAGGAACTCACTAACCCTGCTTTATATGATACCGTTGTCATTGACAATGTAAATCATACCATAATTAACTTTACCCATCAACCGGGCTTAATAACACTACTAGTGACGGAGGGATAACATGGCTAAATTTACTGACATCTTAACTGATGTAGAAAGCCAATTCGCTACTGTACTGTGGAACAATACAGGCATTAGTGCATTCCCTGCTAACTATATGGTTCCGGCAAGTAAAGAAGAATTTGTTAAAATAGAGATACTACCTTTGAGTGGTAATAGCGATTATAGCAGATTCGGAATTACAGGTCAAATCATAATTCAAGTCTACATTCAAGCAAACCAAGGCTCCAAACGTCTAATGGAAATTGCAGATGTACTAGATACACTTCTACAGAATAAACACCTAGGTACAGGTACTCAGACTCAAGAGAGTTCGCTATCTGTCTTGGGAATCGATCGAGATAACCCTGAGTTGTACCGAGGCGATTATACTGTAGACTTTAACTACTTTAACTAAATTAACTATTGAGGTTAACTAACAATGGCACATATCACTTCTATCGGTGCGTCAAAGTTCACTACTTTGGACTACGTGGCTAACACCGCAAACAACGCTAACAGCACTGCCGCTGACTTGCACGCTCTCTTCGTAAGCAACTCTTCTACCATCCTTGGTACTGAGACTGCTACTGACGAGACTAAAGAGTCTGCAGTTAAGCACGTTGGTAACATTCGTGAGTTCCCATCACTGGGTACTCCTGCTAACATCGTAAACGTTCCTGTTTACGGCCAAGCTGCTTCTTCACAGGTTGCAGGTCAGTCTGACGCTCCTACTTTGGAGTTCACTCTGAACTACGTTCCTGCTGATCACGCTGGGCTTGACGTACTGCGCAAAAGCGCCACTCGTCTTTGCTTCCGCGTTCGCATCGCTGATGCTGACATCACTACTGACGCTAATGGCGTTTTGCTAGCTGACAACGCTGACAAATTTGCTGATTTCTACTTCTTCGGCACTGTAGCATCTTTCGAGATCTCTCCTTCTTTGTCTGACAGCCTGCAGGCTACTATTGCTGTAACTATCGAAGGCGACTTTAACGGTCCTTTCGCTTTGGTTGCTGACTCTAGCACTTCTACTTACGCGCTTCCTGCTTAATTAGAAATAGTAAATTAGAAACGGTGGTTCTTCGGAGCCACCTGCTCTTTTTAATAATATAATTCGGAGACTATAATGGATAGCAAGAAACCACCTTTTGATAAGGGTTTTGTTTTACAAACCACTTTACGTAATATGAAGAAAGACATTGATTTCTCTTCTCGTAAAACGTTTGATCGTTTCAAAGATTTTTCTGACGAATCAAATGAACTACACGTTGAAAAACGCACTGAGATATTTGAGACCCTCGATGTACTTAATAAGATGCATAAACTACTTGATGATTTTCAAAATAACAACAAACATTTATTTGATAATAAGGATTAATATACATGAAACAACACTTAGGTAAAACTCAAACTAAAACCGTTCCATTCATGGATGGAGAGGTAGAAATTAAAGTACTCACAGTTGGACAGGCAAAGCTAATTGAAACTGAAACTAAAGCTATGCAAGGCCTTCCAGCTGAAGAGCAAGATCAGCTTGCATTATTGAGATCAGTAATTCGCATCGCTGTTGTTGATGCAGAGGATTTGACTGACGAAGAGATAGACTCTTTTCCAGTAACTGAGCTGACTAAGCTTTCTGAAGCCATTATGGGCATGGGCAGTGACGAGGGAAACGCATAAGCGAGACAGAGCTTTGGCTTTACGACCTCGCATTCCATCTGAAAATGCCTGTCTACCAGATAGAGCAAGAGATGCCTGCTTCGGAATTAAGAAAATGGACAGAATACCTTAGAGCAAGACCTATTGGTTGGAGAGAAGATCAACGAACATCTCTAATAATGAATGCTCAAGGAGTTAAAAAGAAAGGCCATGAAATCTTCCCAACTCTCGCCGCCATACAAGAATGGCAAGATCAGAGAGAAGACGAAGATGTTATGCGCTCAACTTTAAGCAAATCTGTATTCGGCGCTATGCTCGAATCAGCTAACAAAAAATAAAAAGGGGAGAAAGATGGCAGTACGCGTAAGTGTCAAGTTGAAAGGGGTTACAGAAACCTTTAGAAACTTAGACCAAGAAACAACTAAGCTGGTCAATGGTGCTCAACGCATTGCCGCTTTCCAATCTTTAGCTGAATTGCAGTTTAAGACTCCGGTAGATCAAGGACGCGCAAGATCCAGTTGGCTACTCACTAAGAGTAGTGGACAGGTGTTTGATAGCGGCACTGGGAGGCAACCTGTTGCCCCTCTTGGTCCTATACCTAATACGACTATTGAATCGTTGTACTTAACTAATGGTACACCCTATATTCAGGATCTTAACGCAGGATCTTCTTTACAAGCGCCTCCACGCTTTATTGAATCTACTGTGTCCAAATATTTTAAGACGAAAGGATCTTTTGTCAAAATTATTTAACATAACTCAGCCCCCGTCAATTTTGATAGGGGCTATTTTTTGAGGACTTTTAAATGGCATTACAAATTGAAGTACAAAGTAATACCAGACAAGCCCGTTCAGACCTCGCTAGGTTAAATAAATCGGTAGACAATATCTCTACTACAACAACTAATATGGCAAACAAGTTACAAAAATCTGTAACTATCTTAACGGCTGGTATAGCTGGTTTAGTAGCCGCTAAAGGCTTAGTAAAAATTACTGACCAATTTACTCTGGTTGAGAACAGAATCGCTCTCGTAACAGGTAGAACTAAAGAACTAAACAAAACATTTAAAGAATTACAAGAAGTATCTATTCGATCTCGTGGTTCACTGGAAGGTATTGCTGACCTGTATAACCGAATCGGCAGATCTACTAAGAGCCTAGGTGTAAGTAACCAAGACGTAATTAAGGTAACTGAGACCATCCAGAAGGCAATCGTCATCTCTGGTGCTGGACGTGAATCCGCTAATGCGGCTATTGTACAGCTAGGTCAGGGTCTTGCCGCTGGTGCGTTGCGAGGCCAAGAATTAAACTCTGTTATGGAGCAAACACCACGAGTTGCAGCGGCTATTGCGGCTGAACTTAATGTGGGAGTTGGAGGTCTACGTAGACTAGCAGAGCAAGGAAAGATTACTTCTGAAGTAGTGGTTAGAGCTTTTACCTCTCAAAGAGATATTATTGAGCAAGAATTTGAAGCGGTTAACGCTACTGTAGGAGAAGGTTTTTCTCAGGTAGGCCAAGGTGCCGCACTGATGACCCGTGAGTTTATTGCCGGGACTGGTGCCGCAGATAGCTTTGCCAAGAAACTATTAAACCTAGGAGCATCGTTAACACGGGGCGCTCCCTCCGCTAGAGAGCTTGGTGAGGCTATAAACAAGTTTCTCTTTGCACCTGCACCTAAAGACGGTATCTTCGGAAACCTCTTTCTAACTGCAGAAGAACAAATGTCGGGCTTTCAATTGCTCCTTAACGATCTAGGGGTCTACAAGGCTGTTGACAGCTTTAAAGAACTAATAAACGTTGTTACTGAACTTGCTGATGACTTAAGTGATAAGGCATTGGGGAAAGTAGAAGCGTTCACTCAAGGCGTAAATGACGCTTTTTTCTGGGTGATGGATAAAGTAGTAGGTAACTCTTGGTGGCCCGATCTTGTTGATGGTGTAGTTAACTATACTGACAACTTGGTTAAGGCACTATTTAAAGTAGATGACTTCACTTCTAAAGTATCTAGATCCTTTAGGAAAGCACTTAATACAGTATTAGACGATGCTGACTCCCTTAAGAGTAAAGTACAAGACGGTCTAGTAGTAGCATTCACAGGATTGTCACTCGGTCTATCTGGTGCGTCTTCAGGAGGGCTTGGTATTGCGACTAGTTTAACCAGTGAGCTTTCTAAAGGTTCTGACTACATACGGTCTGAGTATCCTAAAGCATATGACTTTGCGGCATCAGCAGCAGCATTAACTTTAACTAGTCGTATTGGCGCTTTGAAGTTCTTATCATTACCATTAGCATTAGGTTCTGCTCTTGCGGCAGGGCTAGAGTCTGCTACTCTTTTAACTGCTATTGAAGAAGTTGCTCGTACTATATCAAACTCTATTGGTAGAGCTTTTGGTGCAGTTATTGCAAATCTGCCTAGTATCATCATAGGCGGTATAGCAGGTGCTCTTTCAAACATAAGTCAAATAGGTTCTGCATTACTAGGTGAACTTGGCTTTATAGGGGATATTATTGGTTCTATACCTTTCGCTTCAACTATTGTTGGTTCACTTACAGCGGCATTCCTAGTATTTAACTGGGGCGGTTCTTTATTTGGCGGCGCTTTTAAAACAGCAGTCATTAATGCAGGTAACTTCCTACTTAAAACAATAGGTTCTGCTAGACTTGCTGAAGAGTTTTTAAGCATAGGAGCTATAGGCAGTGCTGTATTTAACAAACTTAAAACAGTAGCAGTATCCGCAGGCTTAGCTATCCAAACTGCTTTCGCAGGACAGACTACTGTAGCAGGAATGATAGCTGTAGTTTCTACTTTGACGAAAGAGTTTATTACCTTAGCATCAGCGGTAGTTACAAATGTTACTGCGTTTATTGCTAACAATGCGGCAATGGTAGCAGGTAGAGCATTGGCTCTTGGAGCTACTGTAGTAAACGGAGTACTTGCGGCTAGCTTTATAGGTCTTACAGGCGTAATATCTATGGTTACTGTAGCGGCAAGAGCTATGTGGTTAGCGTTAGGTGGACCTATTGCTATGCTTATAGGTGGATTAGGATTAGTCTTTGCGCTGTTTGGATCTACTTCAGCAAGCGCAGATAGTACTACAGAGGCTTTAGTTAAGACAGCTAATCAAGCAGATATGACTCGAAATAGCATTGCTAACTTATTTGGATTTGGCGTAGACTTGGATGTAAGATTGAATTATGATCCTGCAGACACAGAAGCTACTCTTCAAAGCATTGAAGACGCTAACGCAGAAACCTTATATCGATTAAGAAGAGAAGAAAATGTAGGTATTTTCTGGTCTGATACAATTAATGATATTGTTACTCGATTGAAAATAGCAGTAACAGGTGCGTTCATCGGTATTAGAAACGGCTTTGTAGACTTTGCTAATGCGGGTATTGGTGCGTTTAACCTTATCTTTAACAAAGGTGTTGCTCCTTTTGAAAGGGACACTCGTAATGCAGTAGAAACTTTGCTAGACAATATTAACCCTAGCTTACGTATAGACTTAGATATTTCTACTAAAGACCTTGAAGAGTTTGGCGATGACGACTTAAAAGGATTATTCGTAGCGACAACTAGGGAACTTACTAGACTAGAAGGTGAATTAGCTAAGGCAGAAGATGGGTTCTTTAGCTTATGGGGCTTTTACAAAGATACTGCGGCGATAGACAAAGCGAACGCATTAATTGCTATACAGAAAAACCGTGTTGAATCAGTAACTAAAGCTTTAGAAAAGCAAGTCAAGGTTAGAAAGCTTGAAGCAGGTATTCAAGGTTCTTTTGATGCTCGATTAGAAAGCTTCAAAGAGATAATAACCTTCTACGGCAAAGAGCTTGTTCAAATGAAGGGCATAGCGGATATGCAGAAGCTTAATGCGGCAGAACAATCTGCTTATAACGAGCTTTTGTCAGAAGCAGAAGTTATCATGGGTAACATAAAAGAGATCCAAGCTAACACTACGGATACTGATACTCGTAATGACTTAATCTCACAACAATTAGAAATGTTGGATGAAGTTAATTACCAGTTAGATCAAGTAGGTGTTAACTTAGAGAAATTCTCTTCCTTCGATTTAGCTACGGCTATGGGACTTGACGCTAATCTTGTAGGAAAACTTACGGATTCAGTACTCGATAAGATTACTAGTAAGCAACAAGAAATAGTAGATAAGGAAAGGGAAATTGCTGATATAAGAAGAAAAGGCGGAAACCTTGAAGGTCTCGATAGGGCACAAGCAGAACTTACTCAGCTCGAAAGAGAAGGGGATATTCTGGTTGAAGGTGCAGAACGAAGCCTTTTGTCTATGTTTAATACTCTAACTTCAGATCTGGCTGGATCTGATATTGCTATTTCTGCTAATGAGTTCTTTGAGCTTGGACCTGAGTTGCAAACTCGTATTACTGAGTATGCGGCAAAGTTAAAAGCGGTTAACGACAAGATTGCTGGAGCTTTAGGCAATCCTGCAGTTCTTTCACAGCTTGAAAAAGACAAAAGTGAATTACAAGAGCAGTTTGGTGATGCACTGAATATCGATATTGACTTTGCTCAATTAGATAACTTCGGTAAAGCGCTAGCACCTTTCCGTGACTTAGGTATTAACTTTAACGCTGATGATTTCTCTAACTTAGGTAAGACATTTAGTGCAGAGATAATTGCTCAAGCTCAAAAGCTTAACGAGGAAAGAAGGGCACTGGCAGATCAAAACTTTGCTGATACTGTAGAAGGCGAGCAAGCTCGTATCGATGCTGTTGCTGATTTCAATAAGAAGCTGTATGATTTAGAAGAAGCAACTCGTAAAGCAAGAGAAGATGCGTTGCTAGGTAGACAAACTGCTGAAAACTTAGGTCAAGGCTTTGGTAAGTCTATCATAGATGCTATGACTGGCAGAGGAGACTTTGGTGAATCAATGGCGGCTCTGATCACAGGTAAACTAGAACAAGGTTTACAGGATCGGATTGCTAGTTTTGCTGAAGGTTTCTTAGATTCATTCTTTGAAGCATTCTCTGGTAAAGACGGTATTATGGGTGGTCTTGCTGATGCGCTTAAAGGTCCTGACAATAAAGAAAAGGACGGACTTAAAAGTAGCGGAGCTAGTTTATTCGATAGTTTTGGATCAGGAAGTGGTGAAGAAGGAAGTGCAGAAGGTGGTAATCCTGAAAAGGCGGCAACAGGTCTTGGAATGTTTACTGCTAAACTAGAAGAAAGTGTTGGTGGATTAGGCGGCTGGGTTTCTCAGACTCTTATGAACATTGCACAATTCTTTGGTTTATCTACTGCAACTACTGCTCAAACTACTACTGCTACTTTAAATGCAACTGCATCTACTGCTCTTGCAACAGCTATGGCAGTAGCAACTGGTGCGACAACTGCACTCGCGGCGGCTATGTCAGCGGCGGCGGCAACCTCTCTTCTGGGTTTCTCTACAGGTGGTTACGTTAGTGGTGCAGGTTCAACTACTAGTGACAGTATCCTAGCTAGGCTTTCTGATAAAGAGTTTGTTATTAACGCTAAAGCAACTAAGAAACATCGTGGTTTAATTGAAGCTATTAACAGTGGAAAAGACATCAGCAGACTACCCGGATTTAAAGATGGTGGTGCTGTAGACCTTTCTACTAGTTCAATGGCAGTAATGAGCGATGTTGCTTCTAGACCTTCTCAAGGCAATCAAACCGTTCAAAACATAAACATTACTGGTGATATCTCAAGGCAGACCAAGAAGGAAATCTTTGGTATGCTGCCAACGATAGCAACTGGTGTAAACCAACATAATAGAGAACAAAATAGATAAAGGAGAAACGGTATGGGAGCTTACACATTTCAAGGTCAAGAAATTGTTGCCCCATTCCGTCTCACTTCTAACGAACCTGTTTTTTCTGCGGACTCAATCAATTTAAAGACCCGTAAAATAAAACAAGGTGCGCAAAGATGGGAGATGGAATTTACGGTAGTAATGCAAGACCCGACTGAGACCTTCACTACTGCGGTGTCCACTTTCCATGACACAATAACTTTCACTATGCCTCAACTTAATGTTCGGGGTGAAACTATTAGTTCTGGCACATGCACTGACAATATAAATGTTAAAGGAGTTGAGGCTGCAAACGATGACGCTATAGTCATTGAAGGAATGGCCGCAGGAAGTACTATTGAAAAAGGACGATTTATAAAGTTTAGCAATCACGACAAAATCTACATGGTTAAACAAACTGCAACAGCGGATAATTTTGGTGAAGCAAGCTTAATCATATATCCAAGCCTTCGTAGTGCTTTAACTTCTTCAGTTTCATTATACTACAGAGACTCAGATCCGATTAATTTTAAAGGATATAGGGATATATCAAACGTACAAGGTATTACCTACACAGATGGAATACTGTCTGATATGGGTACAATTCAACTAATAGAGGCATTGTAATGAAAAATACTCCAAGTTCTATAACATCGGCACTAGTGACAGATGTTACTAACCCGTACCTTATACTGCAAATGGAGTTCGCTACTAGTACCGTACGATTAACCAGCCTACCTTATGATATTGTGGTTGGAGGTAATACTTACTCGGCTAATGGGGGTCTATCGGAATTAGAACCCCCTCGCCTTACTTCTGTTTTAGATAGAGAAGTATATAAGATTAAATTAGTGGACTTTGATGACACGTATAAAGGTTTATTCGATAACAACGCTCTTGGGACACTAGTAACCGTATCGTTAGGTATTGAAGGGAACCTAACAGATTTAGATACTCTCTACAAAGGACGTATCGACGGAATGACTATTGAAACTAATCCAGCAGAGGGTACCAAAGATGCCATTATTGAATGCGCATCTCCATTTGCGGCGCTAGATCGCACTAATGATAGACAAACTGATTCCAACACTCAAAGAAATATCGATTCTACAGATACTTCTATGGATCTCGTATATGCTGCGGCTAAAACAGTCGAAATAAAATGGGGTAAACAGTAATGATTTGGCAAATAATAATAGCAGTTGTTACAGCAGTGTTTACACTCACTAAACAACAAAAAATGAAAAAGAAGATGGAAGCAGAAGCGGATGCTCGAAAAGGGTTTAAAGCGACTGTTAAAGGGGAGCCTATCTCCCTGCCTATTCTTTATGGGCGTAATAAAGTAGGAGCCGTTGTAACTGCAGCTAAAACCTCTTCAAGCTATACTGCACCTAGTAGTACCCCTTCAGGTGCTGAAAAATGGGCATTAAGCGGAAACAACGGTCTTGCTTCAAGTATTAGTTTTTCGAAGGCTAAAAAGAGGCGTAATCAGTTTTTAACTGTGCAATACGCTATATGTCAAGACGGCATTAATAAGATTCAAGATATTGAAGTTGATGAGCAAGCATGGAATGCTAGAGAGCTTCAATTTGGGCAACGAATACATACTTACACAGAGGGAGGTACAGCCGACACTCTTGCTACTAGTAATGGCTTGTCATCTAGTAACAAATTTACAAAATGTGCATATGCTACTGGCGTGTTTCACCTAGACAGAGATGATCCTCAATACTACGGTATACCTTCAGTTTCTTTTTATGTACAAGGTAAAAAAGTACCTAATATTTCTAGAACAGGATCACCGGGAAGCTATGTTTATACATATAGCAGAACATCTAATCTTCTATATACTACTAATCCTGCATTAATCTTATTAGATTATATGACAGCTGATTACGGTATGGGATTAGCTACCTCTGATTTAAATATAGGGTCTTTCTTTGATGCTGCAGCAATATGCGGCAGTACTGTTAATCCCTCTAATGGCCTTGGTGCCATTAATAAACAAGGAAAAGTATGGTCTGGAACAGGGTATTATTCTTCAGGATATTCGCGTCTTAATGTAGGAACTCAATTCGGTAACAGCTATTTATCCCTTTCTGCTACAGGTAATGCTAGCGCACTAAATGTATATACTAACTTTAATAACGGCTCAGGGCCTTTTGTTGGTGGGCAGCCTTTAACCTTTAATACCGGAGGGGGAAATATCTACACTATTCCCCAAGATGCTTCGGCTGTAGGATCTTATAACTCTACTACAGAAAGATGGGATATTCCATTATCTAATGTAGTACCGGATAACGCACAAGTGCCTACAATAGGGACTAGTACCGAGCTTTCTACAGAAGAAATATCTATCGTAACAATTAGAGAAAGTTATAACACGGATGAGTTACCTTTATACGAATGTAACGTCACACTAAACCCTGCAGCACCTATAAGGGATAATGTAGATGAGATATTACTGAGTATGGGTAATGCGGATCTTATTTGGTCTGAGGGTAAATATAAGTTACAGCTTCAATATCCTTCTAGCCAAACTGTATTAAAAACAATAGCAGAGAATACTCTTGTTATTACTGATGATATACTTAAAACTTCCGCTATTAAAACAAGCTACCCGAGATCTACTGAGCGATTAAATCAGTGTACTGTAAGGTATAATAATGAGCAAGAAGACTTTGCTACGGCCACTGCAACTTGGCCCTCTAGCGGATCTACTGTTCACAACGATTACCTTACAGAAGACAGTGGTGTAGTGCTAAATGCTAGTTTAACTATTGGTGCAATTACTGACCCCTATCATGCTACAGCTAGGGCAGAGCAATTTGTTCGTGAATCTCGTAGATTAGTTATTTATGAATTTGAATGTTTTGCTGAAGCTTACAGTCTAGAACCCGGTGATTATATTAAGTTTAACTCAGAATTAAATGATTTAACTTCTGATTATGATACTGCATTAGTGACTGGCGTGGAGCTTACTGAGCAAATGACGGTAAAGATTGAAGCGGTAAGAACTAACGCAAGTGATCTTGCTTGGAATACAGAAGATGAAATATCTTCTCCTTATCCTGAAATTACTAGTTTTCTTACTTTACCACCAAGCATATCTAACTCTGCTATTTCAGAAGTACAGTTATCTAACGCAAGTATTACAGGCTACTATGTTGATGAAGAAAAACAAAGAGTCTTTTTAAGATGGGACGGAGATGTTTTTGGTACTCAAGTAGACAAATACTTAGTTGAGGTAAGGGAAAACGCAAGCACCAATGATGATAAATGGGTAACGGTAGGCGAAACGTCTAACGAGATTATATACCACGTACCCGGTAACCCTAATAATGATCAGTATTACCGTGTTAAATCAATCTCGCAGGGTGGTAGCAGATCTCAACCCTCTGCGCCTATAGGCCCTGTAGATGTTACAAGCATTAATTTAACAGAGGGCGTAATACCTGTATATGCTGACGATGCTACTGGTACAAATAAAAACCTAGCCAGACAAACCGGACAAGAGTTTGTTTTATTTTATGAGTGGACAGGGAGTGCACCCTCTGATGCCTATGGAATTACAGGTACTTGGGTTAAGTTTGTTGGGGAAGACGCAGATGCATTAACCTCTACGTCTAGTACAGCTAATGGAGTTACCACTGTTACCTTTAGTGACGGCACTAGTTTTGTTGTCAATGATGGTACTGATGGTACAGATGGAATTACTAAAGGCGTAACACCTATTTTTGCTAGTAATTCTAGCGGAGCTAACCAAAACTACACGCAAGGCTCTTTAGAGTATGTGAACTATTATGAGTACACTAATACTAAACCTACTTTACCTGTATCAGGGCTTACTTGGGTTAAATACATTGGAGAAGATGGCGACAGTGAAGGTGTAATACCTATATATGCTGACGATGCTTCTGGTACTAATGCAAGCTTTACTTTAGGTTCTCGTACTTTTGTAAACTTTTATGAGTGGACAGGCTCCGCACCTACTAGTGTACCCTCAGGTCTATCTTACGTTAAGTTTGTAGGAGAAGATGGAGAAACCGGAGGAAGTGTAAACATAGCCTTTACTCGTAGTAACACTACCCCACAAGCAACTGGCACAGGAACTTTGCCTACAGGCTCAGGTGTTACGTGGGTTGATGATGCTCCGACGGGTACTGCACTTTTATGGGCAGTAAACGGAAACTTAGCAAGCGGAGGTACTACTTGGTCTTGGGGAAATCCCTATCAGGTAGAAGGAACCGCTGTAGCAGAACTGTATGTGTTTAGAAGAAATGCTACCTCGTTTACTAATAATGGTTCGTATAACTTTGTTACGGGAGTATTAACTCCTCCTACTAGCTGGTCTACTACCCCTGTAGACCTATTGGCAGACGGAGACACAGTGTATGTATCATCGGCTTTAGTGACTGGAGGACCTACAGATACTTCCGTAACCCCCAGTTGGAGTACCCCTAAAGTTTATGCTCAAAGAACAGACGGAGAAGACGGAGAAGACGGTGCTGACGCTTTTAATGTAGTACTAGGCTGGACAAGTAGAGTTGTACCACGAGATGCTTCGGGTAACCCTGACCTTACAGGTACTGGTAACACGGTTACTTTGTACCGGGGTGGGGCTTTATACGGTAGTTTCAACGTTACCACTTCCTCAACTAACATTACAGCAGGTAGTCCCGGTTCGGGAAACCCCCTTTCTTATGGAGCAGCTACTAACTGGGGCAGTACAAGTGTAGATATCGCTACAATTGTGTATACTGTAACACCTGTTGTGAGCGGGGTTAACCAAGCAGCTATATCAGTTACAAGCACGTTTACTCTCGCCCCTGTTGGCGGGGTCGGTAATACAGGCTTTTTATTTGTAACTTCGTTACCTGCTGCTTCTGGGTATGAAGAAGGCCAAGTGGTTATTGTAGAAGCTTCTGCAGGTGCTGCACAGCAAGGTTATATTAAATCTGGGGCTCAAGGAGGAGGTTCTTGGGTAGCCAGAGACATAGTAAACCATGACATTATTTTTGCAGATGCAATTCGTGCAGATCAGCTAGAAATTTCATCAAGCACCGGCAGTAGCTCTGGTATATTTATGAATAGCACTGGTACAAATAATTCTATTGAAATATATGATGGTACTACTCTTCGAGTAAAAATAGGAAAACTATAAATACTTAGAAACACAGGGGGTACACCCGTGCCCCCCTTTTAACTTAACTCTTAACTTACCCATCTGAGGATCGGTACAGGAGAATAAAATGGCTAGAATCACAAATCCTACATCTAAGCAAAATATGGGACGGGATAGAATCAACTCTCCCTCAAAAGATGTAATCAAAAAATCGGGTACTGCGCTTTTCTCTATAATCAAAGGAGAGCAATTACACGTAACCATGACAGCCTCATGGCTGACTAACCTAAGTGGTTGTACTATAACTGCAAAGATTATTGAAGGTAACAACGACGGAGCGGGTACTGTACCTACAGAACAACGCGCCACCCCTGTTATCTCTACTCTTCCAATTTTAGACGCAACTACAACTGACAACGAATTCAAGTTAGTATTCCCAGATGACATTTGTGACACTTGGAGTACTCAGCCTACACCAGATAAGCCCGTATATGGTTTTGTCGGTGTGGAAATAGCGGATTCCGGATCAGGAGATCAACAGCAGAAGTGGAAACCAGTAAGAGGATTAGTGGAAATCTTGTATAGTCCAACGGAGGTAGTGTGATATGTATGATACTACTAACTATATCTTAAAAGTTGACGCACAAGATTACAACATCCAATTAGCAAGAACTGGTGGACAAGGATCAAAAGGTAACTCTGTTACTAATGCTACTATTGATGAAAACTTAAACCTGATAATCACTGTATCAGACAGTGCAGGTAATGTAGTAGAAACAATAAACGCAGGTAACATTACCCCCTCTCTAGAAGAGGTTAACTCTATCAACGCAATGACCGATGTGGCTATCACTTCTATCAATGACGATGATATCCTACAGTATGATGCAAGCGTTAACAACTTTGTTAACCACTCGCTCACTACAAGCAGGATCTCTGACGTAGACAACACTAACTTAGTAGACGGTGCTATGTATGTCTACAACGGAACTACTAACAAACACACTGCAACTACTCAAATTAACAATTCTAACACTACCATTACTGGAGGCTCATTCTAATGGCTACTAAAATTTTACTTAAAAAGTCCTTAACAGGTGGATCTGTACCTGTAGCTAACGACATCGATGCTGGCGAAATCGCGATTAACTTGGTTGATCGTAAAGTATATTCTAAAAACGGCGGTGGCGCTGTTATCCGCATGGACGGAGCATATGTATCTAGCTCTGCCCCAAGCAACCCTGTTGAAGGTGATATCTGGTACGATACCACTACCAACCTTCTCAAAACTTATAATGGGAGCGCTTTTGCTTCTGCGGGTTATCAAGCTATAGCGGCTTTAGAAGACACTACTATCACTTCTGTTGCTGACGGTGAATTCCTTGTCTATAATGCTTCTACTAGTAAGTGGATTAACGAGACGCACGCTGAAGCAGACGTACAAAAAGCATCTACCCTTGAAGCTGATGTTGAAGCTCTGTTCTCTGTAACTGATGCTGGTGGCGATGGCTCTTTGACTTACAGTGCTGGCGTATTTACTTACACTGGCCCCTCTGCGGCTGAAGCACAAGCCCACTTTACAGGAGCTACCGGCATTGATATTACTGCTGGTGCCGTATCTATTGATTTCGCTGAGTTTGATCTTGACAGCATTTCTGAAGCTTCTTCAAGCCCAACTAACAAGTATTTCACTGATGCTCGTGCTCGTGCGGCTGTATCTGTAACTGATGCAGGTGGCGATGGCTCTTTGACTTACAACAACACTTCTGGTGTTATTACTTACACTGGCCCAAGTGCCGCTGAAGTACAAGCTCACATTACTAACGGAACAGGCGTAACTGTTACTTCTGGCGTTGTAGCTATCGGACAAGCTGTTGCAACTACAGACAGTGTTACTTTTGCTAATCTTACTGTACCTACTATCGACGGCAACGGGACAAGCATTACTCTTGACCCTTCTGCTAATGGAGATAACTCTGGTGAAGTAATCGTTGCAGGTAACCTTACTGTAAACGGTACTACTACTTCTGTTAATTCTAACGAAGTAAATATTGGTGACGCAATTATCGTTCTTAACGCTGACGAGACTGGCACTCCTTCACAGGATGCAGGTATTGAAGTTGAGCGCGGAACTGCGGCTAACAAAACACTTAAGTGGAACGAAACGGATGATGCTTGGGATCTAGGCAACGAGACTATGCAAAACATAACTCTTGACGGCGGTTCTTACTAAGTTATAAAACAAAAGGGCACCTCTATATAGGGGTGTCCTCTTTTCAAAAGAAAACGGAGGCCACATGGCTACTACAATTAAACATAAAAGATCTAGTGTTTCAGGCAACGTTCCTGCGACAAGTGCAATAGAAGTTGGTGAACTTGCTATTAACTTTGCAGATCAAAAAATTTATACTAAAACAGCAGCAGGCTCGGTAATTGAGTTATCACCTACTGATGAATATGCCCCTCTTGCAGGTGCTACTTTTACAGGCGAAGTTATAGCGCCTGAATTTTCCGGAGATATTACCGGTGCTATATTATTTAAAGGACAAGCGGGAGAAGCACTGACAAAAGGTGACCCTGTTTATATTTCAGGAATTAGCGGAAATACTACTATAGTTAGTAAAGCGGACGCTAATGATGCAAGTAAAATGCCTTGCTTTGGAATTGTAGACAATAATACCAACCTTAATGCTGCTTGCTCTATAGTTACTTTTGGCACTTTAAAGGGATTAGATACGTCCTCATTCTCTGAAGGAGATGAGCTGTATATATCTGATACTGCTACCCTGACTACTACTCCTCCTACAGGAGAGTCTTCTTTGCTTCAAAAAATAGCAAAAGTTACAAGATCTCATGCTTCTACGGGGAGCATCAAGGTTATGGGTGCAGGTCGCACTAACGCTACTCCCAATCTTAATTCTGGTAATATTTTTTTAGGTAACGGATCAAACCAATCGGTTGCTACTTCTTTATCAACAGCAGTGTCTACTATCTCTGTCCCGCTAGCAGGCGGTACTATGACAGGGCAACTAGTTTTAAACAACACTGATTCCCTTAAACTTTCAGCAGGGACAACAGCGCAACGAGACTCCAGCCCTGCAGCAGGTTCAATTAGATATAACTCTACTACAAGTAAATTCGAAGGGTATACTACAGAGTGGGCAGATATTGGTGGCGGAGGCAATGCAACCCTTTCTCTTACTAGTTTTACAGGAAATGGTTCAGCTGTTGACTTTACGTTAAATAGCAACCCACAAGAAGATAACACTCTTATCTATATCGACGGTGTTTATCAAAATAAAACTAGCTACAGCATTAATAATAGCATATTGACTTTTTCTGCTGCTCCAGACAACGGTGCAATAATTGAAGTTACTGTACCCGGCCTTGCACCTATTGAAGAATACACTCTTTTTAAATTAAACCAATTTACAGGGGATAACTCTACTACCCAATTTACTTTATCTGGAACAGTATTAGAGAATAACACTAATGTTTATTGGGATGGTGTATATCAAAGCAAGTCAAACTACTCTGTATCTGGAACTACTCTAACCTTTTCAACAGCACCTCCTACTGGGGTTTCGATTGAAGTAATGGCAGGGGAAAGCACAGTAGTAACTATGACCCCTGATGATAACACAGTTACCACTGCTAAAATAGCAGACGGGGCAGTAACTTCTGCTAAGTTAGGTGCAGGCGTAGGCGGCGCATTTAATGACTTTGCTATTAAAACAGGAAACTATACAGCAGTCACTCGTGACCAACTTATTGTTAATTCGAGTAGTGCAGTAACTATAACGTTACCTGCAAGCCCAAGTGCGGGTAATGTGGTATTTATAAAGAATGCCGGTGCAGGTACAGTAACGGTGGGCCGTAATGGTTCAAACATTAATTCAACAGCAGACGATGGTGAACTCATAACAGATGCAGCGGCAACTCTTGTTTATGTTGATTCAACAATCGGATGGAAGGAGATATAAATGGCTATTAAATTAGGCAGTAGAGACGATTTAAACCGCGACCCAGCAAAGATGCAAAGATTTATTGCAAGGTATGGGCAAGCAGGTATTTACGCAGGTGGGGTCTTTAAGGGGCTTTATGATACACAGTGGGTTTTACGCAACGATGCTATTACTAGCTTTATAAATACTAATGCCGTAGCTAACACGCCTAGAACAATTTACAGCGTAAGTGGAAAAGGCGGTTCGTTAATATGGGCTTTTTCAAGCCATAGCGCGAGTTCGACAACTATGGTTACTACTTACACTATTACGGTTGACGGTGTAGCCACTACATTTAACTTAGGGACGCAAAGTAGTAATTACTCAAGAGGCATAATAGGAAGCCCCGCAGCATTTATGAATGGAACTACTGACATTGCCGGAACAGCTCCCGCTAACTCTTATATTTATGGAAAATCTGGTTCAAGCGCAGCTGGCGGTATTGTTAACAACAACTCTTTTTCATATTCTCAAGGCAATACGTCTGGGTTATATATTGTATTAGCGGGATTAAATCAGCCTATGTTAAACCCACAGGCTTGTACCCGTTTTGAAAATAGTTTAACAGTAAGCGTTACTGTCAGCCAACCGAATTCAGACTCTGGGGGGCGAGAAGCTGGCTGTCTTGTTCTGCTAGACGATTAAGGAGAAAATAATGACTACCCCCATAAGCACAACAGTATTAGACAACGGCCTGACTAGATTTCAGTATGATGGTTGGTATGAAGATAAGATGGTCAATGAGGCTGTTGAGCCAACTACCGCTGAGATAGAGGAAGATGCCCGTCAGTGGCGTGATGGCGAACGAACACGCAGTGACATAGCAGCCACAGTTTCCGACTACCCCAACGCCGAGGCTATCCTAGCTTATCGCCAAGCCATACGAGACTGGCCGACAA
>Ga0099847_1000040_pt1 | contig 35205 bp, 35 predicted proteins | sample CB_VirMetaG_2_FD_78178 | JGI IMG/M metagenome (GOLD analysis project Ga0099847, IMG submission 78178) | Freshwater to marine saline gradient viral communities from Chesapeake Bay - CB_1504_2 Viral MetaG | ecosystem: Environmental > Aquatic > Marine > Coastal | place: USA: Chesapeake Bay...
CTTACAGGTGAATAGCCGAGCATATGAAAGGTTTACAGGATGCGTCTGACTAGACAAGTCTGGCAAGGCTGGTGGGAATACGTGGATATAAGTACTGGCGAGATACTTGCCCGTACTTGGAAGCAAGACGATCTGTTTTATAGTTACCAACAACGGAAGAAGGAGACACACTATGAGTGCATTGAACGAGCGAATGATGCTAATCCAGCTGAACATATCTCAGTGGACGGCAAAGAAGCTAGACAAAGGCGTCACAAATGACGTGCTTGTCCAGAAGGGTGCAGTACAGGGTTCAGGACGGTTCAACAAAGACCTGCTCCCTAACAACAAGGCGCTGAAACTGGTGCATCAAAAGACCAGTGAAATCCGTGCCGAGTTCTATGAGAACACGTTGCCGTGGGGTATGGCAGGAACGCAGATACTGGCAGCCAAGAACTATCTGCCGTTTGTGGATAAGTTCCGTACTCACAAGAACAGGTGGAATACACTGGTTGAGGATTTTCTGAGCGAGTATAGCACAGCTATCACCAAGGCGCAGACTGATCTGGGTACTATGTTCGACCCAACGGTGTACCCACCACGTAGTGTCATCGAGAAGAAGTTCAATTGTGATGTTACGGTGATGCCTGTGCCCTCTACGGACTTCCGTATTCAGATTGTTGATAGCGAACTGGAGAAGGTGCGTGCCAGTGTAGAAGCCAAGGTAACCTCATCGGTGCGTGATGCCGTTGTTGAGTTGTGGCAGCGTGTTCTGGAACGTGTTGAGGCAATGGCCGAGCGCCTGTCCGACCCTGATGCAGAGTTCCGTGACAGCTTGGTTGGTAACTTGGAGCATGTGGTTGAGTTGCTTCCACGTATGAACTTCACTGACGACCCAGAGCTTAGCAATATCAGTGCTGAGATTAAGGCGCGTCTGCTCAACATCAAAGACCCGAAGGTGCTGCGTCAGGACAGCCAGAAGCGGAGCATGGTGGCTATGCAAGCGACAGTCATAGCGAACACCATGAAAGCACATATGGGGACACTATGACAACAAGAGCTGAGCGATTAGTAACCATATGGATATTAGTGTGGGACGGTCGGCATGGCACTGACGTGGCTATATACCTGTCTGAAAAGGAATGCCATGACGAGATACGCTGCTACATAGATGAGCGTATAGACGAGCAGAAAGACGACCCAGAGTTTATGGCTCGTCTTCCAAAATATGGCATGGGTAACTGGTCAGATGCGTTAGACTATGTTGACGGAGATACGTATGTTTCCATCTCGGAGCGTACGTTCCCACTGAAAGAACTCTTCGCCGCAGCTAGTGGCGGAGGAAACTACAAAACAACACAAGGAGACAAGACATGAGCGAACACACAGAACTGAAGCACAAGCTGGCACGGGCTAAGACGCAGTTGATATTGCGGTTCCCGTTCATTGCTAACATCGCACTGAACATGGACTTCCTCATTGACGATACCATTAACCCGCCTACAGCGTGTACCAATGGCGAGTATGTGAAGTTCCACCCAGAGTTCTGTAAAACTCTGACGCCGGACAACATCATATTCCTAGTGGCACATGAGGTGTTTCACCCTATGCTGATGCACCTTACCCGCATCAATGGGCGTGACCCGAAGGTATGGAATATGGCTGGTGATTATGTGATCAACCAACTGCTTAGCGATGACAAGGTGGGGGACTTCATCCCAGGTGGTCTGCTGGACAAGAAGATCCATGACGCTGGCGGTGGCACTACTGACGGTATTTACAAATACCTTGAGGAGAACCCTGACCAGCAGCCTCAAAACATGGGTGGTGCAGGGCAGGACATTGTTTACCACGATGGGACAGATGCACAGAAAGCCGAGACTGAGGCAACCATGAAAGTTAAGATCGCCTCTGCTGCTAACGCTGCCCGTATGGCTGGTAAGCTGTCGGCTGGTATGGAGCGGTTCGTCGGTAACATACTGGAGCCGAAGGTAGATTGGCGTGACGTACTGCGCAGGTTCATGCAGAAGGCTAAGACTGACGAGCGGTCATGGGCAAGACCTAACCGCAGGTTCTTGTCACAAGGGCTGTACCTGCCAACCAAGTCAGGCGAGAACATGGGTGAGGTGGCCTTCGCTGTCGATTGCTCTGGCTCTATCGGGCAAGAGGAGATTGATCAGTTTGCTGCCGAGATATATGCGGTGAAAGATGATGGTCAACCATCTGCTATCCATATCATCTACTTCGATAGTAGTGTGTCGCACTACGACAAGTTCGAGCGGGGTGATAGCGATCTGAAGGTAAAGCCTCACGGCGGTGGCGGAACTGCATTCAGCCCAGTGTTCGAGTATATGCAAGAGCATAACATCGAGCCTGAAGTCTGCGTGTTCTTAACCGACCTGTATTGCTCTGACTTCGGTAATGCACCGGACTACCCAGTCTTGTGGGTATCACTTGGTGCAGACGCAGCGCCCTTCGGTGAAGTGGTGATGATGTGATGACAGTAGACCCATATATAATCATTGCGCTGCTCACAGGCAGCGTTATTGTGCTCGTAGTCTATGCGGTGGTCACACACAAGGCACAGGACGTACTCTATGACGATCTCGATCGCCTAGAGTACACGTTAGAGTGCTTTAACAATGGCGTAATAGCAGTCATTGAGGGTAATGCGACCGCTTCATTAGACGAAGCTGGAGATATAGTATTTGAATGGAAGGAGAATAGTAATGATGAATGAAGAACTGATTGAGAGCCATAGATATATAAACGTCGATGGGGACTGGTGGTACGAGAGTACACTCGACGATTGGGTGGAAGTTCTGAGGGGACGTGGCTTGGATGTAGCGTCCAAGGACATACTCTTCTATGGCTTCTATTCCCAAGGTGACGGGGCTTGTTTCACAGGTAACTGCATAGATAGTACCGCCTTCATCAGGGAGCATGTGGATGAGAAAGATCGACAGGCTATTGAGGTGCTGTTCAACCACGGTGGTGAGGTATATGTCCAGGTTGTGCGTGGCTCTAACCGTACGTATTCACACAGTAGAACTTGCTACGCAAATCTCAGCCCGAACACACTATACCAGTGCATCGACCCACCTGCGGACAGTGATGGCTTGCAGGCTACGATTATAGCGAAGTTAGATGCTCAGATAGATGCAGAGGTGCATGCGATCGAGATGGCTTTTACTGAGCTGTTCCGTGGGTGGATGGATAAAATCTTCAAGGACTTAAACGAGGAGTATGACTACCTAACAAGCGATGAAGCCGTGTGGGAAACACTTGTAGCAAATGACATGATTGAACCAACAGAAGGAGAAGCAGCATGAATAAATCTATAGCACCTAGCTATGGACAGCTAGGATACAAAGAGTGGCACGTCCAAAACAATAAGAGACTGCGCAAGATTGCTTTTGATAGATGGCAAAGGTTCCGCATCGACAGCTACCAGAAGGCGCTTAACATTCTTGAGAGTGGTAAACCCACCAAGGAAGGCGTTGTCCTAGCCCACCACTTCGCGCTGAAGAAATGTGACGGTGGCATAGAGCTGCGGTTTGGCCGGCAGAACCTCAGAGATGTTGTCATAGGGGTGATTAACGAAGGGGATGTGCTTACCTTTACAATGGATACCCATGAGGTCTGGCGGTTTAGAGGCCCGCTAGCTATGCACTTGCATAAGAGCGTCGGTGTGTTCCTTGAGAACAAGGGCAAGAAGCGATACAATCTCACAGCTTATTCTACACGGCACACATCAGGAGAAGAAGATGGGCCGTATTATGATAACCCACACTGGAAACCGCCCACACCCGGTGGCACGTATGATGCTGCCGATTATTCCAAGCGGTACCTAAAGCAAGCACCCCTGTTCGAGACAGCAGCGACGCTTGGAGTAAGGGTAAACCTCAGCAACAAGAAGCTGATGGGTAAACCACTCAAGCACGCTAATGATACTGACAAGGAAGCGCGTGCAGCGTGGTTAGCACGCTGCAAGGAAGTGCGGCATCACGTTAAGGTATCTGAGAAGGTTGGCCTGTTTGGTCCCATGCTTGAAGAAGCACAGGGTGAAAACTACTATTACTTCGCTGATGTATTTGATGGGTTACTGCCATTGTTCTCTGAGGATGATGTTACGATGACAGCGCAGTACAAAGTCCTAGCTAGGATGTTTGTGCAGTCCCGCAGATACAGCTCTAAGGTTAATAGATACAGCCCAGAGAAGTTTGCAGCTTGGATACTACAGGCAATAAAGTCCAACAGCTATAAATTGCGGTTGGCACTTGGCGTTATCAAACCAGTGGTGAAAGCATGACAGTCATCGTAGTAGCAGGGGGGCACTTCGTTGTAGACAGCGCGGGTATGCAGGGTAATACCCTGCACTCGGTTGTGAAGTACCGGACAAAAAACCTAGGAAGCGGCCCTCCCCTTGTGGCCGCAGCCTTTGGCAATGCTGACGCTTGTGAGCGCCTGTTGTGCTGGTGGGGCGGTGATACTGCCCGCTACCCCCACCCGATTACGCGCAACCGTCCCGTAGCCGAGATGGTAACATGGAATAGGGGTAAAATATTCAAGTTCCATGACCAAAGCACACAGTCAACACACCTTACAGGGGACTGCGCCTTCGGTGATGGTGCGGAGTATGCCTATGGCGCACTGGCTATGGGTGCAACAGCTTTACAGGCAGCGCAGGTTGCCTGTAAATACAGCCCGTCATGTGGTGGGCCACTGATACAGTTTAAGATCAACAATGGTGAACTAATCAAGGAGATATATGATGCCGATCAACTTCAGCGCCGTGGGTGAGACTATCGCCCAAGAGATGAACTTCCGCAAGGATACCCCGCGCCAACTAGGCAAGACGTGGGGCGTGTCCCACATGTCGATCGTTAACGCGACCAAGGGTAAGCCCTTGTCGGTTGACCTGTTCATGCGTGTGTGTATATATGTCGGAGCTGACCCGCGAGTATTTTGGGTGAACGACAGCGTAGTATATGAGGGGATGGACGAGAACGTCCAGCTAGATGTGGGGTATCCGGTATGAAAGTATGGAAAGAAGCCAAGGCGTATGTCAAGCGCCTTCGCAAAGCAGATGTCGCGTTTGAATTGCGGGACACCCAGCAGCATATCCTGCTCTATGTGCAGGGTAAGTACGTCGCTCACATCGGGGATAACAAATCAGTTGTAAGCCCTGTAGCAAAGAACAACGACCTGCATACGATCAAGAAGGTTGTTGACCGGCTGGAGCAACATAGCTGATGGACATCTGGACAATCGACTTTGAAACCTATTACTCCCGTGAGTACAGCTTGTCACGCATGACAACTGAGGGATACGTGCGGGATAAACGCTTCGAGTTAATAGGTGTTAGCAGACAGAAGAACGACGAAGCACCGGAGTGGTACAGTGGTGACCACTTTGGTGACTTCCTTCTCAGTGAGGACTATAGCCAAGATGCAATCCTGTGCCACAACACACCGTTCGACAGCTCGATCTTAGCGTGGCACTATGGTATCAACCCAAAGCTATGGCTGGACACCATGTCGATGGCCCGCCCGCGCTACGCGGCATCAGTGGGTCTTAGCTTGGATGCGTTGTCTACCTACTTCGACCTTGGTAAGAAGGGTGACTACCTACAACGGGCGCTGGGTAAGAGGCGCGCAGACTTTACTAAGCAGGAGATGAAAGACTACGCCAAGTACGGCGTTCAGGACTCAGTGCTCACATACAAGTTGTTTAAGAAGCTCCAACGGGAAGTGCCAGTGTCCGAGTTGATGGTGATCGACCGCGTGATGCGCATGTGGACAAACCCCGTATTCGAGCTAGACCAACGTGTTCTGGTAGACCACCTCAAAAATGTGCGTTGGAAAAAAGAGAATCTAATATCGTCACTTGGCATAACAGATAAGACCGACGACGAAGTTAAGCAGATGCTGAACAGTAACCCGCAACTCGCCACCTATCTGGATAGTTGCGGTATCGACCCACCTAAGAAGATCAGCCCGACTACAGGTGAAGCGACGTGGGCATTCAGCAAGACAGACAAAGAGTTCAAAGCCCTGATGGAGCATGAGGATGAGCGTGTAGCCCTAGCTGTTACAGCCCGCATGGGTGTTAAGTCTTCGATCGAGGAGACTAGGACTGTGCGTATGCTGCAGATTAGTCGGCGCGGTAAGCTGCCTATCATGCTTAAATACTATGGTGCTCACACTGGTCGTATGGCCGGTGATGATAAGATGAACCTACAAAACCTCACACGTGGTGGCCCACTTCGCAAAGCAGTCGTGGCCCTAAAGGGGTACAAGATCATAGCAGCCGACTCCTCACAGATCGAGGCGCGTATGCTGGCTTACATAGCAGGGCAGACAGACGTGGTAGAAGCGTTCCGTGATGGGCGTGATGTGTATCGGGAGTTCGCTGCCCGTGTTTACTCTACTACAGCTGACCTGATTACCAGTATGCAGCGGTTCGTTGGCAAGACCAGTGTGCTTGGGTTGGGCTATGGTATGGGTGGTGAGAAGTTTAGAGAGACACTACGGGTTGGCAATGGTGGCAACAGTATGGACATAACCATAGACGAAGCGACCCGTGTTGTCGGCGTGTATCGGACAGCTAACCATAAGATCAAGTCACTATGGAAGAAGTGTGACGGTGTGTTGCAGGACATGCTGGCGGGACGCAGCGGTCAGATACACCCGCTGCTACCATATACAGCAGAGAACGGCATCGAGTTGCCCAACGGGATGTACCTTAAGTACACCTGTCTGACCCGCCTAGATGATGGGAGCCTAGCATATCTCAGTGACGCCCGCATGGTACGTAAGCTGGCTAAGATGAAGCTGATGGGTGAGCACTACACTGACGGTAAGAACCTTAAGTGGACGTATATCTACGGCGGTAAGGTGGTGGAGAACATCATCCAGGCGCTAGCGCGTATCGTTATCACTGAGCAGATGGTGGCTATCAGCAAGCGGTATGCTGTGCAGCTACAGGTACACGATGAGAACATCATCTGTGAGCCAGAGGATGAAGTACCAGCCGCTATGAAGTATGTCGAAGCTGTTATGTCCACACCGCCCACATGGGCGCCGGACTTACCCATCGCCTGTGAGATTAAATCAGGTGACAACTATGGAGAATGTAAATGATCGACCCTTACGGAAAGAAAGTGGCGCACTCGTACTCGTCCCTCAAGATGTTTGAGAACTGCCCGCTGAACTATGAGCAACAGAAAATCCTGCGCACTGTACCATTCAAGGGTAGCCCTGAGATGGAGTTCGGTAACAGGGTACACAAAGACTTGGAGCTGTACTTGCGGGACGGCAAGGAGCTTACCATCGACAGTGAGCCATACCAACCAATGGTGGATACCATCCGCAAGATGATGGGCGGGCTGGAGTTCGAGACTGAGCGGGAGTTCACTATCAACGCCAAGCTAAAGCCAACAGGGTGGTGGGACCACGATGCATGGTTCAGATCGAAAGTCGATTGGCTCCTGTTCGATGAGGAGAAGGCCTATATGTGGGACTGGAAAACAGGCAAGCGCCGTCCAGACTTCTTTGAGCTGGAGATATTTGCCACGATGATCTTCCTACACTACCCACAGATCAACAAGATCGCAGGTGGCTTCGTCTGGCTGAAGGAGTCAGGCAAGAACGCGATAGACCGAGAGGTTTACACACGTGACAAGAACTATAAGCCAATGCTGCTGGACTTGCTGCATAAATGTAAGCGTGTTGAGGACACAATAAAGCAGAGCATATACCCACCACGACCAAGCGGGCTATGCGGTTGGTGCCCGTGCGAGCCGGACTGCCAATTTTCGAGCCGGAAAAAATAAAACTTGACATGGATGAAAGGTTAGTTTACGATGGCTGCGACACCGGAAGGCCGCGTCAAATCAAAACTTGACAAGGCGGTCAAAAAATTAATGCTCCGCACAGTAGCGGGTAAGCCTATGCCTATATGGTACTTCAACCCTATAGGCGGGGCGTATGGTAAGGCTGGGATACCTGACAAGATGTATTGTGTTGCGGGTATGATGGTCGGAGTAGAAGTGAAGGCAGACAGTAAGAAGAAACCGACAGCCTTACAGCGTAAGTGCATGTCGGACATAGAAGCAGCAGGTGGCAAGTGCTTTGTCGTGTATGATGATGACACTATTGTCCAGTTTATTAGGGAAGTGAAGATAATGATAGCGAAGAAAGTGATTGTAGATGCTAGTAGTTGAGCGTGCCAAGGCGCTAATGCTGAACTTGAATAACCCAGACAAGGTGCTGGAGTTAATCGCTTCCGCACGCCCAATGATTAAGCAAGGCAAGAAGCTAGTGGTACTGCCACATAAGCTGGATGAAGTGAAGGTACTGCGCAACATAGGTATTGATGCGCCATCCCCCATCATGCACTACTACGACTGGCCTGGTCGGTTCACACCTTATGACCACCAGCGCGAGACAGCAGCGTTCCTTACACTGCACAAGCGTTGCCTTGTGCTCAATGAGATCGGTACTGGTAAGACACAGAGTGCGCTCTGGGCAGCTGACTACCTCATGAAGATCGGTGCTATTAAGAAGGTGCTTATACTGTCACCACTGTCTACATTGGAACGTGTATGGGGTGATGCTGTATTCACAGAGCTGTACCATAGGAAGGCAGTTGTCCTGCATGGGTCAGCTGCTAGGCGTAAGAAGCTGTTGAAGCAGGACGTTGACTTCTATATCCTGAACCATGACGGGTTCAAAGTTGTGTACGATGAACTGATGGGTGAGTTCGATCTGGTTATTGTGGATGAAGCCGCGGTCTATCGCAACGGTATGTCCCAGCGGTTCAAGTTATTCCAGCAGTGGCTGAGCCTCAACCCTAACACCCGCCTATGGCTTATGACTGGTACACCCACACCTAATGAGCCGCCGGATGCGTGGGCATTGGGCAGGCTAGTGGGTAACCTTTACTGCCCTGATAGGTGGACAGTGTTCCGAGATATGACCATGCAGAAGATGAGTGTGTTTACATGGAAGCCAAAGCCGACAGCGATCGACACAGTGCGCAACATACTACAGCCCGCAGTGCGATATACCAGAGATGAGTGCTTCGACTTACCTGACACAGTGTTCCAGACCCGCAAGGTTGACTTGACAGCGCAGCAGAAAGAGCATTACAAGACTATGATGCAGCATTTGCTAGTGTCTGTCACAGATGACGGGCAACTGAAGGGGACGATCTCGGCATTTAACGAGGCTGTCAAGTTGCAGAAGCTGGTGCAGATATCCTGCGGTGTAGCATATGGAGAGAAAGGAGAGAGAATAGAACTGGACTGCACCCCACGTGTGAACGTGGTGAAAGAACTTGTGGAACAAGCCGACAGTAAGGTCATTGTATTCGTGCCATTGACCGGCGCGCTACGGATGCTAGAGCGGGAGCTTGGTAAGAAGTCTACAGTTGCAGTGGTGAATGGTGAGGTATCCTCAGCTAAGCGCAACCAGATATTCAATGACTTCCAAAATTCAGAAGACCCTAAAGTGTTGATCGCCCACCCTGCTACTATGGCGCACGGGCTGACACTGACGGCAGCTTCGACAGTAATTTGGTACGGGCCAATTACCAGTAACGAGCAGTATGTCCAAGCTAACGGACGCACTGAGCGGATAGGCAAGAGGCACGTAACAAACGTGGTACACATCGAGAGCACCGCACTGGAGCATAAGATGTATGACCGCTTGATGGGCAAGCAGAAACTACAAGGACTACTGCTTGATTTGATTAGAGAGTACCAACAACAAGGAGACTGAAGTGGCAGAATTAAAAATAGATACCGTCATCGAGGGGTACATAAAACTCCGTGACAAGAAAGCTGCTATCGAGCAATCGGTAAAGGATGATATCGCAGCCATCAACATGAAGCTGGTAAAGATCGAGGAGTATCTGCGCAACCGTGCAGAGGCTGAAGGTGTTAGCAGTTTCAAGACTGACTCTGGGACAGCCTATATGTCCTCGTCTGACTACGCCAGTGTGGCGGACTGGGACGCAGCGTTTGCCTTCATCAAGAAGAACGAACACTGGGAGATGCTCACACGTGGCGTTAACAAAGTCGCTGTGCGTGAGTTCATTGAGACAAAGAATGCTACACCTCCAGGCATTAACTTTGGGTCTAAACTAACTGTCGGCGTTCGGCGCCCAACTAAGAAAGCATAGCAACATGAACAAACTAAAAAGGTGGATAGCTACAAAGACAAGGTTCTACAACGACTCAGTTCGGCTCCGGCCTACACGTGGCATTGACCCCAGCCCGCATGCTGAAAATCCTGAGCTACGTAGTGCCGTGCTCGATAACATGGCACACAGCCCCGTTAACCACGGACCAGCTGCTGGTGTATGGCGCATTAAGAGCGGCTACCTAGTGGGTGCGAACAACAACGGGCATAATAACTCTAATAATTTAATATTCTGCGCTACACCAGCTGATGTGTCAGCAGAGATTACACGCGCTCTAACACTTCAAGCACTGGATAGGTCCGCGAAGTACGACCCCAACGGCCCTTCCACTGGCGTAGCCGCAAGTTCTAACTACTAATACCAACAGTCCATTTAAAGGAGAAACCAAATGGCAAATGACTTGACAATCGACAATGCAAAACTACCGGCCCATATTCAGGCCAAGATCGACGCAGGTTCTGCGTTGGCAGACAGCATGGCAGCTGGTATCGGAGGTGCGGCGTTCCCACGTATATCACTAAAGGGTTCCCGCTTCCGCATCGTTGAAGACGGTGCCGAGATTATCCTCGACGGTAATAAGCTAGAGGTCGTCGTGGTAGGCGCTAATCCTGGCCTATCAAAAACATGGTACTCAAAGCAGTGGGATAAGGATGCTGAGCCTGAAGCACCTGATTGCTTCTCACTCAACGGTAAGTATCCACATCCTGATAGCGTTGATAAGCAGAGTAACATCTGCGCTACCTGCCCGCAGAATGCTTGGGGTTCCAAGATAACACCTGCTGGTAAGGAGATCAAAGCCTGTGCCGACCATAAGCGGTTGGCTGTGGTAGCTGCCAATGACCCTAGTGGCCCAGCCTACCAGCTGAACGTCACACCAGCTGCGTTGAAAGACCTGAACCAGTACCACAAACAGCTTTCAGCACGTGGTATCCCACCGGAAGCGGTGATCACTGTGTTGTCCTTCGACACTGAAGCCTCGTTCCCTAAGTTGATGTTCAGCTTTGGTGGCTTCTTGGATGTTGATGACCTAGCACTGGTGGAAGATAAGATCGGCTCCCCTGAAGTCACAGAGATTACAGGTGAGAATGATCTTGAAGCTGGTGCGGATGCAGCCGAGCAGGAAGCTGGTACGTCAGCACCTACTGGTAAGAAGTCTGTTACTCCTAAGAAAGCTGCCCCTAAGAAAGCAGCTAAGGAGCCAGAGCCAGAGCCAGAGCCAGAAGAGGAAGCTGAAGAGTCGTCTGAAGAAGACGATGAAGAAGCTGAGTTGCAGGCACAGCTGGAGGCTAAGCGGGCTGCCATTGCCAAGAAGAAGGCTGATGCTGCTAAGGCTGCCGAGGATGAGCCAGACCCTGCCGAAGTCGCAGCTGCTGCTGAGAAGAAGCGGAAGGCTGACAAGCTGGCCAAGATGAAGGCAGAGATGGAAGCTCTTGAAGCTGAGGACGGCGACGAGGATGAAGTAGAGGCACCGAAGAAGCCAGCTGCTAAGAAGCCAGCTGCTAAGAAGCCAGCTGCAAAAGTAGCTGAGCCTAATGGCGATCTGGAAGAGGAGATTGCTGGCTTGTTGGGTGAGATGGCAGATGACGAGTAAGCCGTTAAACTTCAAAACTATCGAGGCACTCCGTAAGCAGATGCTACTGACCGTTAAGGACATGGCTAAGATACTGGGTGCTTCGAGGCAGACCTACTACTCATGGGTATCAGGCATTGAGCCTAGACCCTCACGTACTGCCAAGCTGCGCGTCACTATCCGCAAGATGGTTAATGTCTTGCGAGATGAAGGCTGGCCTTCCACTGAGGTTCTTGAAATGGAACCCGCCGATAGGGTGAAGTATCTATCGGACTTGATGGAAGCGCAGGAATAATGTAGCGTCGCTAATTCGGGAGGCATCCGTGCCTCTCGGTTCAACACACACATAGGGATTTATTCATGGACACGTTAGCTTTTTTGCAACGCGTCTTGCCAGTCGAAGGAAACTACATGGTGGGCTTCCCATTAAAGGGATACACTGGGTTAATACAAAAGTTTTATTCTAAGATAGAGGACGCAGCTGCTGCTGCGCTCAAGTTCGACAAGCAAGGCAAGAATGTTTATTATGGGGTCGCGTCATTCAGTGACGAGGTATATGGAGCAGGGACAAAGAACAAGCGCATCGCGGGTAACGTAGTAGCGCTCAAGACATTTTTCTACGATATAGATTGCGGTGAGGGTAAACCGTTCCCGTCTTGGAAGGAGGGGTTAGTATCCCTCGGCAAGACCGTCAAGCTGCACAACCTACCAAAACCAATGGTGGTACGTTCCGGCAACGGGCTTCATGTGTACTGGGTCATGGACCGTGAACTATCCCGCGCTGAGTGGATACCCATTGCCCAAGCACTCAAAGCTGTTATCCCTATAGGCCACGATCGTAAGCCGCTGTATGACCCAGCTGTGCCAGCTGATACGGCTAGGGTGCTGCGCCCTGTAGGCACACACAACGCCCGTGGTGGGGGTGAAGTGAAGGTGGTGCTAGATGCTCCTGCTGTCAGCGTTGAGGACTTTGCAGCGTGCTTAAAACAATTTGTAGGTACTGGTGCGCCGTTGAAGAAGGCATCCGAGTCTTCCATCTTGGCTAACATGGCAGTGCAAGCTGACTTCCCACCGGCTGAGGCTGGCCTGATATACAAGAAGTGCCAGCAGATCCAAGGCCTAGTTAAAAACCAGGCTGACGTAGGTGAACCACAGTGGTATAACCTCATGGGTATCGCAGCCCACTGCACTGAGCCTGAGAATGTAGCGATCGCATGGAGCGACCAGCACCCCGACTATGACCAAGAGACTACGCTGGCTAAGCTCGATCAATGGCGCGATAACACCACTGGCCCAGCGACATGTGCAGCGTTTATGATTAACAACCCATCAGGTTGTGATGGGTGTAAGTACAAGGATAAGATCACAACACCGTGCCGCCTCGGCATCAAGTACGAAGACGAGGCTATTGCAGAGAAAGCCCCTGACGAGATAGCGTCGATAGTGGAAGTGCCCGCCCCGTTCAGAAGCACGAAGAACGGCATGACCTATATAATAGACGACATTGAAACTGTGGTCTGCCCGTTCAGTATCTACGCAGTTAGCTACGGTAAAGACAGAAGCGATGACTACGAAGTTGTGCGCTTCCATTGGGAGCGGGTGAATGTAGGGTGGCAAGAACTGACTATCAGGATGGCCCACCTGACCGATGGCCACCGTGAGTTTGCCTCAGCGTGTGCCGACCAAGGGATTATACTAGACAGTAAAGAACAGACAGGGTTGTTTCAGATCATGCTTAGAGCGTACATGCACGAACTCCGCCGCGTCCGCACCATTTCAAACCTGCACTCCAGTATGGGTTGGAAGAATGGCTGGGAGCAATTCCTTTTGGGTGACACCCTATTCAAACTGGTTGATGGCAAGGTTGTCAAAGAGGGCACGACTACTGCCAATGTGGTTTCATCTACTAGTAAGAAGTCTGACTGGCACACAAATGGTGACCCACGTATGCAGAACGAGCTACTGAAGTGCATACCCGCAGCCAAGCTGAACCCTGCAGCGTTTGCTGTTAACGTATCTCTATCATCTATCTTGTATGAGATGCTGGACTTCAATGGGTTAACTATAAGTTACACAGGTAAGTCAGGGGCCGGTAAAACAATAGCGCAGCTGTATGCGCAGGGTATTTGGGGCAACCCGAAAGAACTGCACGTGTCGGCCAACACAACTGAGAAAGCTATGTATGCTAGGTTCGGTAGGTTTTGTAACCTAGTAGCCAGTATTGATGAGGCTACTACTTTTGATATCAAGGACGTCGGCAGATACCTGTACAACATAGCACAAGGCCAAGACACCGCTCGGCTGTATCGCGATGGCACAGAGCGCCCGACACTTAAGTACCATATGCCGGTGCTTATGTCTTCCAACAGATCGTTTATGAGCATCTTAAATTCTATGGGGATGGAGACCGAAGCACAGGCCTTGAGGTTGCTGGAGTTTGACCTGCCAAGGCGCGCGATATTCGAGGAGGACTCAAAGGCAGGGCGGGTAATGTTCCATGGTGTGCGGAAGCACTATGGTTTTGTCGGGGAGAAATTCTTAACACACATTATGGCCCTTGGTGCGGATGTTGTCCGTGCCCAGTTCAACGAGCACAGGGAGCAGTTCACCCAGAGGACCGGCATTAAGTTTAGAGGTCCAGAAAGAATGTGGGAGAATGCTATTATGGTAGCTGACTTTGCTGGCTCGATCGCTTACGAAATTGGGGCCATACCTTTCTCACCTGATGCATCTACACAGTGGGTTGGAAGCCAGCTTGCAGAGATGCGTGAGTCAGTCTCTGAGAAATACGTGGCACCTTATGAGGTGCTGTCAGAATACTTTAATGCCCGCATGAGCAACGCAGTCACTGCCATATCAAACGGTGGTGCCAAGCCTATGATAGATTACAACAGGGTTCCAGTCCGTGATGGTGTGCGTCTGCGCTTCGAGATCGACCGCAAGGATGCTGCTTCACCTGCCGATGCAGGGCGTGTCCTTATCGACGTGCGTGACTTCAAGGTGTGGCTGACCGAAAACAGTGTGGACTACAAGTATGTGACCAACTGGGTGGCCGAGGAGAAGATAGACTGCACCCCAAAAATTGGTAAGGCATACTTGGCCAAGGGCACAGAGCTTAGGATTGGTCAGGTCAGAGTGCTCGGTATTGACCTTACCCACGCAGACTTGGTTGGTATCCTGCGCGAAGTAGATGCCAGTGCCAATGAGAAGACCTCTGTCCTAGATAGGCTGCAGGTGGTGAAATAAAAAGACCCCGCGCTCTGTTAGGAGGCGGGGTTAAATGTTCAGGAAATGAACAAATATATGACCAAGGCCGTTTGAATACACATTAAGTGTAGCGCGATTGTTGCACACAACTGAGGAGACTGCAATGTATGATTTAATGCTTGATCTAGAAACACTGGGCACAAAGCCCGGAGCCGTGGTGTTATCAGTGGGGGCGGTACAGTTCAACCGGCTCAGTGGGAAGATCATCGACAAGTTCTACGCAGAGATTAACCCCGTGTCTTCACAAGAGTGCGGCTTACATCTTGACGCTGACACAATACAGTGGTGGATGAGCCAGTCAGAAGAAGCCCGTAAGATATTCACATCTACTGAGCGGATGGTGTTGCCGTCAGTGGTGCGCAGCTTTGAGTTCTGGTATCGCCAACTGAGTGAACCAGTTAAATATATCTGGGCACAGGGTCAGGACTTCGACGCGCCCATATGGGCAAGGGCAATCATTGCAGGTGGCCGGACTCCGCCTTGGGAATACAACCAGCTTCGCGATACACGCACAGCATACTTGATGGCATATGAGTTGACTGGGTTCAACCATCGCAACATCAAGCGTGAGGGTGTACACCACAATGCACTGGATGATTGCTACCACCAGATTAAATGCTTAACTGCTGCACACAACAATGCGCAGAAGAACCTAGGGTTCTTGACCCCCGCAGAGGCGGAGGAAGACCCGTTCGGTTAATCAGACTGGTTGGTACGTCCTATGATGGGTCTAGATAAATTAGTACCCATCACCGGGCGGCTAGTTTTCTTACCCATCACTGGGCGGCTAGTTTGCTTACCCATTACTGGGCGGCTAGTTTTCTTACCCATTACTGGGCGGCTAGTTTGCTTATCCATAGTCTTTCTCCTTGTTATTACTCAAAAATCTTAATCATAGTTTCTGCTGTTGGCCTAACAGACTTAGGCATAGCCTTCAGAGAACGCGTAGTAGCGGGCAGCATCATTTGTTTGTATGCCCGCGCTGCGTTCTTCAGGAAGTTAGTAACCTCTAGCCCTGTACCTTCTGCACCTTCATTCCAATCCCGCACTTGCTGCTCTACGTGACGCATAGCACTCAGGTCATTAACCGCCCGTGCTTTCAACCACGCTGTGCGGAAGTTGATGCTGACCTCTTTGCTGTAGTTGGCGACGCGCATAGACATGGAGATCACTTCGTTCTGGCGCGATGCTGCTGATGGGTAGAACCCTAGCAGCCTAGCCATATAGGTTCCGAAGTGCAGATCGTCACTGACGAGGTATCCCCTGCGGTTTACAATCGAACCATTCTCTTGATACGCGTATGTGTCTGCGACAGCGCGAAGCATTGTGATCGGTGACTCACGGAGTATCTGGTTGAGTGAAGTGGTGTCAGCCTTAAGGCCTGCAGCTTCTAGTATGTACTTGCCAATGTTGTTAGCCGTAGCAACGTACTGCTGCATGGATGAGGCCATAGGGCCAAGGACTTCCTGAACCTCACGATACTTATCCGCATAAGGCAGGAAGCCCGATGTGCCCGGTATGATGTTACCAGTCTGTGTGCGTGTAGAGACAGTGGCTGGAGTGGCGCCATCTATAAGACCGTGAGCTAGGATAGCGCCCAGACCTGGCATGATGCTGTCAGCCATCTTATAGAACTCAACTTCCACTGAGCCAACTTTCATACCTAGTAGTTTCTGCGCCAGCGTATCAAGGATGTCCATAAGGTCTTCCGAGAACGGGATACCCTTGATACCACCTAGTATTATCAGCGCGCCCACCATTGCGATCTTGCCTTTGTAGTCCATGTTCTTAAGTACGTTAAAGGTAGTCACTGGGAACACCTTGTACATGAACAAGAACTGCATAGCACCGCCACGGAATGCAGCTGGCATACCGAAGTTCGCATACTGCCCGATCGCGTCATCCATCAGCCTGATAGAGAACGCACTCGCCTTGTTATAGGCATCAACGTCTGACATGCCAGCAGCCTTGGAATGTTCGTACTGCAGCCGGAATGCTGCGAGGCCACTTATGCGCCTAGACGATTGCTCACTGGCAGTGAACGGGTACATGAATGTCTCGATGAATTTCTGGCTGGCACCTGATGTTGCCCGCCCGCGAGTGGTTGCCATCAAACTGTTTGAGGATGCTGAGTCCCCGCGCCCAGAGTTGATGAAGTCGTACATGAAATTAACTTCCACCTCGCTAAGCCCTACTGACTTGCGCATAGCCGGGTTGTCTTTAAGCGACTGATAATACTCCACAGTGTTGCGAGTAAACCTCCCAACCTGGTTACCAGCTACAGACAGCGCCATGGCAGACTTACCAAACCCGAACCCGCCACCGAAGTTGGTCTTCTGGTTATATGATGCCAGTGCAGGTAGCGTGTTAGTGCCGACCGAGATGATGTTCAGCAGGCCAGTAGCAAACGAACCACCCAGCTGGGATACCACTGTGAGGTTTCTTAGCCGCCCAGATATCTCGCCGGTTGCGAACTCGTTGTAGGCTATGTCCCTCTGTGAGTTGATGAACGTCACAAGATGGACCGCGCGGTCGATATACTTACTGCCTTGTGTCTTGGACTTCATAGTCTTGTAGATGTAGTGATACTCGTAGAACTCCCGCTTGGCGCTCTGCTTAGCTTCTAATGGCAGCGTAGGGTCCGCCTCTGCGGCCTTCCAGTTCTGGTCAAGCTCAGCATATCTAGTTTCACTGCCGTACCATAGCTCGTCGAATTGTGGATTGGTCTTATCCAGTGCCGCGTCGATCTTGTGCATGTGCGTGTTGCGCGCCACGATGCTGGCAGCCTCTTCGAGGAACTCTGACACGGAGCGTACCATGTCTACATTTGCGCCTTCGACACCCTCACGCCTCAAGCCTCTACGCAGGCGTGATGACTGAGATGACATCATCTTCGTAATCTGCTCGCGCTTCTCTGGGCGAAGTTGAATACCGAACTGTGTGATGAGCCTAGAAAATTCGTGGATGTTACCCTGACCCGGATCAAGACGTTCCTTCTGGACAGCTGCCCACCGACCTACAAGTTTAATTTCTTTAGTCTCCCATGTGTTGCCTTCAAGCACTGGCATATCGTAAATACCATCCCCTGCGTTTGCGAAGTCCTTGGAAATATCTTCAGCTGCAGCTGTTGCCTTCTGCTCGGTTTCAAACTGGTGGTAGCCAAACATCTTGCTTAGCTCTGGGTCAACAACCACATCAGCACCGGATACTGCATCGACAGCAACAATCCGAACCTGCCAATCTCCTCTGCGCGCAGTAGGCACCCATCCCTCAGCAATCCCGCGCTTAGCTCTATCGGCTTCAACCATTTTGGCCTGTTCCATATCTGCTAGAACTTGAATCTCATGCTGTAATGTATACTCAAGTATGCCGTTTCTCAGTGGCCGGTTAGCCGCTTTAAACCGTTCTATCTCGGCAAACACCTCAGACTCTTTACCTTTGAAATACGCAGACGCTTTTGTAGAGCGATCAGTCTCGCGCCCTAGTATTGCAGCGTTGAGTGTTTCTATAAATTCAGTGGCGTTCTTCAGCGCTTCTTCAGTGTGCGACAGTGACCCATCACCCGCGACTGAAGCGTCAGCATTCCTAATCTCCATGTACTTGTCGCGCATGAGTTTCACAAACGCACGATCTTGGGAGTCCAACTTTTTCTTGTTATAAGACTTAGCCACGCGGAACATAGCCTGCTCCCACTGGCCCTCAGCCTTCGCAAGGTGGGATAGAACTTTGTCAATCTGCGCCTCTTTCATAGCGTCCAGCATTTCAAGATACATTTTGTACTCGACACTATCGGCAGTTATTCCGGGCACAGGCGCTACGTGGATAGTCCTCTCGACTATTTTAATATTCTCTTCGAGCATGTTCTTATACTCTAAGCGAATTTCTTCTTTGCGCTCGTCACTAGTGGCACCTTCCAGTGCTTTATCACGACGCGCTTCTATGCGCTTGCGGTCTGCCTCGGTCACAGGCTGCGGCTCTGGCTTTTTAAAGCTGTAGCCATTAGCAATCTCTTCAGGTGAGCGCCTACCCATAGCCGCAAGTTTCTCTATGTCTGCTACTTTCAGCTTAGCCTTACCACTAAGACCGTCGAGTATATGCAGCTTATTCAGCTGCCCCTCAGACGTGCCCCAAAAGCTCTCCCCTGCGTTAAACGTGATCATGTTGGCAGTGTGCACCTGCTCTTTGGTCTGGCCACCGAGTGGGAGTTTCATGTTGCCAATCTCTACTGCCCTGTTCAGCGTGAGGTTCATACCACGATAATACTTAAGCACCTTCTGGCGTGCCGTAGCTGTCATCTCTTCTAGTATTGTGTAGACGTGCTTCATCCCGAAGTTCTCACGGGCCTGATAGTTGACCAGTTTGAATGCGTTGAAGAACTTGTCTACACTCCCGAAGTTTTCCTTGGCCTTGGCTATGAGCTTTGGCAGTGCATCCAGTGCGTCGAGTGGGTTGTACCCAAATTCCTGTCGGACGGCTGCAGTAGCGCGGTTGGTGACACTCCATGAATTGCGGCTGAAGCGCCCTAGGTTACGTGGGTCGAACCCGCGCTCTACGTCCATCAACCGTTTCATAATGGCAGAGTTCTGCACCATCGTGCCAGCTGACGGGCCGTTGCGTGTGTAGCGGCGTGCCTGATCCAGCCAGTAGCGGGATGTGTCATCAGAGAATGTCATCCCAAATTTGTTTAGGAACGTCTTGATCTTGGAGAAGAAGCGAACAATGAGGCTCGAATCCAATGTCGCAGCCATGTCAGCCATGTACTCTTCGACTGCTTCAGCCTTTGACATCTTGCGGGCGTCCACTGCTGCGTCCACTGCCACCCGGAGGGCTTGCGGGCCGTTGCGATATAGATCCCCCAGGACAGAGGCCAGCTTGTCACCAGGGACTACTGCCCGGAATCCGTGGTGGCCGATGGCTTCGTGCGCAAGCACAAAGTTCAAGTGCTGTTTGCCCATAATCTGGTCGGAGAAAATAATGACCTCGCCCTTGCCGAACGAATAACCCGCCGCCGGAGCCGAGTCGAAATCGCCATCTCTTTCTGCGCTCGCGCGTGCGTGCAGATCAGGGTTGCGTGCTAGCATGTCAGCTTGGTTACGGTATACATGCAGCTTTATCTTAGCGCCTAGCTTGTTAACAAATGCCTTAGCGAGTAGGCGCGCTTCCCCCAGTGCCATTGCCTTCGCAGGCGTGCCGTCATTGCTCAGCATATCAGCAGTGGTGTCCCAGCTCGCGATAGAATAGCGGCCAGCCTTCGCGTTGGTTGATACGATCTGGATAGTGTCATCAGCTTGTCGCACGAAGTTGGGGGCCGTACCTTTGAAGTAGCTTTGCAGTGGCTCGTCACCCAGTAGGAACTGCATGCTAGCTCCCTTCTTCTTAGCTGTGAGCTTACCGACTACTGACTGTGGTGGGATGCTTGTAGCCCCTGACTCATTGAACTGCTGTATAGCGTCCGCGAGCATCTGGGAGCCAGCGAAGTCTGGGACTACCTGCGCCTGATCAACTATGATGTTATGCTCTGCCAAGCGGTCAATGGTTTTCTTATCAGCAACCAGCACGCCCTCACGGAACGCGCGGTTCAACAGGCCTACCTGCATCAGTGCTTCAAACGCTGGCTTGAGGGTTGATGCATCCTTATAGAATTTATAGTTCTCACCCATATGATCGAGCAATGCGTCGCCGTACTCAGTAGAGTTCTCATCCACCTCGTTCTGCAAGAACGCCAGTGCGCGCTCTTCACGGTTTTTATTGTCGTCAAAACTGGATGGTGTAAACGCATAGTCCATAATGGAAGACAGTGCGGTAACAGTTTCTCGGCGGTCCTGATTTTCGAGGGCAGTTGATATCATCCCGTCCAGCTCGGCATTCTCTCTACTGGTAGGGTCTTTACTGAGAATATCACTGGTCGGCACGACGCCATCCCGTTCAGCTTGCCTAGCTTGGCGCTCGGCAACAGTCTTCATGCTGTCATCCAGCTTCGCATCGGCCAGTGGTTTACTCTTGCCAGTACCTAGTGGGGTAGCTACCGGAGTAGCTTCTTCGAGATACTCCTCTTTCACTTCAGCCTTCGGCGCTGGCTTTGACTCAGCCTTAGCTGCTGCCTCAGCCTTAGCTGCTGCCTCAGCCTTAGCTGCTGCTCTCGCTGCTGCCCGCAAGTCTTTTTTATTTTTTGTCTTTTTGTCTGTCTTAGACGGGGGAGGTGTCAGGTCTGGGTCGGCTGCCAACTCCTCTAGTTTTGCTAAGGCATCGGCTTTGGTGCCGCCTAAGTTTGTAGATACATATGGTTTGTCTACGTCGATGCCAAAGTTCTTCGCAGTATCCGCAGTTATATGCCAAGTTGGGTACGAAAACTGGTCAGTGTCACGGTAGATCGTAGCATCCCTACCGCCAACGCGGCCACTCCACTCTCCTGTCTTAAGGTCTTTCTTGAACGGCTTGTCAGCTTTTACTTCCTCTTTTGCTTCAACCTTCGGCTTGAGGAACCCGCGCAGCGCCTTCTTAGGGGCTGGCTTTTCTTGAGCTGGCATTGTCAACGCAGGCGAAGCTGCAGCAGCCGCGTCTTCAGCTACCATTGTCTGGCCGGGGGGAACCCTGTTGCCGCGTGGGCGTATAGGCGGTGGTGTGTCTGTCTGTGCTGTACTGCCGCGTGGGCGTATAGGTGGGCGCTGGCCACTGGCAGGCCTAACAGCAGGCAGCATCGCTCCGGCTGCGTCCTCTACTGAGAACGACGGTAAGTCAGGAACAACAGCCAGCTGAGGTGCCACTGGGGAGGAGTTTGGCACACCCAGCTGACTCTCATCTCCCATCCGTAAAGGTTGGGCAGGGGCTTCCAGTGTGGTCTGGGGAGGAGAAACCACTGGAGTGCCAGATGAAGGGGGAGTAACGTCTAGCGAGCCAGATGAAGTCGGCGCTCCGTAGCCACCTAGTGCAGGCGCTTCGCTTATATCAAGTGGTGCATCTGCTATCGGTGCAGGTGGTGGCCCGATCGGGCCTCCTTGGTTAATAACATCTGGCGGTCCACTCGGTGGTGGAGGTGTAAGGGTGTGGTATTCGAGGAGCTTGGGGGCACCTGAGTTTTCGATCTGCAGCTGTGGGGTGCTGAAATCCTCAAGCTGCAGCTGAGTTGGCTCCGCAGACAAATTAGGTTGCATCAGGTCAACAGGCTTCAAGTTCGAGATACCACCGATCGTACCACCAACGCCTGCGCCTGCTGCGAATGAATTTATTAATCTGTTGATACCCTCTGGTGAGTCCCAGTCCACGTCAGGGTTAGCTGCGAGCAGCAGTGCTTCTTGGCCACCCTCTGTAAACCCTTCAAGCCCAGCACCGACGCCAACACCTTTAGTAGCCTTGCCCAACAGGCTCGTCGCCTTACCACGCCATGTGGTTGGGGCTGCTTTGCCTAGGGCTTTGCTACCTAGGTCACCGAACAAGCGGCCTGCCAGTATAAATTCAGGTACCGTTTCAAGCGCAGCATACAAAGCGCCACCGAGCAGAGCCTTCCCTCGATCACCGGTGCCGTCACCAGAGTCGCGTGTTTCACCGTAGATATCTGCTACGCCTGTTGCGTAGTTGTTGGCAGTGGTCGCTACAGCTGCGCCAAAGATACCAGCTGCGGACCGGACTGCTTTTTTCTCAGCATCTTTCAGTGCCTCATAGGCTACACCGTTCCTAGCTTTTTTGGCTACCTCTGTTAGTGTCTTCTTAAGCGCTGCCTTACCAGTGAACGATAAAACCGCACCCGCTGCTCCTGTGAACGGGTTGAGACCCCCGCCTGCGGCAGACCCGGCAACGAAGCCCAGAGCACCTGTCACTGCAGACTCAAGGATACTTGGTCCTGCCTGCGCGAGGTTGGCCAAGAACCACTGAGTTACTGTATGGTTAGGGGTAGACCCTATGTCTGTAAACTGACGCTGGTACGGAGAGTTTTTGCGTATCTCCTCGGTATTCCCCTCGACCATTCTGGTGCCTATCTCCTCGGCACCTAGGAACTGCAGCCCAGCCCCGATCATCCGCTGGCCACCATCAACAGCAAGATCCCAGTTCTTTGACATGGCGGTACTGTTCGATGGGTTCTTAATACCTTCTAGGAACGACAGGAAACTATCTTGGTCCACAGGTGTCCAGTCATTACCATCAGGCGCAACTGCGTCTGGGTTACCACCCTCCATAGAGCGCAGTAGATTCTCAGCGTCGTCACCCTCAACTTCGCCGAAGCCGGGTACAAAGTATGCAGCCTTCGTAGGGCTGTACATCACTTCAGGTGTAGAAGGCCCAGCTTGATTACCCAATCCGAACTCTGCAGCGAGATCATCAAAGCCACTAAGCCCCGCTTGTGGCGAGGCTGTCGGAGGAGCAATCCCTGCGGGTTGTGCAGGCGGTGACCCCCCGAAGAGGAAGTCTGTTGGGTTGAAGTATGCTGGTGCTTTAGCCATTCGGTGTCCTTAGCCCCGCTTGCCCAACTCTTGGGATGCGGGATACTGTTAATTTCTTCATTGCCACCCCATTCGCATTTGTACCGGGGTTAGGATTATACTCGAAAAGATCACCATTTGTGGACCATATTACTGTACCTGTTTGGGGGTCTCCCCTCGCGTCCATACCCTGCTGCTTTAAGCTCTCTAACAGTAACTCAGCTTTTGACGCACCTACTTGCTCTGCTTGTTTCTCAATCCTTTTGATCATAGACTCAAACTCAGCACCCGCGCGTGATGCTGCTGTCGCTGCTGTTGTGTTGCGGTAGTCGGAGGAGATATCTGCCCAGAAGCTGGAAGCAATCTCGTTCTTAGTTGTGAGTGTTGACACCCGCTTGCCGTCCTCGCCTACATAGGAGACAACAAACTTACCACCGGCTGCTTGTCTGACAGTCACGTCTGTACCACCAAGATACTGCCACAGCTTCTCGATGCGGCGTGGATCACCAGATGCTATCAAATCACGAACAGCCAGCTCGGCTTCGAGCTTGACAACATCATTGACGCCAGCATCATGGGCTGTCTGTATGCCTGCGTTCAACTTCCGTATCTGACTGTCAATATCATTGATGGTGTCAAGTGCCTCCTCGCGCAGAGTGGCAGAGCCTGTCCGGCGGGCCACCTCAGCTTTATGTAGAGCATGATTACGACGACCTATTAGACTTCCGTACTCCCCCTCGGCTAGTCTCTTCGCGTTCTCAATGCGTTTTTTGGCTCGCTCAAGTTCGAAGTTCACCAGATTAGATGGGCGCTTCAATACAGACTTGATAGCCTCTGGTACATCTGGCTCTGAGTCGGATGTGGTTACGGCTTCTTCCTGCCCCGGAGGGAGAGGCTCTTGGTTTTCAATGTCAGCGATCTGTTCCGGTGTGGGCTTGTCGCCAGCGAACCTATTTGCGAGGGCAGTACGGTCACCGCCTGCAAACTTAGAATTATAAAACCCAAGTGGATCAGCCTTCGCTTCTTCAATATCTTCTGGGTACTGCTCAAAGTACTGTACAGCCTCGTCAGTTTTGTAGAACTGGGCAGCCTCGTAACGTGGGTCGGCAACAGCACCGAGTGGCATACGCTTGCCGCCTCTGAGGTTAACATTGATCTGCTCAAGGTCAGTCATCAAGTCAGCACCAGTGGCCTGATCGGCTAGCTGACGGTTCAACCCTGCAATAGGCGGCGTGTCTGGGCCAAAGTCTGCATCAGACGAACTGGACGCAGACTCAATAGTATTCATAAGATTGCCAAGTACAGTCTGCGATGTGCGAAGCCGTGACTGGTACTCACCATTGGGGTCATCCCGCTGGTCATACCCTGCAAATCTCCATGCATCGGCCATGATCTGGTTGGCTTCTTCAATACTCTTAGCAGCGTTCAGCTTCTTAATAAGGTCCGGGTTTTCTGCGAGCAGGAACTGTGCCTGTAACTCAGGCGATGGAGCGTTAATATCACCATCATTGAGGGCTACGAAGTTGAGCATGTTAGTCAGCCGCTTGGATTTCTCACCATCACGTAGCGACATCACTCCTCCAGACTCGCCTTCTTCCCCGCTCTCGGATGGGTCTGGCCAGCGACCATAAACATTCTTAGCTTGATAGCCACTCTCATGCTGACCATAAGCTGCAATGGTAGCCAGTGCGAACGGGTTGTTCACTCCGGTTTTAACTGTTTCCATAAACCGACTGCGGATCTCCGAGTCGCCGCCCGCCGGAGCCGTTGGATACGGACCATCGACGCCGGGTGCAGGTGGAGCTGGGGAGTTCGCTGGTATGTCAAGTCCCATGCCGACGTCCAATCCTGGGGCTGCACCTGGGCCGGGGCCATCAGACATAAGCCTCTCGACATCTCGCTTCCGATGGATTTCATCAAACTCATTAATGTCTTTCTCAATACCGATAGCATTTTGACGGCCAATAGCTGCCCCGCGCGCGGCGGGTACAGCCGCAGAGAAAAATGTAGATAGTCCAACCATGTTACGTTCCTCAACTATACATACTTTTCTGATTTGGGTCTGGGGCACCGAGCTTGTAGTTTGACAGATGCGGTAGCAGGAGCTGCGACGTCATTGAAGATGCGCCTTCAGCTACAGCGTCGTTTTCCGCCTGTGCCATCTGATACATCCGCTGTGTGTAGCCTAAGCCCCGCCCGTTAGCATCAGGAATGGCGCTTCCCGCCTGTGCTAGTAGACCTGCTCGTTGTTTGTCAGCCGCCCCGCGAGCCTGCACACCAGCTGCATACTGAGTAAGTGGTGCCTCAACTGAGAACCGGCGCGCCTCTGCATCGAGAACTGCTGTGTTTGCAGTGCCTGTATTGAGGACGTCTTGGCGTTGTTGGGACTGTTTAGACTGGTTACGCTTCACCTCAGCCTGTGCAATTTTAGCCTCATAAGTGGAGTCTGTGTTAGCAGCTTCAGCCATAAACTGCTGGTATATCTGCATACGCTGCTGGTAAGCGGCCTCGTCTTTGCCCTTAAGGCTTTGCATTTCTTTTTCCAGCTGAGCCATGTAGGCTGCTTTCTCGTCACCGCCCATCGCAGCCGCAGCTTGACCAACGAGTTGTGGGGCCATCTTCAGGAGTGAGTCTGTAATCTTAGACATCGGAGTGGCAACCCCGTTTATTGTGGTTGTTGTGGGTGCTGCACCTGCAACGCCTGCAGTGTTAAGACCTGCTGTTACACCGCCTGCTGCACCGCCTGCTGCACCTGCTGCGCCTGCTGTTGCTGTGCGGAGTGATCCGCCCGCGATTGTTGACCATGGGTCAGCGCCCGGAGCTGCAGCTATTGCTGGGTTAGCTACGCCGGGTGCAGCTGTCATGCCATTCCCGAATAGTGAAGCACCTTGGCCTGCTGCACCGATGCCACCTGCGAGGGCACCACCTGCTGCGCCAACGAGTGCTGATTTGAATATGTCTCGACCAGATAACGCGCCTGACGCTGCGCCTGCCAGACCACCTAGGCCCGCGCCTACAACTGCGCTGCCCATGACCGAGCCTGCTCCGAAGATAGTGGCTGCTATTGTTGGGGCCACAAATGGAATAGCGATAGCAGCCACCACGCTAACAACCAGCCCTAGGCTTTTCTTCCACCCCCCGCCGCCATACACCATGGGTGTCATGCAGCTAGAGTCGCGTAGTGTTGTGGGGCTGTGATGGATACCATCAAAATTAACTGTCGCCATTGGAGTTCTCCGTGAGTGAGCAACGTACATTACGGTACATAACTTTAAACCCTAATGGACGCAATAGTCTTTCCATGTATGGGTTAACTGATGCTTCTATGCTTCTGGCGCCGTTCATCAGGCACCATCCTTTAAACATGACCCAAAACTTATCTGCCATGTTACGCACATCTCTACCGCCAAAAGCCAGAATATTTATGTTGGCGTACTTCGGATAGATAATAGCTTCGAGCGCAGCTGCCAGCTTAACTTCTAGGTTAGGGTTCGTTCCTGTCCGGTCATTAGCTATGACCATGATGGATATCTGGCCCGAAAGGGCGCGGTCAAGTAAGTCAGATGCTTCGAACTCTCCATGCAATGCTCGGTTAACACACTCTGTAAACAGTGGCTCTACGTGCGGCCAGAATGTATGCAGTAATTGTGGAGTCGCTAGCTGGACAGGTTCAAATGCAGTAAGCGCAGGATATTGCTGCACAGGTTCATGTGCGTCTATTGCTAGGCCATCTGGCCTGACTATATTGACGACATTATCCTCACGCAACACCTTGCTCCTTTTCCTTACCTGTTAGTTTGTCAAAGAAGTCAGTACCTTTTTGCATCACAACTTTTGCAGGGATTACGTATTCTCCCGCTGATGCATTAATCGGCACGTCATCAGCACGCCCTGTGTTGTCCCCCGTCGGAGATGCAGCAGGTGGTATTAGCCCGCCCTTTGACATGTTTACTGGGGCTGCGGCTGCTTGTGGAGCTGCGGGTGCTTGACCCTCTCCACTGGACAGTGCTGCGCCAGCGACCATTAGTGCGAATACGATCCCTTGGTCATAGGCCTCTGGGATATCTGCTTCGCCAGCCAACCCCTTTTGGATAGCCATCTGGCGTAAGCGGGGGTAAAGCTCTGGGTTCTGTGCGGCTGCAACAGCCATCTGAACTGCCATGTCAAGCTCTTGTTGAGTGACTGCTCCACTGGCTAACGCTTCCTCAAGTGCTTCCCGTACTTTCTGGATAACCTGTGGGTTAGACTGGATAAACTGCTGAAGCTCAGCTTGGAGCTGATCAGAAGGTATTGACTGCGGGGTCGTCTGGACACCCGGAGCTTGAGCCGGTGGCTGACCAGTCATTGGTCCCTGCGGTGTTACCATCCCGCCGTCTGCGTATCCTTTGCGGAAACCTGCGAATGATGGTGCCACTCCCTGTGTAACTCCCGCAGGAGCAGCGCCGTAGCTAGTAGTAGCTGCCGTCGGTAGGCTGTAAACTGGACGAGATGGGGCGGGCGAAGCTGGTGCTTTAGACGACGCAAACAGCTTAGCTAACCCTGGAGGTGTGTTTGGCTTGTTCATATCTGCTTACCTTTAGCTTGTGTGATGAGTGCGTTTAATATGTCCTGCAAATTTTTAACGTCCTGTGTAATGGCGTTTACTGCTGTTAGCAAGGTATTAAAATCCTCAAGCGATGGGACTAGCTTGCCGTCGCCTACATCGTAAGCCCTACCGGATGTCTGCACAGGAGATGAGTTTAGACTCTCCAGCGTCAGTACTGTAAACTGGCCAGTTAGTGTGGCTTTGAAATCTTTATCGTTTGAAACACCGGTTAGTAAGTCCATGTTCTCTTTTATAGCTGAGAGGACACGGAACTCCTGCTCGGTCAAACCGGACAGTGGTACTGCTGGGGTGGCTACAAATGGCATCTATATTCCTTTCAGTCCATACGGGGTTTCAGCCATGTGTATCGCCCGCACGCGCACAGCCCCGTATACTGAGACTTCGAATGTATCGGATTTATACGCTGATGGTAACCTAAATATATCTGAGCTGGTTACAGTGACTGCGTGTTGGAGAGTTTTATTTGCCCACACTTGAACAGTTACAGCACTGACACCTGTTAGCGACAGCAGGTTGCGTGTGAGTGGGGTACCATTAATGACTGAATCATTCAGCCCGTTATACATGACTACGCGCTCGGCTGTGTCCGGGTCGTCGTAATCATGCTGAGCATTTATTGTGCCTAAATCGGCAAGTAAGTCCCACCATGCTTGGTTGAAAGCCGGGGTAGCTGTATTATAAGTTAACACCGCTAAGGCTGTGCTCTCATCTTCCTCATAATCCGCTACTACGCGCATTGCACCAATAGTCGTATATGTAGGATCTACAAAGACTTTACTTTTCCACTCGATCGACAGGGGTAACCCCCCCTCTGCGTCCCACACTTTCAGCTGACCAGACGTATTTGACGTATAATAAAATAAACTTTCAGCAGCATCGTAGTAAGCTGCGTACCACTTTGCTGGTATGTCTACATGCATACCCCCTACTTCGTCATCACGTTCAAAAATAAATGCCCCCGCAGAATGCGAAGCAAAATACTTACCATCAAAAAACTCTGCTGCTATTGTTTCCGGCACGTAGACAGAGTCCCAAGTGTCCCAGTCTTGGATAGACTTGGTCACAAACTCTAGCCCAGAGGATGGGCTATAGAACGCAAGCCCCCCATGCGACGGATAAACTACGCCATACCCCATGTTGACCACACCGCGCTTGGCAATGCAGGGTGCTAATGTGTCAGCCCTAGACTGAGACATATTAGCTGGCGTACTACCTTGAACAATATGTGGGTACTTATCTGTCAAAACGATAATGGCTCCAGCGACAGCCGCAATAGCTACGATGTCTGCACTAAACACCTGCCTGTATTTAATCGGCCAAGACCATGGCTTGTTAGGCTCTGAAAAGCACAGCTCGTTCCCGACAAAACCGACCAGCATGTTGTTGTGGGCGGATATTAATCCTTGCATCGCTGGATCAGGAGCGTCTGCATCAAGGCTAGACAGCTCAACAGCTAGTCCACCTACATCGTAGTTGTCCAGGAATGTGCTGCCTTCATAGTAAGTGCTGTCACCTGAGTCGTATTCTGCAACATCAGAGTACAGTGTTCCATCAGTGCAAGCAGTCACCGCTTTAGCTGAACCAGCTTTTGTGTATGTAAAAGAGTAGTTGTCTACCACGCTGAGCACCACGCCGTCTGTGATGTCGAATGTAGCATCTGCTACTCCACCAAACTCTGTGCCGCTGATCTTAAATAGGTCATCCACATCCAAGTTGTGTGGGTCAGTTGTTATGACAGTAACTGTAGTCCCGCTTCGTCCAGCTGAGACTAGCTGTATTGGGAACCAGCATGTTCTGAGTAGGAAATATGTGGACCCCGACGCACTTGTCACCGTGCGGTACAGCCGTATCCCGCGTATGAAGTTATCTCCTGCGGGTGGTGCAGTCGGTAGCGATGACAATGTCACGTCCTGCCCCTCACGCACATAAGCATCTTCTGAAGGGTCACTAGGTATTGACTCCTCTAGGAACGGCGTTACCCACGTGTAGATATACGCGCGGGATAGTTCTTTGCCTGAGAGTTCTACCTCAATGCCAGCGCCGAAGTCAGTATCAAAATCTGCTGGTGTACTATGCTCAGTCATCTCCGGGCCAGCGCTGAAAGCTGTAAAGTGTGTAGAGTCAATGACTATAATAGATGCAGATTTAATATTAAAACCACGCATGTTGAGTTCGATGTTTTCTGTGCCAGATGTAACGCCGTTCTCTAATGAAACTGTGAATGTAGACGATGTAGCCTCGGAGATTGTGAAGTACCCAGATGTCAGGTTACCACCTTTATGTATCCAGTCTACGTTGCTGCCTACACCGAAGGTCATATCAGATGTTGTCACAACAATATCATCTGTTGATGAAGAGCCTGTAGCACTAAGTGTCAAATGAGTGAACCCTGTCACAGATACTTCATCGCCAGTCTGAAAGTTATGCGCTGAGGCAGTTTCATACGTAGCAATGTTGTCAGAGTCACGGGACACGTTTATTATATCAACAGCTGAGATAGTCGCGGGAGTAGCAACAGGCTTAGTGGTCGGCAGCGGGAGGCCCAAATCATAAGCTGCATATGGGTAAGGCCCAGCCCCTGATATAGCTGTCCGCCAGTTTGTTACTTTGGGCGCACCGTCTCCAGTGTAGTACACACGCTGATCATCATCATTGGATGACGATGCGACTGCAACATCCACGTCTGTAGTCCACGATAGCCACGACTTTACGCCAGTGTCTGGGTCGCTAAGCGGGTAGATAGTTTTAAGTTCCCCACTTCTACCTACACTCCCAACAGACTCTGACTCCCTATAGGGAATTAAGTCCCCAGAATACAGTTTTACATTCACTGCGATCTGGGCTGCTGCGTCTGGCAATAACTCTGGAGACAGCTTAGGGGCTATACCGAGGAACTTTGTTATCTTTCTAGGGGCCATGGTTTATCTCAACTTATAGAAGCTAATATTTGTGCCATTTCAAAACCGAATACACTACCGGCACTCCCAACACAATCTAACTCAACATCTACATCACCAACCACTGGGTCTGCTTGGGCTGATATAGTGGCTATATTAGATCCAGTGAATGCGACACCTGATTGTTTTAATGCTCCGGCCCCCGCTACATCAGTATATGTTGCAGTACCACCTCCGAACCCACTAGGGCACCACCCTATACCTAGTATGACCCCACCGGGGGAAGGATTAGCTACACCAGCTGTAACTGCGCCTACTCCACCGCCCCCGCTAGCTGACCCGGTGTCTTCGAGAGTATCATAGCCCAGCGCGTATGACGCAACATACATATTACTAATACCTTTATTAGCCGTGAATATAAAATTAAACCCGGAGCCTCCGTCGGTAAATGTAATTACGGCATCAGATTTCCAGATTGCTAGGTAATATGTCCCGCCACCCAGCGCTGTAGCGTGGCTGTTTATCATCGTCATATCGCCTAAGTTACTACCGTCTTGGTCTAACTTACCAGAAGTAAACACCGTACTGTTGTTGGTGCTGTATAGCATTGTTAGAGCATAAACATGCTGGGTGTTTATGTTTGTAAAGAATCGGTCTGACGTGAGTGATGCTATAGTGCTAGAACCTAGATAAGTCATAGCGCTGCCGCCGCTCATAGCACCTCCTGGGAAAAAGCCGGGTAGCATCATACTATCTGCCCCCATGTGCTGCCGGACGCATAAACTTCAACGATCGACGTTGTGCGTGCGTATAGGTAAATGGTTGCATCTGCTCCAGCTGCAGTTGGTAAGAATGGTGCCGTTGTTGAGGGGGAGTAGTAACCTGTTGCTGTGAAATCTAATGCACGTGACCCAGTACCATCCTGAACAACTCGCAAACGCCGCCAAGTTCCCGCTTGCACATTCGTCGGGAAGCCTAATACTCGGCTAGCACCTAAAGTAACTACACCATTGATGAATGTTTCCCAGTCTAGTGCTATTGTTGCAGCGTCAGTAATTGTCACTTCAGCTGCGGCATTAACCACTACTTCTGGGGTGACTACAACACCGCCCGTGCCGTCTCGCATCTCAGCAGTAGTTGATTCCTCTCTTAGATACGCAGCAACTGCAGTTGCTAGCTTTGCGATTGTCACAGCTTCATCAGGGGGAACGCGCTCGGAGTCTCGTAGTTCTTCTAGTGCTGCACCCACAACCCGCAGCTCGACCCTGTCTGAAGACGCAAAACTTGATGCTGTCGTACCATCTGCGCCTCGTTCTACGGTCAGTACATCAGACGTTCTGTCTGTGACCTTCACGATCTCAACCACGTTAGAGGTGTCAATTATCGTAACATAAAAGTAATTGCCCGACGCAACAGATGCTGCTGGGAATCGAGCACCTTCGCCCGACGCGAGTGTTACTGTTGTGACCGACGAATTGATACTAGATGCCAGTGTGCTGTATGCATTGTTTGCGAACTGAACGCCCATGATAGTTCCTACTTTTCTATGTTGATACAAGCCTTCGGGCTGAGTGTTGTTGAGTGTGGCCAGCTGCATGTGTGAACATGCTGCACTTGGAGGCATACACGATCTGATAGAGGGCGGCCATACTGGTCAAATGATGGGATGTCTTGAGGGTAATACCGCCTTTTAACCTCGGCAGCTGCACCAGCAATCCCACCCATGCGGGGTTTATTTCTGTACACTAGATTTCCAGTGTCGGCGTCTGTCCATATTGGGTAGATAGTAGCAGCGCACTGCGTGTTCCATATTGCGGTCACAGCAAAGGGTACTTTATCCCCAGCCTTAGCTGAATCTTGTGTTGCCTCAAAACTAATATAAGTCATAACCGGTGGGCGAGCGGCGATACTAAACACGGCGTAGGAGATAGCCCCGGTTATAAACGACGCTGCTGCTATGTATGTTGCGATTATAGCCTTCATTGCTGTGCACCTTTAGTCTGTAATGTTTGCTCAACTCTGAGGATCGCTTCCTTTATAGAGTTAATATGTACTTCGAGTTTGGCTATACGTTCTGGGTCAGACGCTCGGAAAGATACTTTGTTCTCTACTTCCGTGACCCGTGAGGACACTGTACCCATCCAGTATGAAAACGCGATTGTCTGCAGCGCGATTGCAAACAGTAACGCTGCGGGAATTTGCCGGCTAATCGTCCAGTGGTCCCGCGATATGTTAACTGGTTTTTCACCGCTCATGATCTGCACTTTCAATATTAGCGTCTAGTCAGTTTGTCATATAGTGCAGCACAAGCGTCAGTCCGTTTATGCTCTCTAGTCAGCGCCTGGTCGTACTTAACAACCCCGACATCTGCTGGTGTGTCTTGTGTTACTCCGGCGTACTCTTTACCTCGGCAATAGGCCGGTAACTCTGGCAACTTTGGTGGCTGTGCTGCTTCGGTGATAGCATCTATGGTCCTAGCAGTTGACGACACCTGTGATTCTTTAGCTGCTAACTCTGCAGCCCTCTTAATCGCTTTATCTGTTTCGCAGCCGGTTGTAAATACCAAGCTCACCAAGAGTAGGTATGAACCCAACCCGGACGGATATAATTTCGTCAATCTCATCGTCTTGCTCCTGCCTGCGTTCATCTGACAATATAGCAGCCACATTCAGTAACCGTATAGCATCTTGTTGAGCGTCAATCATCTGCTGTCTCTGCTTGGCTAGCCCTGTTAAGGAAGTCACCAAATCTTTCTCAGCCTGCACCTCAGCCTCAAGACTACTAATCTCAGCAGCAGCAACAAACTTTACAGCGTAATCTTTAACAGCGGCCCGCACGGCCATACCTTCAGAAAATGTCCACGCAAGGTATATCGCAGTTGGCACTCCTAGTAGAACATACAGGGGTAGCCTCAACTGCCAAGATAATATGCTCCAAAAAATGGCCACTTAAGAACCTCGATTCTTGTATCCTACTACGCGTCGAACACCGATAACACCCTTGGTGCTACGCACACGTGTTTTCACAGCGTTACCGTCGTTACCTGATACCATCTCTATCTTGCCCCGGCCAGTGGATTTTACAAAGAACCCAACGTGCCCGCCGGACCTGCGCGCGTATACAACCAAGTCGCCCCGGCGCGCTTGCGACAGCGAAACTTTTTTACCCAGCTCTAAATAAGACCGGGCTGATGCTTTTGAGGGCGGGCACTTGTACCCGTTCTTCTTAAGGACGTGGCACGCAAACGTGCCACACCAAGGTATGCGCTTCGGGTTATGCCCGACGATAGCTTTCACACGGCTGTAGTTAGCGCGCTCATGTAGGCCTTCGTATTTCTGCGCTGTAGCTACCAGCCCTGCATGAGCCGTAGTTGTGATGATGCTGAGCACTAATATGAGTATAAGCCTCATTGTCCATCCTCCAGCTCAGCACGCTCTTTTGCCCGTAGTAGGTCTAAGATCAACTGCTGTTGAGTAACCAGTGTGCTTTGCGTTGTCGTAACAGCTTCCAGTTGGTGCTTGAGTTTAGTAACTTCGTCTTCCACTGTTTCTTTGATAAAGTTCTCTGCGTGGGGTTTCGCAATGTACCAAGACGATCCAATGATAATCGCGCCTGCAGTAATTGCACCTGATAATACTTTGCCCGCTTCATATAGCTTTTCCATTATCCTAATCCTTTGCGGCAAAGTTTAGCTTCAGCTGTGCGGCGGTTAACCAGCCCGCGGATAACACGACCCCCGGCTTTGTTCCACCATGTGAGCGCTGTACACCCACCTGCGATATCCCCAGCGTTCAACCGTCTCACTGCTGTTGACTTGCCAATACCACCAACACCTGCGTTCCACGCAAGGGATAGATATGCTGTGTCACGCTCTGGTGTTAACCGGTCAGCTTTTGTGAAGACTGAAAAATACGTGTGCAGCTTACCCCGAAACTCCGCCAGCCCTGCGCGGAGCATGCCCAAGCATTGTACATCTGTTTTGTAATCATTTGGGCCAACGCCCCGTGTCTCTCCGTAGCACACAGTCCACACAGGGGGGTTTGCTATAGTGTCTAGGTAAGCTCTATTACGCTTGCCCTCCCAACCGCCGACAAACGGAACAGCTACGTCCATTGTTTGTTTTTCTGTCGCTTGTGCGTATGCTTGTGATGTAGCTAGTACAGCCAGTAAAGTTATTGCAACAACGACTGCTGACAATCTGAGCCACTCCCATTTGGGGTTTGTGCCCTGTTGGAAGATTCGCCCCAGCGTACCCGCGATAAG
>Ga0099847_1000043_pt1 | contig 34086 bp, 41 predicted proteins | sample CB_VirMetaG_2_FD_78178 | JGI IMG/M metagenome (GOLD analysis project Ga0099847, IMG submission 78178) | Freshwater to marine saline gradient viral communities from Chesapeake Bay - CB_1504_2 Viral MetaG | ecosystem: Environmental > Aquatic > Marine > Coastal | place: USA: Chesapeake Bay...
CCATTCACCCAGATAGATATACGTACCTTTGAGCCAGAGGCTGGACAGAAGCTGTTCAGTGAGCTGTTCTGGAAACCTACCACTATACCTGACATCCCTATCACTGTGTTTAATGTGACAGACTGGGACGTAGAGGCACAGTTACATATCCCTGACCTTGATCCTAACTGGGTATGGAACCGCAAGGTAACTGAGGCATTCGCCTTAGCTATGCATGAGGGTGACACTACCCTGTTACATGGGCTGCAAGGCACAGGTAAGACATGCTTGCCAATGAACTGGTGTGCTACCTTAAACATACCCTTCTGGCGTATGTCTTGTAACCGAGAGACTAGAGAGGCACACTTCCTTGGTTCACCTAGTGTGGACTACAACGAGGAAGGGCAGATGTACATTAAGCAGGAACCCACTATCCTAACTGATAGCCTGCGTTATGGTGGCATCTTCTGTGAGGATGAGAGCTTCAGACATAACAGTGCATTGGTACTGCAGTCACTGCGTGAGAAGTCTAACCGTACTGTCCTATTGCCTGATGCACCGGGACGTACAGCTGATGAGCGTAAGCTTAAGGCACCGACTGATAAGTGGTGGTACGTGTTAACTGACAACACCACTGGTAGTGGTGATGAGACTGGCATCTTTGATGCTGAAGTACAGGATGCTAGTACCCTTGATCGTATTGATAGCACCATTGAGGTGCCCTACTTAGGCAAGGCAGATGAGCGCAAGATACTGCAGAATTCTAGCGACCTTAATGCTGACATCATCAACGGTATGTTAGACGTAGCCAAGCTAGTACGTATTGCCTTCAGGAAACAGAACATGATGTCAACCATGTCAGTACGAGGGCTGTTATCATGGGCTAATAAGACAGAGCTGATGGGTAACATCGGACAAGGGCTCCAGCTGTCCTTCTACAATAAGCTGGGCACTGAGGATAAGAAGATACTGGAGGATATATTCCACCAAGTATTTGCCCGTAAGATAACCGACTAGGAGTAGGCTATGAGTAAACCTATGAGTGTGCTGGATGTTAACAACGTCCTTAATGTATGCAAGCGTAGGTGTGATGACATGGGCGTTAGGGTAGAGTTCGATCCGTATGCTGATACAGCTTACACTACTGAGACAACGATTACCTTGCCGCCAGTCACTCACCCAGTGACACAAGAGGCTATTGATAGACTGTATGGTCTAGTGATACATGAATGTGGGCACCACTTAAGACCGGGAGCTTTGAAGATACTGAACAGGGTGCGTCCACCTGAGCACCTATGTGGGCTCTACAATATAGTAGAGGATGATGGGATGGAACGTGACCGAGCTAACGCTTGGTTAGGTGATCGCAAGGCACTAGCTACGATGAACAACATCGTAATAGGTAGGATAACAGAGGCAGCTAAGGAACACGGAGTTAATAATAACATGGACATGGCACCTATTGCCTGTCTCGCTGTCTATCAGGAGTCCCGGCTAGAGTGGGATAAGGAGTCACTAGATAACGTGGCTGCCTATATAGATGTCCTACCTGAGGAAGCTAAGCGATTGTACATGGAGCTTAGAGATGAGGGTTATGTTGATAAGTTCCGTGCCACTGTAGATGAGTGGGATACATGGAACCTAGCTATTGACTTAGCTAAGAGACTGTACCCCGGTAAGGATGAGGAGTATGAGAAACTACGAGAAGCAGCAGGAGACAAGCCTGACCCTGATGCTGAGACCGAGCCAAAGCAACCCCCTCGGGCGACAGATGGTGACACTTTTGATGATGCTTATGGTAAGCAAGAATCCAATGATGGGGACAAGCCGGCTGACGGTGACAATGAGGGTGAAGCCCAACGTACTGAAGGTCGAGTCATTAGTTGGAAGGACGTAGTACTGTCCGAGCATGATGAGTGGTCATCATCAGGTGAGAAATCTAATGGTGGATTCGGTATTGATTGGGATGGATACCATGATAAAAGTAAGGTGGCCTTAATGCCTACCTCTACTATCAACGTGATTGACCTAGAGTTTAAGGGTGGTCAGGTTGGTACGTGACGTGAAGCACCTGAGAATTTTATTGGTGATCACAGTGAGTCACGGGTATTCTCTAATCAGATACGTAGATACATCCAAGCTAGTGCAAGGACTAAGACTAACACCGAGCAGTACAGTGGTCGGCTTAACCGCAGCGCTATAGTTAGGTTAGCTATGCCACCAGTGGATGGTGGTGAGTACAACAAGCGGCTGTTCTACAATCAGATTAAGCAGCAGATGAAGGACACTGCTATCTTTGTGCTAACTGATTGGAGTGGCTCTATGTGTGGCAACAAGATGAACTATGCTGCTGATGCAAGTCAGCGTCTAGTGCATACGTTTGAACGTCAGCTTAGGGTGCCAGTTGCACTGGCTTTGTTCTCTAATCGCAGGTCACAGTGTGACATAGGGTATGTGAAGCGCTTCAATACCAGAGGCATTACACAGCAAGCCATTGCTGATAGGTTCTCTAAGTTCTGTAGCTACAGCTCAGGCAACAACGATGCCGATGCTGTTAACTGGGCATACAATGAACTCCTTAAACGTAAGGAGTCACGTAAGATCCTGATGGTACTCAGTGATGGGTCACCAACGGGTAGCTATAAGGGTAACCCCGGTACTGCACTCCGCTTCGTCACTGATAAGATCCAGAAGGATCACAAGATAGAGATGTGGGGAGTAGGTATACGTAGTGAGGCAGTGAAGGGATACTATAATAACTACGTAGTGATAGATGACCCGACACAAATCAACCAAGAATTGTTTACAATTATAAAGGATGGATACAATGAGTACAGACGACACGGTTAAGATGGTAGAGATGAAGTATGCAAGGTCATTGAGTAGTACTTGGTACGCTGCACTGTTGGCCTTACCAACAGCAGCTACGATATTCTCGGTACAGATAGAGAACGTGCTTGCAGCAAGTGCGTTCACATTAGTAGGAGGGCTGGTGTTCTTCAGCCTCAAGGCATACAACGCTTTATGTAGTACGTTCAATGAGTTACAGATAATGACCTTGTTGTACAAGGCATCCAATGGAACTTTATCGGAGTTAGATGGTCTAACTACCACAGACCTAGGGGATGATAATGAAAAAGATGCCGACTGAAGAAGAAGTAAGACGCTACTTTAACAGCATCTATCGTCACCCTGACGATATGGAAATGTTATACCCAGAGTATGAGGAGGACGACGATGCTGCAGATCAACATGAAACTGCATCAACAAGTGATTGATGACCTGTGTCCGGGTGAAACCGTACGTGTCAATCACACTGACTGTCCTTCAGGTGAGGACACTAGACGTAGGCTGTACCTGACTCGCCAGCATGGTGAGGCAAGCAAGGTACTAGGGTACTGTCACAACTGTAGTAACAGTGGTGTAATGAGCAAGGGATACGAAGCGTTCCGTGATCAACTGCACACTAAGAAGTCTGCTTCAACACAGGTTAGCAGCAAGGTAGTGCCTCCGTCATATCTGATCACCAAGCTTAGTGACTTCACTATCCATGGTAGATCATGGGCTATCACTAACAAGGTGACCCAAGCTATGCTAGATGATTACCGTATAGCCATGACTGGTGAGGGTAAGGTATACATACCTAGGTATGATGAGCAGGGATTCTTCACTGGCTACCAGTTACGTAACGTAACTCCTAATACTAGGGAACCTAAGTATACTACGATCCTATCTGATAGGGACAGGGGATACAGCTTCGTCCATACTAATGTTAATCATCCTGCTAGTAACTTCGTCATAACCGAGGACACACTGTCAGCTATCCATGTAGTGGAAGCCTTCAAGAAGCAGGGAAGAACTAACGTGGCAGCCTTAGCTAACCACGGAGTACGTACTAATATCCAGCTACTAGAGCTGTGCATTGGATACAGTACTGTTGTATGGTTAGATAATGATAGCCCTAGTGTTATCAATGCAGCAGATAAAATGGCAAGGACACTACAACTAATGAGTGATGGTGCGGTTGATGTAGTAGATAAACAATACTCAGATCCTAAACACTACCAACCTAGAAAGATCCTTGACATATTAGAGGAGACATGTAATGGATAGTATAGACCTTGACATCCTTAAGTGGATGTCTAAGAGGGACAGATACTTTGAACTACAAGGTGTAGTTGATAAGACACTGTGTGTTAAGGAAAGCTGGATGATGTTGAATGACTTTGGCAAATACTTCAAGGCTCACCCAACAGTGCAGGAGATTAGTGATGACTTTAAGATGTGGCAAAGGGTGCAAGAGCATCCCCAATGGAAGCCCGAAGAAGCAGGGTTGTACGGAAAGATGGTTGACCGCATTATTAACCGAACCTCACCAGATAGGAGTGGATTCATGGAGTCTCTCACCTATCTCAAGGGTAAAAATCTATACCAAAATCTCTCAGAAAAAATGGACGCTGGCACAATCACCGTTGAGCAAGCAGAGGTGGAGGTGCGCAACTTTAGCAAAGCGACAACCACCGGCAGTGGAAGTACGCAGATCGTTCTCACATTGGATGAGCTTGCACAGCAAGCAAGAACTGGTGGATACTATTGGCGTATCGAAGATCTCAATAGATCAGTGGGACCACTACGTGCTGGTGACTTCTGCATCGTAGCTAAACGACCAGAGGTAGGAGGCACTAGCTTCCTAGTATCTGAGATGTCACACATGTTGGAGCAAACAGATGGCAATGCGATTATCTTTAACAACGAGGAAGAGCCAAGTAAAGTTTATAGTCGCATGGTATCCAGCGCTTTGGACATGGATTACAGACAGCTACTTACTGATCCCGTCAAGCATCAAGCTGACTACGAAGCTTGGTTAGGCACATCATCTTGGGACTTGTGCCACGACACCAACATGACTATAGCTAGTATCCATAAGGAACTAGAGAATAAGAAGTACGACCTCATTGCTATCAACGTACTGCTCAAGGTGGGTGGTACTGGTAAGTCAGAGGATCACGACAAGTTCCAAGAACTAGGTGAGGAGTGCAGACGTATAGCACAGCAGTATGGCCCTGTCATTGCGATAGTACAGGCTGACCCTTCAGCTGAAGGGATGCAGTTCATACCACAGGACAGGATCTATAAATCTAAGACAGCACTGCAAGGTGAGGCTGACGCACTCATTATGATTGGCACTGATGATCCTATCGTGGATCACAGACGCTATCTACATGTGGCTAAGAACAAGCTACCACCTGCACCATGTACAGTGTCGAAGGAGAAGCACATCAAGTGCGAAGTCAAGTTCAACATAGATACAGGCAGGTTTACATCAGTGAACCATGCTACTAACTCAAGGAGTGCACCGTGAAGTATATATACTTTGACCTAGAGTGCACCGTTAATGGAGGTGTCAATAAGGACAGCCCAGAGGCACACTGGGACAACAACCGATGCCTAGTAGCAGGGTGGGCAGTAAACAATGGGCCTATTGTTACTGGTAGTTTGAATGATCTAGCCTTGGGCATCAAGGCAGTGGCAATGAACCACCCAGTTACACTGGTGGCACACAATGCTAAGTTCGATCTTAAGTACCTGCTCAGGTATCATCGACGTAGCATACCGTGGCATGATCTGCACGTATGGGACACCATGACCTATGAGTACAGGGTGTCTGGGCACTGGCAGAAGTTCACCTCTATTGGTGATGCTTGTGCTCTGCGTAATGTTAAGCGACGAAAGACGCTAGACCTAGGTGCTATCCTCAAGACAGGTGTTAAGATGGAGGACATAGATGAGGATACACTAAAGGATTACCTAGTGAATGACGTTGTTATGCTGCGTGAGTTACACGAGGCACAGCTTACTTCGGGGTACTATGCTGATATGAACTACATACTGCCACTAGCAGAGATGGAGTTGAATGGACTCAGGGTAGATGTACCCAAGGCACAACAACTATGCAGCACACTACAAACTACGTGTGATGCTAGGCTGTTAAGTATGGAAAATTATATTAGGTACAACTGTTGTTGGCAAGATGGTAGTGCAATATCTGATGACGACTTCGACCCTAACGTAACCCCTAAGGGTAAGTACATCAAGGCAATGGGAGCTCGCATGACTAGCTTCCTGCTCACTGGTACACCTAACAAAGTTAAGGTGACAGGTAAGTGGGAGCTTGGGTTCAAGGTTGGTAAAGCACCAGCACTTTCGTCCCTTGAGGTGCAGCAGCACTTCGCTAAGGCTAAGACCACTAACCTGGGATACCCAATGGCAGAGGATGCACTAAGTAAGATCAACATCCCACTATGTGAGTCAGTGCTTGAGCACCGTAAAGCACAGAAGGTACTGAGTACCTATGTATCACCAATGCTAGAGCAAGCAGCATTGCAAGGGTGCATCTATCCTAAGCTTAACACGACAGTGACTAACACTGGTAGGTTGTCAAGTTCTAATCCTAATGGACAGAACATGCCTACCGTAGTGAGGGAGCTCATCATACCACATAATCTAGGTGAAGATGAGATGGCAGAGGTTGACTTCGACCAGCTAGAGATAGTGGGTGCTGCCTGTGTCAGTGGTGATCAAGTACTACAGGATCACTTGAAGACAGGAGCAGACACACACTATGAGACTGGCAAGTCAGTAATGGGATGGAAGTCCCCAAGTGATATGACTAAGGAGGACAGGACTAAGGTAAAGAATGTCAACTTCGGTATACTGTATGGTGGCAAAGCTAACGGCTTATCACATCAGACTGGGGTAGACATAGCGATAGTTAAGAAGCTCATCTCATCCTTCTATACTAACTACCCAGTAGTTAAGAAGTGGCAAGATGAAGTACTAAATGAGATCCATATCAACATGGAACCCTTCGGCATCAAGGATGGTGAGCAAGTGTATGCCTCACTGTATGAGTGCCCCTTCAGTGGCAGACGGTACTTGTTCCAAGAGGGCAAGTCACCTCAGTGGATGAGGGCTCAGACAGGACGAGGCTATAGCTTCAGCCCACAGCAAGCAGCTAACTACCCTATCCAAGGGTTCTGCGGTGGTGACATAGTGATGAGTACTCTATACGAGATGTGGTGTAGAGTACAGCAACAAGGTGACCCTATCAAATTCGTATTGACTGTACACGATAGCATCCTGCTAGAAGTACAGAAAGGCTGGTCGATTAAGACCCTACTTAATCAAGCCTGTACCAGAGTAGAAAGTAAATATAATCTGCCCGTACCCCTCGGTATGTCCGAGGAACGTGGCCCAACATGGAAATAATATAATGGCGTATCAAGTTAAAGGCGTAGTAGATCGTTCCTTCACGAAGGACAAGACCAGCAAGGCTGGACGTAACGTAACTATCAACTACATCGAGGTTGATGGTGTAACAATTAGTACTGGGTTCAATCGTGAGCACCAACAAGGTGAGATGATTAACATCGGTGTTGATAAGAAGTTCAATGAGATCCAGAAGGTAACAGCCAACGGTGACGGGATGCCACCTGTGTCACAGTTGACATCAGCACCAGCCCCTGTAGCTAAGGGTAACTTCGGTGGTGGCGGTGGTGGTTGGAAAGGTGGGGCTAAGAGTAAGTTCCCCATTGATCCAACTGATGGACAGATGAGTATCATCCGTCAATCTTCAATGAACCGAGCAGTAGAGATTATTGATCAGATGACTACAGCTGGGCTATTCAAGCCTGACAATGAGCAGGAGTACCTGCGTAAGTTGTTAGAGATCGCCCTGATCGTAGCTGACTTCGGGTCAGGTCAGGACATCATGCAGATGCAGGCTATTGCATCAGCACGGAGTATTGTTAATGAGTAAAGTAATTGTACTATTGAAAGACGATGATGATGGTCATGTGTATGAAGGTGACTATGATGCGCAGCTCACCCCTAACAACGCTCTCCTCATAGTGGAGAACGTAGTACAATCAGGTGAAGGGTTCGAGAAAGAAGAAGTAACAACCCCTGTTGTACGCTCTATCTACAACGCACATCGTTGGGATCAAGTAGGAGTAAGCTAAATGAAATGGGTACTGATAATCTGGCTACTAGGCATGGATGGTAGCGGATCTATCGGTCTGTTCAACGACGAGGCCGCTTGTACAGCGGCCTTGTCTGAATGGATTGATGCCGCTGATAATCATAGAGGCATGTGTGTACAAGGAAATGTAATCAATGAAGACTATTGATAAGATAGGAGAGGATATATATGAGCTGCTCGATAGCTCTACGCACCACGAATCGGACCCCGAACTGGTCGCTGCTTATGCAAAGCGAATTGGAGGGGAGTTTGATAAGGCTACAGATGAAAGAAACAAGCCTCGTGAGAAAGGCAAGCTATGGGCTAGTGACTTGGGAAAACGATGCCTTCGACAGCATTGGTATAACTTTAATATGCCACAGCTTGGTGAGAAACTAACAGGTAATACTAAGTTCAAGTTCCTTTATGGGAACATACTTGAAGAAGCTGTCCTCTACTTCGCAGAGTCAGCTGGTCACACAGTGGAAGAGGCGCAAGCAAGGGTAGAGACACAGCTTGACGACTGGATGATCAGTGGACGGATAGATGGGATCGTTGATGGTGTATTGATAGATGTGAAGAGTACATCTAGCTTTGGATATAAGAGGTACAAGGATGGCATTGACCCTACGAACGACTCGTTCGGATACCTTGAGCAGCTGGGGTTTTATCGGGCGTTTAACGACCTGTCTCCCAGCTCAGTGGATGTTGGATTTATATGGATCGACAAACAGAATGGACACATATCATATACGAAGGCTGATGTTCCAGACAAAGCAGAACTGGAACTCAAGGCAAGACGTATCATATATGCAGTGGACCAGCAAGAGGAGGACGTGGCTCAGTTCTATAGCCCACAACCATACGGCAAATCAGGTAACATGAGCTTGCCTATGGCCTGCTCTTACTGCTCATACAAACAGAGATGCTGGAAGGATAGTAACAATGGAAAAGGACTTAGAGGATTCCTATACAATCAGGGTCCAGTGTGGTTTACTGAAGTGGGAAGAGAACCTAGATGCCCAGAGATTACGGAGAGTAAAGATGAGTGACCTAAGAATTGATATGCAAGCAACTATTGATGAGCTGGCAGAGGAGATCGACAGCCTTGAGTATAATGCTGTAGTTGATGAAGCTAATTACATGGCAGCACTAGATAGCATTGCCGATCTTGAGGCATATAACGCCGAGCATCAGTTTGTCTGTCAGCTGCAAGAACAGCACATCGAACGCCAAACAAGGCGTATACGGGAACTGGAAGCTAGACTCTTGTTGATTCGTGACAGCACATACAGAAACGCCACGACATTGAGGGCAATGGCTGATAGGGCCTTGTCAGCACTGGAGAACAACGATAATGATTAAGAGTGTAAATGGCATAGCAGCCAGTGATATACAGGTAGGTGGAACACACTACAAGGACTGTGCTATACAGCCCAGTGAGTTTATCTATAGGAATGGCCTCACTTGGTGTGAGGGCAATGCAATCAAGTACATCTGTAGACACCACCGTAAGCATGGTGTCAAGGATATAGACAAGGCGATCCATTACCTTGAACTTCTAAAGGAGTGGGAGTATGGCAAGGAAGAAAGCGTTAGCTAGTGGCAGGCGATCCAAGTTTGAGGATCGTATTGCAAAGGAGTTGAAAGATGCTGGTGTTAAGTTTACGTACGAAACATACTCATACGAGTACGATGAAATGCTGCGTAAGAACATGGCACGATGCGGAGACTGCGGCTCTACAGACCTTATTAGAACAGGCTGGTATACCCCGGACTTCTTCTTGGACAATGGTGTCATTATTGAAACAAAGGGTAGGTTCACAGCTGCGGATAGGCGTAAGCACATCGCAGTGAGAGAGGCACACCCTGAACTACGCATCGTAATGCTATTCATGCGAGACAACAAGATACATAAGAACAGTAACACGTACTACTCAGACTGGTGCATGTCGCACAACATTGAGTTTGCAATTGGTTCCCCACTGAAGGAATGGTTACATGGCTAGACCACTACATAAGATGAAGATACTATACTTGGACATAGAGACTACGCCCCATAGTGGGACGTTCTGGAATCTATTCCCCAAGTTCATACCCATTGGACAGATCAAGGAACCTACTAAGGTTCTGTGTTGGGCTGCCAAGTGGGAAGGGGATCGGGACATTACATTCCGATCCATTAAGGATAAGGAATGTATCCAAGATATGTGGGATCTCGTTGACGAGGCTGACGCAGTGGTGCATTACAATGGTAAGAGCTTCGACATGAAGCATCTCAATAGAGAGTTCTTACTAGCAGACCTGCCCCCACCTAGTGCCTACCACCAGATAGACCTGCTTAGTGCAGTACGGCAGAACTTTAAGTTCGCCTCTAACAAGCTGGATTGGGTATGTAGAGCACTAGGGTTGGGTAACAAGGTACAACATGCCGGCATAGAACTATGGTACGGTTGCATGGAAGGTAACGTAAATGATTGGAAAGTTATGGAAAGGTATAACAAGCAGGATGTACGCTTGTTGCCTAAGTTGTACAAGAGGTTGTTACCGTGGATCAAAGGCCACCCTAATGTCGGAATGTACATCGACGACCCCAAGTCCCCCACCTGCACGAACTGTGGCAGCAGGGATTTGGTTAAGAAGGGTACGCAACACAACACAAAGACAGCAAGCTACGACAGGTACTCATGTAAGAAGTGTGGAACACCACTCCGATCACGTAAGCAATCCCGAACCACAAGCCAGAACGTACTCACAAGGTCAAGCTAATGAACTATGACTACTACGAAGAACTACTTAGTAACTTGGACCCAGACACCTTGGTAGGTGATCTGGGAATTACAACTGAAGACCTCATGGCTGCCTTCCCTGCGTTGGTAGCCGAGTACATTGAGGAGAACTACCTGTGATGAACGACTACCAGAAGTACATCCACCAATCCAAGTATGCTCGCTATCTCCCAGAGGAGAATAGGCGAGAGGTATGGGAGGAGACAGTGGATAGGTACATGGATGCCATGCTAGAGAAGCAACCTGAGTTGTCAATTAAGTATAAGGCAATACGCAAAGCTATCCTTGACCTAGAGGTCATGCCTAGCATGAGAGCCTTGATGACAGCAGGTCCAGCCTTAGATAGGGACAATGTAGCTGGGTACAACTGTGCCTATGTAGCAGTAGATGATAGGAGAGTGTTCGATGAGATCATGTACATACTCATGTGTGGGACTGGTGTTGGATTTAGCGTGGAACGACACGTTATTGATAAGCTGCCAACCATTGCAGAAGAGTTCTTCGATGATGGTACAACGACACTACATGTCGCAGACTCCCGCATCGGTTGGGCTACATCCTACCGGAAGCTCATATCGCTACTCTATGACGGACTCATACCGAGCCTCGACTTTAGTAATGTCAGAGCAAGCGGAGAAATACTACGGACATTTGGGGGTAGAGCTAGTGGGCCAGAGCCACTACAGAACCTTTGTACCTATACAATAAACCTATTCAAACAAGCACAAGGAAGGAAACTACATGAACTGGAAGTACACGACCTTATCTGCAAGATCGCAGAGATCATTGTGGCGGGCGGGGTTAGGAGGAGCGCTCTTATTAGTCTTGGGAACGCAACTTCTGATAGGCTCCGTGGTGCTAAGTCAGGGCAATGGTATATCCCGGCTCCTCATAGAGCACTCGCTAACAACTCAGTCTGCTACACGGAAACCCCTGATCTTGGATTGTTTCTTAAAGAGTGGGTTGCCCTTATCGAATCCAAGTCCGGGGAAAGGGGCATTTTCTCCAGACCTGCGGCTGCAAGTAATATGCCAGAGAGGAGAGATCCGTCCTATGAGTGGGGATGTAATCCCTGCTCCGAGATCATCCTCAGGTCAAGACAATTCTGCAACCTCAGCGAAGCTGTCTGCCGACCAACTGATACTATGGATGACCTTAAGCGAAAGGTAGAGTTAGCTACTATACTAGGTACGGTACAGTCTACGTTGACTGACTTCCGTTACCTAGGTAAGAGGTGGCAACAGAACTGTGAAGAGGAGCGCTTACTAGGTGTAAGCTTGACTGGTATTATGGACTGTCCGGGACTCAATGGCATAGAGGATGGGCTACCTGAACGCTTAGAGGAGTTAAAGAATCATGCTATCGCTACGAATAAGAAGTGGGCCAAGAAACTGGGTATCGAACCCAGCGCAGCTATCACCTGTGTCAAGCCTAGTGGAACAGTTAGCCAGCTGGTGGATTGTGCCTCAGGAATTCATCCCCGGTATGCTAGACAATATGTTAGAACGACCCGTAACGACATTAAAGACCCACTCACAGACCTGCTCATCGAACATGGTATACCACACAGTGTGGACGTTACAAACCCGAACAACATGGTGTTCGAGTGGCCCATACGAGCCCCCGAGTCCTCTGTTACAGTAGATGACATCGACCCTATTGCCCAGCTGGAGCTGTGGAGCATATACAACGAGCACTGGTGCGAACACAAGCCCAGTGTGAGTATCTATGTGAAGGAGGATGAGTGGATTAAGGTAGGGGCATGGGTATATGAGAACTTCGACATCATGTCAGGTGTCTCATTCTTTCCGTACGATGATAGTGTGTACCAACAAGCACCTTATCAACCTATCCTTCGCGAGGAGTACGAGGCCCGTAGCGCCGTTAACGAGGCCAATGGACCAGTCCCATGGCTGGACTTAGAAGAGGAGACAGACAGCACTACAAGCTCTCAGGAGCTAGCCTGTAGTGGAGGGGCTTGTGAACTATGAGCTGGTTTAAGAAACCCGTAGATGTATTCTCTGAATGGGAGGCTGGTAAGGCCATTCCTAACAAGGAAGTGAAGGCCGAAGAACCTATTGTGTGGTATGACATACGAAGGATGGAATACTATGATGAAGCTAGCAAGCTATGGTCACAGAATTTAATGGAAGCCTATAAGAAGAGGGTGGTAGTGAAATGAACACATATGACGGGAGGTGCAATAGCTGTGATACTACGTTTGAATACCGAGCTAAGTCAGGAGCGTCTACCCCTGCGTGTGGCTCATGCGGTAGCAATGACACTAAGAAGATCTGGACAGCAGTCCCCATACTGGACAAAGCTAAAGATCCGTATGACCTGCTCGACGGGCACATACCGCAAAGTACCCCGATCAAGTCATTCGCCACAGACCATCGCAAGGGAGGTAAGGATACTACCTGATGATGAACTAATGAAACGACTATGGCTATAACGCAAAAGGCCCCCTTAATGGGGGCCTTCTTGTGTGCGGGCGAGTGGTTGTTAAGTCAAGTATAGTATGTCTACCACCATGCCGTGGGGTATGAACAGTTTACCTGCTATCTCATCGAGGTCACTGTATATGTCAGTGGCAAGGACGTAACCGTACCTGTTCCTGCATATGAGATACCCTACCGTGGTGCGCCACACTGGTTCAGTAGCTACTGCTTCCTCGTAGGTGAAGTCGTCGCTTTCAATGAAGGCATCACCCCACTTGACCACTGCTATCCTATAAGCACTTGGCTTTGAACTGTTTGTTGTGCTCTTCTGCGAGTCGCTCTGCTGTTCTAACGTAGGATTTAAGTTTGAGGTCATTGTCAGCTATCTTCCGTAGTGTTTGAGCATTGATACTCATCTGCTCTATAGTTGTTATTGGTTCTAGTGTTGGTCTGTCTGGTAAACACAATGGTTCTATGACGTTGTTAGATACACACCCACTAGAAATCATTAGGGTTGTTAAGATTATCAATCCCTTCAAAGTTGTTCTCCTTTCCTTCTTCGTGTTTTTCTTTCTCTTTGATTTGATTGACAAGAGTAGCTCTTCGGCTACTCTCTATGACTCTTTCTTCTTTTACAATCTTCTTCTTTACTCTCTCCGCGTGAACCGTGGCCTTGAGGTGCTCGACATCTCGTCGGGCTATGTCCCTCTGATTCTTCATCGTCCTGCTGAAGACAGCAAGCACCGTTAACAACACACCCAGTGCTGCTACCCCATACAACTTAAGTTTCGCTAGTATCATCAGTGTTCCCTATGGCTGTCGATGTGACAGCACGTAGTACTATGTTGACAACCCCTATCCCAAACATCCAGATAGCGTATGTGTCTGGTTCAACCAATGGTTGGAGGGTAGGGATCAACCCTACCACTCCACTTACTACCGCACCCCCGACTACAAGGAGGTTAACCCACATAGTCTTACTCTTATGCCATTGTTTCAAAACTCATATCCTATTGTTAGCAGGTCTTGCCCTAGGTTGGGCGATCCAGATCCTGCGTTGCTAAAGTGACGGAAACGTACGCTCCAATGTTCTCCACCGTACCCAAGTGAAAGAGCCCAAGTAAGATTCTTACCTAGTGCTCTGTTGGTATTCTGGAAATAGGCAGGGCCTATTCCAATCTCCCACTTGTTACGTTCTATGATCCTCTGAGTAAAGAAGAATATGTTCTCCTCTAGATCAGCCGGCCATTTACAAGAGCAGTACTGCTTAGATATATAACCACCCCCTACGTCAAACTTACCTACTCGTTCACTGATGATCAGTGCCCCGCCCTTCGAGTACTCTCCAGACAGAACCCCCATTCCTACTTCTAGTTCAGCGCTGTTGGCTTCTTCGTACAGGAAGAACACAAGCAGGAGCAGAAAGGCTCCTACTATCCACTTGCCATCTATCCCTAACTTAGAATCCTTACCCATCGTTCTCGCCCTTCGGGTTCACACCATCGGGCTTCTTATTAGAACGTTGCTTCTTCGCAGCGTTGCTGAGGATGACAAACATCCCAGCGACAGCCGCTATGAATACCACTACTACAAGTACTTCCTGCATTACAATACCCCCGAGTAGTATATCAATGATCCCACCGCAATAGCAACCGCTATCACTGTGAATATAGTTTTCTTACGCTCTTTGAGCATAGCTTTACGCTTCTCCCAATACTCTATTGCTTCTTTACCATAGATAGTCATGCTTAGAAATCTCCTTCTGCATCTGTGTCTACTGTTACATCATAGGCTACTGTCAAGTCAGTGTACCCAGTCTTTCTGAACGTGATCTGAATTGTGAAACTGCCGTTGTCGAAGTCAACTCCCGGGGCTGCACTAGATGTAGCATCCATCTTGAGTCCATAGTTGACTGCGTTAGTTGGGCTAAAGAACGTTGTCTTATCATCATTGGTATACGTACCAATGGCAGCTAGTGAGATACCATTGTCAGCTACGTCAGAAGCTGAAGTATAGATGTTGATAGAATCAGGTCGTTGCCCTAAGATAAAGACATCCTGGTCTACTCCGGGAGTACCTTGACTTACATGAGAGGCATTGTACCATAACACTGTTGCGGTTACGTTGCCACTAGCGTTGCCATCTACCCGTATGTAGGCATTTGATGCATCAGTTTCTACCCATATGGAGCCATCAGCCGTAGCTGATGAGGGAGATGTCTCATAGTCTGAGGCACTGGCTTCAAGGACAGTGTTGCCTGTCTTGTGTCCTGTCTCGTCAGTGGGGTTGAAGATAAGTCCAGACCCTGCGGCCATTAGACCACCTATATCAAATAGCATTAGCTGAAGTCCTGAGATACGTTACCGTACCACGTAGTACCACCGTCGAACGTCTTAAGTGAGACTAGATCCGTGCCCGTGGTAGCCGTAGGTGTAATGGTAGGTGCTGCGCCAGCAGGCCATTTAACTGTTAGGCCACCCCATGCTACAGTCCTGCTGCCTGTGCCATCCTGCACAAACTTAATTAGGAGTTCACCGTATCGGTCACTACCAGACACGGAACTTATAGACCACGTTGTGATGTTCTCGGTAAGAGTAATCTCTATACACTGTCCAGCGTTGTAAGATGTAGTGACAACGCCTGATGCGATAGTCTCTGTTTGCTTGGATATGGAGTAGTCCAGCAACTCTGCTGCATTGAGCTGTGCATCCTTCATACTGAATACTGTACCACCCATCTCTATGAGACCTGTGGTAGTGCCAGTACGTGAGATCCTAAAGGCATACCCACCATTTACATCCGCATCGGTCAAGAGGCGAGGGAAATAGAGCTGGTTACCCGTAGCGTAGCCTAGTGCCCACTTCTTGTAGTCTACTGACCCACCAGATTGTTCTACTACTATCTTAGGGACAACGTTAGTGACTTCGACGTTTCCTGTGTTACTAATGTTACCAGTAATACTAACGTTACCAGTACCAGTGACATCACTGGAGTTAAGATCGAGATCCCCACCCAACTGTGGTGTGGTGTCCTCAACTACGTTGGAAATACCACCCGCTGGGACAGCTTCCCACGCAGCTGCTCCTGCACCATCAGCAGTGAGCACGTATCCATCGGTGACTGGTCCAGTTGAGAGGACACTCGTGCCTTCCGGTGCTCCACCAGAGGGTACAGCTTCCCAAGCTGTTGCCCCTGCTCCATCTGCGGTTAACACGTAACCATCAGTTATGGCAACCGCTGTTACGTCAGTGCCTGCGACAGCAGGAATTGCTTCCCAAGCGGAAGCATTAGCCCCGTCAGCAGTTAGAACGTAGCCATCTGCAACCCCTGTTGAGAGTACAGTAGTACCTTCATGTGCTGGTATCGCTTCCCAAACAGAAGCGTTAGCACCATCTGCTGTCAGTATATAACCATCAGTGACACCAGTTGATTTAACTGCTGTGCCTTCTGGCGTAGCCACGCTAGCTGTAAGCTGAGCGAGTGTTACCGCATCTTGGTTGTTAGTACCATCTGTTAAGTTTACTGCCTTGTTAGAGTTTAGGTCTAGGTTCGCACTCATCGTGTTCGGTGCAGTGCCATCCCTCGACAGTGTGTTTTCTAATGCTGCTTCGAGCAGGACGTTATTAGCGTTGTATGTAGCAACGCTTAAGTAACCTGCGGATACATCAGTGAGTGTGAGTTTAGCCATAATTAATCATCTTCCAGTTTGTTAAGTATTTTGTCTAGTTTCCTAGCGTTGGCTTCCGCAGTCTTGGCAGCCTTCTCTAGCTGTGCTTTCATCTGTTCTTGTTTCGTTTCAATGCGTACTAATTTCTTGTCTATCTCTGCTACGTCTTCGTGCTCTTCCGATATAGCTGCTTTGTTCTCTTCCGCTAGTGCCTTAACACTGTCAAGTGTCATCCAGCCACCACCGGCAAGAAAGACAATCGTTATCATCTGTATCAGGTACTTCTGCATAGGCTGTTCAGCCTTAGCTATACTATCTATCTTGCGTTCCATCGCGATCATCTCCGCATCCATGCTATTGGTTTCCTATCAGTTCAAAGTGTGCCAAGTCCTTAAGACTTCTGAAGTGCCCGCCCCATCTAAGACGTACTCCCCGTTTAGAGGCGGCTCCCAGTACGTGAGTCGCCATTTCGTAGAATGCCTCGTCTTCAGCCGCAAACCCAAGTGGGTAAGGGATGATGTCGAAGGCTCGTGAAGGTGAGACATTGTGCTTAGACTGTCCCCACCTTGCATTAGAGTTACCTTCAGCGAAGGCTTGCTCTTGTTCCTCTCTTCCTCTGAATCCACATATAACAGAAAAATCAAAATGGTTGATCGCCTCATCGAGTACTCCTTGTAACTCTACTTCACATTGATCTCTCTTTTCTCTGGATCTTTTACCTAATGAGGGCATTACAGTGTGCCCTCTTCACCACGATCACCGGGCATTTGGCTACTAACGCCAAGTACACCCAAGAAGTACGCAGCAGCTGCTCTAGCTGTACTAGCTGGCTTCCCACCGGAAAGCCTAGGGTCAAACAGGGGCATGAATAGATCCTCGTTCCAGTTAATAATAGATATAGAACCAATGTCCTCTACAGTATTGTGATACACAATGTGATCGAACCCTTGGGCTTCTATGAAGGACTGTAATCTTTTCTGTGTGGCTGTTGTGCCAGTGCCTCCGTTCGTCAAGGCAAGGATCTCTGCTTCCTTATTAGGGAAAATCTTTAGTAGTTCTTCGACCAGTGATCCAGTGGTGAATCCACCACTATCCTTCATGTATAGTCCGTTCTTCCCTTTGAAGAGGTGAGGTGTAGAGTTAGCAGTCTTAAGCCGCTTAGCTCTACCAATGAACTTGGATACTTCTCCTACCTCCCCGCCTACTTCTCCGATAGCTTCCGCTAGGACTTCTCGTACCTCTTCCCAAAGCTCCGCTGTACTGATAGAATCAGGATCATCAGCGAACTTCTGAAAGAAGTGAGTATCTAGGGCTTCAACAACAAGACCACGTATGTCCTTAGGATCATACTCTGACATCAATGAGACCTCATCAAGGAAGGAATCGAACTCATCGAACGCATCTATGGCATCGTCAACGTCACGTAGGCCAGCTTGGATAGCTGCCCTATTAGTACCACTGTGTATGCCAGCCTCTCTGGGCTTTTCTAATTGGATGAAACCTTCCGATCCACGTACAGTGTCAGTCTGTTCATCAACGTGAACCATGACTCTGGGTGTCCCATCTGCATTTACATATGGACTATCCTCCAGCCACTCCAGTGCAGCCGCCATGCGTCTCTTGTCTCTCCTAAAGACCCTGCCTACTTGACGCTGGAACAAGTTCTCTTGGTGGTTGCCCTTCTTAATGGCTAACGCTTGACTAAAATCCTCTGGTACATCAATAAAATCCATCATCCCGGCAATTTCTTTTTCGGTAACAGCCTTAGCTGCATAGTCTGGATCAGCCAGTTGTTCATGTAACCTGCGCTTGAACTGATCCTTATCAGTTGTCTGCACTCTGTTAAATGTGGAGCCCTCGGTATTGAAGAGATCAAACTCTTGCTTCGCTTGTTCTTTCTCTAGCGCCTTCAGCTTGATGTTATCTATCTCTTCCTTAGGCTTGGCATTGAAATCCCTTGCTGCCTTGTGGTCTTGCACAAGTGCTTGGAGCTCTGAGTCTAGGTTGCGTCTACGCGCTTGCTTAGCTGCATCTGCCATTTGAGCAGCTTCCTTAGCAACAGCATCCATCTTATTAACGCCTGCTACTACCTCTACTGCTTCATCTACTATCTTGCCTATCGCTGCCATTACTGGATCCTGAAGATATTAAAGATTGTATTCATTCCTGCCGATTCAGCTCCAACGTCCATAAACGCTTGGAGATACTGGGGTTGCTTGCTAGTAGGATTACGCATATACTCTAGGTGAGCCTGTGATCGGGTGAATGTAGTTACCTCTTCACTAAGCTTAGCTGCTGCTGCATTAGCTTCCCTGATAGCCTTCTCTTCTAGTGCAAACAGACTGCCATCCCTACCGGGAACCATGTTAGGGTTAGCTAGACGTACTGCTTCGCGTACTCTAGGTATTGAAACAGAGAAGGCAAGAGAACCGTCCTCTGATACTGTGGTCTCATCGTAGTCCACTAGATTGAGGAGAGCGAATCCGGGTGTATTCTCGGCAGGCCCTTGTGCAATACGAGTACGAGCTAATTCACTTACGTCATCAGCCCACTGCTTACGGTCATCTTTGCCATCTAAGCCAAAGTAATCAATCTCGTATGCCATCCGTACCTGCTGTACTTCACTAGATTCCTTGCCTACATTGTCAACTAACGCTACCATCGCGTCATCAGCTAGATGCCCTCGCATCCGCTGCTTCTCGTCCACATGCAGTGGTCGATTGATAGTTCCAGTATCCTCTATGTACTTAGCTACGGTCACCAGACCTGCTGATGCATGTTGTGGTGTGTTAAGTCTGTCGTTCGTGGCTTCACTTAACACGTTCTCAACCATGCCAAAGGCATCCTTAAGGATCTGTATATCTGTACCACCCTGTACTCGTCGTCCGGGCCTGCCTATTGAACGGTTGTGTTTTCTTTCGGCTCTTGCCGCAAACTCATCCATTCCTTTCACTTCAGTGGCACTAACAAAGATGTTAGGGTACACCATTTCCATGTCCTCAAACAGCCCTTCGGCTGCTTGGTCTAAGTCCATAGAGTTCTTGTTGGTAACCTGCCACTTATCCAGTGCATCTATCATATTGGTATCAGTACCAATGAGGAAGTCGTTCAAGTCCCGTAGAGCAGGAGCATCATCTAGCTTCTTAGTGGTGGCGATGTGTGAGATTGTGTCGAGCATCATCTTAACATCTCGTACGTCACCAGCTAGGCTAGCCTTAACCATCTTAATGTTCTCAATGGAGTTATTAAGCATAGTCCGTGCTGCCTCAGCCTGTGGCTCGTCAGCTAGGTTGCCTGCCCATACCTTATTAAACTCTGTCTGCATCGAAATGATTGTCTTATCAAGGGTTCTACTGATGTGGGGTACTGTAACACGCTGCCAGTTGTCTTCTGCCTCTGCCAGCTGCCCACGGGTGGCTGTGCCACCAGCATGTGCCTCTCGCACTGCCTGTATTGGATCAATTAAACGATTGAGGTCAGTGTACATCGTCATCACATCACCCTCAGGTGCTAAGAGCTGTCGTCTGGTGATATCAGCTGCCCGTCTAGCGTTCTTATCGTCTATTGCATTGAACAGTGCTACGTCTTCAGCTAATTGGACGCGCGCCTGTTGTCTCTGCGTCCTGCGGTCGTACTGTACAGCAAACTCTGCTGTGCCAAACTCGATGCGTGGATCCATCTTAAGGCCGAGGTCTCCCTCACCGTAGGCTTTCTTCTTAATGGAGTCAATGTAGTCTGTATTGACACCACTAGCGTTAGTAGCGTTCACTGCTGCATCACGGAGCCCTAGCTCTGTGAGGTCTGCGGAACTGGAGATAAACTGGGAAGCTTCAGACTGTAGTTCATCACGTAACCAAGGGTACTTCATCTTAGCTGCTTGCAGAGAACGTTGCATCTGCTGCGTAGCTCGTGTGCGAGTAGCGCTATCCTTAGATTGAGTAGCTAAAGCCTGATGCCTACGCATCTCATTAGTGAAGTTAACTACTGCATCCCTATCCACGCCAGAGAGATCCACACCGGACTCGGTAAGAGCCTCTTTTGTCAGTGGATCATACTCTACTGGAGTATCCAGAGCTGCGTCGGAGGCTGCAATGGCATCCTTTGCGTCTTCTGCTAGGTCATTACGGATGTCTGTCTTAGCGGCTTCGGTTATCACCTTGCCCGTTAGATTCAAACCAGCATTAAGAGCAGCCAGATCACCTTCTTTGGTGACTGGTGAAACTCCCCTGTTAGTATCAGTTGTATTGATGGATCCTAGTTCTGCCATTATTGTTCTCTCGCTGGGTTGACTTCAATCATTCGTTGTCTCAGTTCCTCTTGAGAGAGGTCTGTATACAGATCCTCTACCCAAGCTATTAGTTCTTGCTGTTGTTCAGGGTTCTTAACAAGCTGTTTAATGTAACTTATCATTGTTCCCTTGTCAAGTTTGCGTCCCTCAATAGCTTCAATGAGCTGTGCTACTGGAGCAGCACCGGGATCGTCAGAATCTAGGCTATCAAGCATAGATCCCTCTAGTACCTCAGTGATACGCCCAGAAGGTGCGTGTTTGGAGAGGTGTCCTACAATGCGTGAAGCATCCATGAACTCCTGCCTACCAATCTCACCCTTATTGTAAAGGAACATCTGTTGTTTAAGGAATCTCTGATTAGCACGGATCATTGACTTCACTTGGAAGTCCTGATCACCCACTTCTCTGTTCATCTGCATAGCATACAGTTCATCTTGGGTGCGCATACCGAAGACACCCCTTAACAGCAGAGCCTCAAAGGTAGGCTGTAACTGTGTGGATTCTCCTGTCTCAGAGTAGAGCTTATTCATTTCCCACCCTAACCTAGCCATCTGGATGTCATCATACTGTGGGAAGACTTCCATTGCCAGCATGTCAGCTATCTGCATGAACTTATCAGCTGGGGGCATCTCATCGAAGCCCGTTATGAGGTTGTTAGAGAACTCGAATGCATCTAGCATACCACTAAAGCGGTTACCGAAGGGACCAAAGATTGTCTTCCCCGGTTGCTTGAGCATATTGCCAATGTTCATCTCGTAGAACTGCTGTACGTTAAGGACAGGAGAGAATGACTCTAACTCCACATCCTGCCAGTCATCGAACTGCGTAGAGAACACCTTGTTCACTACGTTCTGGACAACACCAGCTGAAAGCAGGTCTATTAGCGTACCACCAGTCCCTGGGATCTCTTGTTCTGCGTACTCACCTAAGTCCATGGAGTTCAGGTGGTTAGCTACCATATCTCGACCACCAAACATGTTGGCTCCGTACAATAGGAACATACCTGCGTACATCTTAGACACTTCCTTAGTGGTAAGAGCAGGGTTCTGGAACATCATGGTTAGTGACACCCTGTGGGTGAACGCTAGGAACTGTGTCGTTACACTGAGCAGTCCACTCTGATAAGCTGCGTTGTTAGGTCGCGTCATAGCTAGTGAGAGGTTCTCTGTGTCCAGACGTACTTGTTTCCAGTCTTCGTCTGTGAACTCTAGGAGTGACTTATACTTCTTGTTCTTCATCAGCCTACGCCAAGCTACATTGAATGTACCTAGCTTGTTGTAGGTCTCACCGAAGTCGAAGCCCACTCTCTTAAGGGTGCCTGTAACAGCTGCGCTAGCCTGCTTAGTTCTATAAGCTGCATTAGAGGCTATGCTACCTTCTTTAGGTAGGGCTATCTTGTTCCACTTACGTGTACCACCTGCAAATGAGTGTACATCTACAACATCCACTACACCTGAGCGATCAAGCTCCTTGGTGAGTTTACGGTACTCTTTCTTAGTGAGTCCCATACGCTTGGCTGCCCAAGCTTCACTGTATCCGTCCTCAAATGCCTCGTCGTAGCGCTTAATGAACCCACGCTTCAAGGCTTGGGAGTCGATGAGCCCCTTACCTGACAGCACATACACTGGATCTATACCAGATAGGAACAGGGGCTGTGACATCTGTAACAGAGCCTGCCTAAACGGTCTAAATACCATAAATGCACCAAATGCGACAGTTCGCATACGGGCTGCTGGGTCTAGCTCTCCTGCTATTCCCTCTAATTTCCTAGTTACCCTAGTCCCACCTAATGCTGCGTCCAGCCACTGGGCTGCACGTAACGCAAGACGGCGCATGGCCGGTATGACGGCACTATCAACCCCCTCCATCTGACGGATGTACTTACCTAGCTTAATAGCTTTCTCTAAGCGTAGTATCTCATCTGCATCACTGGTTCTGTTAAGCTCACGTGTCAATCCCTTAAGGATTGCACCCATATCTGTCTTAGCTACGACTACGTTGTCTAGTTTAGTCAAGAGATCAGAGAACTCAGAGTCGAATGCGTTCTTAGCTGCTCGCATGACATCTTCTTCTAGGTTCTGGCGGGCTGCTAGTGCAGTACCGCGCTCAGTAGCCATGGTGAAGTCCATGGTGTCAGCTTGATTACCGTTAACATCCAGTAATCGGTCACGATTACGGTTATCCCAGAACAATCGTCCCTCTGTATTGAGAGATTGCTTCTCTCTAAAGGTTCTGTTGGTCTGGTTGATGTCTCTACCACGCTCGAAGTTGTAAACTACGTCAGGATCCTTTTTATCGACCCATCTAGCTTTACCATTGGCATCCACGACACGATTAGCTACCCTTGATAGGTAGCGTTCGGCCTCTAACTTCGAACCCGCAGTTCTAAATGCATCAGATTGGCTCTCTTTACCAGCTCTTGCAACTCCGTCGATTGTAATACCGTCCGTTTGCTTCGTAATGAAGTACGGATCGTCATAGAATCGGTAATTATATCCGGGGTAGTACTCTAATGGGTTGTGCGAAAGCTCACCCACCTTGTAATCCTTGCCATCTGCGATGACAACGGTCGTCTTTACTCTGCCATTGGAGCCCGGAACGTCAATAGGCACCTCTAATTTGATTAGAGTGCCACCATCGCCATAGATTCCCTCTATTGCAGCGTCATCTAAGACACGCATCTCTTGCGTTACTGGGTCAAAGTACTCACCACCCTTAGCATTCTCTACATCTACCTGTTTACCATGGTATCTGGCTAGCTCAGGGTCACTAGACTTGATAGTCTTGAAGTCCTGTGCCTTCCACTCAAGGAATAGGCGACGATTGAACACCTCGAACTGGGTGTCCATGCCTCTACGCAGGGCTACTAAGCCCTCTACTTGGGCACGTGGTAGATCTCCGAACTCAGCATGGAAGTCAATAAGGTCAGGTGCTCTGCCCTGCTCCTTAGCCCATTCTTCTGACCACTCATACATAGAGTTTACTTTACGCTTATCCTTTAACCCCAGTGTGTAGTACGGTTCGTACATCTGGTCGAACAGGCGGGTTACACGCTCTTGTATATTGTAATTCTCTTGGAAGCTTTCAACTAAGTTATCCCCAAACCTAGCATTAGGTGTGAGGAACCAGTCTGGCATTCTCGTGTGTCTGACCGTATCAGCACCGAAGGCCACCTTGTCAGTAATGTGCCAAGCTCTGAACTGCTCATGTTGCAGGAAGAACTCGTCACCTAGTATCTCATCTACACTACGTGTAGTGTCGCCGGCTCTCTTAGCTGCCTCTCGTTCTAGCATAAGGAACTCTATTGACCCCTTATCTAGGTCAGCTGACCTACTTATTAGTTGGGCATCAGTCATGTTCTTAAGATCCATGGTGACTACCCTAGCTAGACTCTCTGCGTCTAGCCCTGTGTCTACTAGAGTACCGTCTGGTCCTCTACGCATCACAGTTACATTCTCTAATTGGGGATCTAAGTGCAACAAGTCAGGGATAAGCTCATCTACGGAGTTCCACCCACTCGTACCATCCTTAGCTATGACAGCTTTAATGAGGGCTCCATCGCCCACATCGTCTATCGTTGACATAGCAGGTGCCATGCGAGCGTGGTCACCCAGCTCTAGCTTAGCCATCTCACCCCTAACTGCCATTACCTTGTCCTCTGTGGACAGGATGCGGGATAATCTACCCCTATGGGCTAGGAGAATCTCACCTTCTAGTACGTCTGCTCGTGCTGTAGCATGTTCTACACCGGGGAGGTGAATGGTACGCTCGTCTACGAGCTCCTCTGGTCGGGCTAGCTTACTAACAGTAGTAGCTTCGCCGGGGGCAAGCCCCATCTCTTCAGCTAGTTTACCATCTACGTAGGTCTCGTGCTTAATTTGCTGTTCTCTGTTACCTACTTTACGTGCTGTACGACCTACTGTGAGGCTGTCTCCCGCACGAAAGAGGGCTCGGAAGCCCTTGCTACCCATACGTACGCCTGCTAGTACTGAGAACAAGCCTTCGGCTGCGCTCTCGAAGTTACCAAAGAACCTATCGAATGAATCAGATGAATCGTCACCTGTCAATACGCCCTCTTGGAAGATAGCTTCGAACTGCTCTAGTACGTTAAACGTTCTAAGGAACGCTTCTGTCTCAGGGTTAGATTGCAGCTTCTCTACAGCTGCTACTATATCTCTAAACGCCTTCTGGCGTTCCTTGGGATTCATAGCCACAAGAGTATCTCGGATCTGCTGTCTAGCTTCACCGATAAAGAACATTGGTTGATCCTCTGAAGGAACATCCATGGCTGACAGCATCTCACGTAGGAGACCTACCTTAGACAGTACGTTGTATACTGGGGTCATTTCCTGTATAGCTACATCCCATACGGCAGATGCTTTGTCTGCCCAGCCTTGCTGTGCTACGAAGTCATCAATGATCCGACGACTTAGCTTGTTCTGCTCGTCTATGTCCTGTTGGCGCATAGACTGGATCTCTGCAAAGGTATGCTCACGCTCATATTTACCAGCTACGTGGGAAGGCAGTTGACCACCACCTGCTAGGAGCAGCTTGGTGGCTATGTAGCTCATGCCAGACATCTTCTTGACATCTAACTGCTCTACCCAGAAGGACAAGCGATCTAGCTTCTCATCATCATTGTCAGATTCTAGGAGCTCCAGTTGCGGGTTCTCTAATAGGAACCCCTCTTCGTACTGTCGCTTGATCTCACCTATAACAGTACCCTCGATAGACATATCATTGCCATCAATAGCCCCGTTACCGGCTGCGTTGTTATTCATCCGCTGCTGGAACTGCGAAGGATCGTCTGATCCGAGTGTTTCAATCTGTGCTAGGTTAGCTGCACCCGCTGATGTACGCGGGGGCTTGGGCATGTCATCATAGAGTAGTGGCTTAACGTCAGCAAACATACTCTTATTTTCTAATAGTGGGGTGGCCTCACCCTCTGCATTACCTCTAGCACGTGCGCCCTCCCTCTGTTGTTCAATCATAGCTGGGTCAAACGGTACGTTGTGTGTGTCGTCTAGGATAGTCTCTTTTTTATCGTAGTAGCCTGTGTCCCCTAAAATAGGGACATCTCTGATAGGCGTGGTTTCACGCTTGTCAACTTGTTCTTCTACTGTCTGGCCCCATGCAGAGGTTGATGGTTGCACTTCTTGTTCAGTTGGCATTAGTCGCCACCTCCCAGTGGGCCTTCAGTTATCTTAGGTGTGCCACCAGTATCACCTCCACCAAAGGAGACGAACTGAGAAGCGAAGGAGCTGACTGCTCCAAATGCTTGTGATCTAAAGGCTTGAGAGGCTGAACGATTCCGTGCGTTCAATGTCTCTACTCCTAACCTATCAGCTTCTGCAAATTCTCTGGTTGCAAGCCCTGCTTGACTTCTCTCGGACGAAAGTGTGCCTTGGGTTCTACTAGAACCTAACCCTATCCCACTGGCTATGGATGTAGACAGCACATTAGCCTGTGCTTGCCTGAACCCACGCAAGAAACTGCGCTTAGCTTGGAGATTCTTCAGTCTGTTGGCCTTCATCTGGGCAGCGTTGGCTGCCTGCTGCGCCTTTTGAGACTTCTTACCAGCTTTCAGTCCTGCTACGGCTGAGCCAGCTGATACTGCTAAAGCGGCTATGCTTGTTACTATGCCCATTATAATACCTTCGTGTAAGCGTTTTCAGAGAGCTTGTACCCTTCGGATACATAGTACTCTTGCATATCTTTTGATGTTACCATGTCTCCAAAGGAGAGTACGGTTACTCTTTCTTTTAGGTCTTCTTCTGCTTGCTTGAACATTTCCTTTCCTCTTCCATCCCGTACTTCGGGGTGGACAAAGAAGAACATCTCAGTCCCTAGTGTATAGTCTGGATTGAAAGGAAACGGAGATATAAAAATACCAATGAACCCTAGTATCTTATCGTCTTCATCTGTTGTAACCCTGAGGTAGTGGTTCTGCGCCATTTCAATTAGCAGGTCTTCCACTGCTTCTGGGTTATACTCTATTACATCCTGATACGGGGTCTGCTTCCAGAAGTACTCACCGTAGTGTAACAAGGGGAGTATGTCATCGTAGATAATTGGTCTTATCATACCTTGCGTGTTACCTTGTAGTTTGTAGTGAACCCTAGGATGTGTGAATCCTTGTCAGTTGCACCATCGAAGCGTAGTTGTAGAGATCGGCCTCTGCCTCGTACCTTGTTTCTAGTGATGACTAGCGGGTAGCCATCTGTGTCGCCTGTTCCAGACGGTACGAACTGGCGTACGTGTCGGTAGACTTCATTCTGTGATCCAATCTTATTAGTGACTGCATCATCTGTGAAATCCCAGTAAGCTGTCATTAGAGTAGAGGATTCATTAACTGGATCCCATCCATTACCAGCAGCTGTGTAGCCTGTCTCAGTCTTCTTAGAGAAGACTGTAATCATAGGAGCCTGTCGCCTGCGCTGCCAGTCACCTATGTTGTCGTGTCCTAGTACCATGTAGGGGAGTGGGCCATTAGTCCCATCCCAATCATCAAAGGTAGTCTGAGCGAAGTCAGCTACCTGTACAGTAGTAGTACTAGCCTCGTAGATGAACTTCATCTTCTTGTTCTCTGAAGTATCATCGGCGTTCGGGATAGCAAACCCTGTCAACAGTACGTTGTTAGTGGGGGTATCGAAGGTGTACTTAAACCAAGCCCCTGCTCGGGCATCGAAGATGAGCATAGTATCTATGCCTATCTGGGTGCCATTGTTTCCGTACATGAAGTAGGCTCTTCGTAGAGAAGAGTCGTAGGCTGCTTGCACCTTCTGTTGTTCCACATCAGGGATTTGATTCCAGAGAGTCTGGATCGTCTGCTCAGTAGAAGACTGCGCTTCTAGCTGGCCTGTGTACTGATTAGGTGAAACGACATAGATACCAGAGGGGCCTGTGTATACTGCACTGTCTTCAATTCCTAGTACTCCCGTTGGTGAGCTACACCCAGCGGAAGTTATCTTACGCACTGAGTAGCCATCGGCTGTGAATACGCCTCTTGAACCACCTGACACTTCCCATACGCCTTCGTTAGCGAAGACCAATAGGGAGTTGCGTACTTGTATCATCTCTTGGACACCTGACATTCCGGGAATGATTATGTGTCCACCATCTGCACTGGTTAGTGCGTTGAAGTTCTCATCAGTGGGGTCTGCGTCTTGGTAGCAGCGTCCGTACTTCTCAGGGCCATCGGCTATCTGAGAGAAGAACACTGAGTCTGCGAACTCTGTGTTGTACATACCAGCAGTGAAGAGCCGGCCTGCAAAGAAGCAGTTGGCTCGTGGTGCATCAGTGTGTACTGTACCGCTTGGTCTAACTCGGGCTGCGCCTACCTGTCCTAGTGAAAGGAACTGGTCAAACCACCCATCAACATCGTATGTCATTGGGGTATAGGTGAAGATTAGAGTTGATCCAGTTGTTCCAGTGACTGCTGTCCAAGTCCCATCAAAGGTCTTGAGCCAATCGTATTGCTCTGTGCCTAGAAGGATATCAGAGTAGCCATACATCTGGTGGCCTGAGATAGTGAATTCGTCACCTACTCCGTAGCCATGTACACCTGAAGTAGTGAGGGTCACTGTCCAGTTGCCACCATTATCAATGTAAGTCCACGTTGAAATATCAACAGCTACTACACCAGATGTTTCAACACCGAATGAAGTATCGTATACGTTTAAGAACATTGAGCCTCGTGGGGCACTAGAGCCACCGAAGGCTTCATTGTCTAGCTTAGAGGAGTCCCAGCTCTTCTGTCCGTCTGCCTCTGCTACAGAAGTACCATAGGTTCTCTTGAATCCTTTCCACCATAGACTGTTACGTGCAGGGTACTTGGATAGATCAGTGTGGAACTGATCTCTATCTGTGTTTGTCCACCCACGGTTACGTAGGTTGTAGTTGTGTGGGTCGGTGAGGGAGGTAGGCTCTGTTGAAAGGTTAGTACCGTCCTCTTGATCTCCGTAGTCTCGGATTCTTATGCCTACCTCTTCTGAAGCGAACCTGCTGGTTGCGCTATCAAAGGTAACAAAGATTGTTTTAATGTATGGCCCACTAACAAAGAGAGTACCGCGTCCATGTGAAAAGGACACGGCAATCTCTTCCGTATTAGCAGTGGTTGCACCAGTAGTGACGTAGTTACCCAGATCAATGGAGCTACCGTCACCAGTATACCACCCACCTGAGATTGTTTCGTCTGCTACTGCGAAGTAGATGTTGTTACCTTGGCGATAACAAACTATGTTTAGGTCTGGATCTCCACCTACATCAGTCCATAGGTACGACTGTACGAAGTCACCAGCTACAAAGGTATCTACTGATTTAGCAGCACCTACGCCTGACTCATTGGCTAGTCCTTTCCTACGCCTGCGGCTTCCATCAACCAAGAGCTCGTAGTTAGCTTCATCGACGGTAAAACCATCGGGGAAGTTGAGCTCATTGATCTCTGTATTAAGCCCCTGATTTAGCTTGAACAGATCCTTCTTTTGACTTAGTTCCACTACTCTTATATTCCTTTGCTACTTCTCGTTTACGTTCATTCTTAACATTAGCAGCATCTGCTATGTCCCAAGACTTTGTTACGTAGTTCTTAATCTTCTCTCGTAGTAGGCTAGGCTTGGTCCAGCGGCCTTCTAGTTCTTTGGGGATCTTTGCATCTTCTCTGTCTGGGTTAGGTCGTGCGAAGCACAGACTTGAACCTCTTTGGAGTTTGATCTCCCACTTCTTATTCAATGAATCAATGTTGTTTGCTATGTTCGTCTCACGGTCAAGATTGAATTGTTCTGACATTTGGTCTAGTCCTTATTTTCGCCCATAGTTAGGGCCTGTTCGTTTATCGTTGGTTAAGTTCTTCGTAATGTGACGATGCCTCTGTGCTCGCACCTCGGCTCGTCGTCTTGTACGATCTATCTCAGATGTAATACCATCCTTGTATAGATCGAAGTACATAGCTCGCGCCTCTGTCTTAAGGAGACGGAACAAGTGTTTCGGTAGGTCGGGCTCACTGGCATCAGCCAATGACAGGGTAGGCTTCTGCTTACCCTTAGTTACAACCTTGCTCTGTTGTAAATTAGTTTCTAGTGAACTGTCGTAAGCGTCAAAGACTACTGTGTCGTATCCTTCTAGGATAGTCCAGTAGGTAGGTGACTTATCAGTGCGCACCAGAATCTCAAAGCCTGAGCTCCCTAGAGCTACGGCTGTGACATTAGAATCTGATTCAGTACGTCTAGAGCAGATCTCTAGGAACCTTGTTGGTTCTAAGTACGTTACATCCTCTGTCTTAGGATCACCACCTGCGGTGGTTCTCTTGTCATATTTAATCCACTCTATGGCATAGAAGCCTTCTGGCCTAGTCATTTGATTAGGTGTTGAAGCTCCTGTGGCATCAAGTCTGCTGACAGTCTCGTGATGTCCGAGGTCATGTCCGTCAACAATCTGGCGAAACGTATCCCGTACAACCCTAGCTGCTTGGTCTGACTCAATAGTATCTGTAATAGAGTTTACTTCGTCCCCATCTGATTCAGATAGGAGATCCTGTACGATGTCTAATAGTGTTTCTTTTGCCATTGTATTCTCTTATTAAAGAAGGGGGTGGAGTATAGCAGAGCCATTCGACCCCACCCCTATCTAGTTTACCTAATGGTTAGGCTGCTAACGTCCCACCAGAACTACCGCTTGGCAAGACAACCTCAACTGTGAGAATGCCTACGCCAGCAGTAAATACTGCTGTTTCGTACGAAGGTGCAATATAGCAATCTTCGTTAGCTGTTGCGCCAACTGCAATAACACCACCAACGAGTGCGCCATCGCAGATAACAACGTCACCGATAGCGTCAATTGCTGTAAGAGCAATATCAACGTCGATGCCATCAGCGTCATCTACAACAGTCGTACCAAACACACCTAGGTCTAGCGTAGCTGCACCACCTGAAGTGAACGCGGTATGAACCTGAAACGTTGCACTCTTGATGATTGAGCCACGCGGGATGAGCGTGTCTTGGGGTTTAATGTTCGCAGCGGCAAACGTATCAACCAGATCTACACCAGTAACTTCTACCGTGTATACCTTCGTGTTACCAGAACCACTAACTGCGACAACATCGTTGTCCTCAGAGTGAGTTCCAAAGCCGACAACCAAGCCATCAGAGTTAGTCCATGTATTTCCTCTAGACATAATATATTACTCCTATACTTGGTCGGTGTCAGTCAAGACACAGACGAGATTTTCAGGACGATACACTTTCAAACCGTAACGAGCAGTCGTGACGTATTCTTCACGTTGCTTGTTCATGTTATACTGTCCATCAACTTTAGGCATCTGACGCATAGCACCCATGAATGGGAGCAGGTCAGGTGAAGCAGCAGACATGAAGATGTTTGCTACGCCTTGAGCTGTAGTCAGCGTGATCGTTTCGTTAGCTTCAGCAAGGTAGTTAGAAACATAGAAGTCGAATCCGAAGATGTTCTTGATGAACCTCATGTCGGAGCCAATACCCGTTTCAATCAAACCTTCCCAGCGAGGGTTGTTACTAACATTGGTGATGTTCGTAATAGTATTAAGTGCATACTCTACGGACGGATCAACGATAGCAATCAAGTTGCTAGACGGTACGTTGGCTTTCTTCAAAGCGAAGAGAGCTTTAGCAGCGTCAGCCACAGCGAACGTCTCGTTCGTACCCGTACCAATGAAGCGATGCTCTGCGCCATTGATTGAGTTGGTAGCATTAGCGGTTTGACCACCAGATGCGCCACCAGCTGCGAGAGCCAGAATATCTGTCTCTAACTTTTCAGCCATTGCTCGTGCCTGTGAAGGTACGAATTTGCTTTCGAGTTGTGCAGCATAGAACAAGTCTTGCCGTGCTTTTTCTGTGATGTAGTGTCCAGAAGACAAGTACTCAGAGATGGAGAAGGTGAACTCACCAGTGTCGAGTGCATCGAAGGTCACATCAGTGTCTTCGCTGTAATCGCGTACTGTGCTTTCGCCAATAGAAGGGATCGTGAACTGATCGCCATCGGGGAATTCCGATAACCAATTCACCCAACCTTGGGCTTCAAGCTGGTCCTGAAGGACCTCTTTGAGTTGCGTACTCCAAATCTCAGAACGAGTCAAAAGTGCACCATTAGTCGTGTTCATTGACATATTAGTTTTCCTTTTACTTTATGAGATTATTTATTGAAGCGATCACCAAGTGCCATCGCGTCCTTAGTATACTGACCTTGTATCTTCACATTGTTCCAGTACTTGTTCACTCCCATCTCTCGTTTGAGGTGGTCGTAATAAGCTTTGGTTTTGTGACCTTCCACTTCCATGGGTTGGTTCACTTGTGTGTTTACTTGGCCCGAACTAGGGAGTTGCGAAGTACTCCGTGATGCGGTACTTGGATCAACGTCTATCAGCTTGGCAAAAGCGTTTGGAGATCGTTCACTCAGCTCGCCTAAGTCTTTGGCACTCATGCCCAGTTGCTTAGCGCGTTCTGCTACGTAAGTCTTGGCAGCTTCAACATCGCCATTTACCTTACCTAGTACTAATGAATTACTCCTGCTACGATTCTCAGCAGCGGTCGCTTGCTGTGATTCTCCTTGCATGATTTCTTTGATCTTGTTACTCAGGTCGTCTTCAGATAAAGATTGGTTACTTTCTTCAGCCACCTGTGGTGCTTTAGACGAACGAACAGATTCGATCAATTCTTCGATCTTGCTGGTCTGGTCAGACTGTGATTCTAGCTTAGCTAGTGCTTCACGGATCTGCTTGTTCTCAGCTTGGATCTGTTCAATAAAGTTATCAGCTTCTTGCTTTCCTTTGGCAAGTTCGTTTACGTCAGCAAACTTCTTACCTTCGCCTACCAGTTCAGACAATACATCTTGGCTGGGATTCTCCGTGGTCGGAGTGTCAAATACATCGGTCATGGTCAACCTCTAGTTTAATAGTTTAATTATACTTCTAAGTGTTTTCCGAGCACTTGCGTTGGCGATAACCAAACGCTCGTACCCGGGGTTTGTGAAGTCTTCTTCGAGACGATAAGTTGTCTCGATCTCTTCTTCTAATATACTCTTTAGTCTACGCTGTATAAGCGTAGAGTTTGAAATGATCTTTGCAGATTCTTTGATAGCATCTGCTTGCTCTTCCTTAGGAAGTTTACGGTCTTCCTTGAACCATCTTTGGTCTAAGCTCATGTGTTTAGGTTGTTAGGCAGTCTTTCGTTATTGACTATGTAGCCACCGAATACTGAAAAGACTTGTGTAGATACGGTGCCAATGATTTGTTGCTTGACTTCTGTCTTCTCTGGGATCAGAGTAGCACCTGCATTATTAGAGTAAGTCTCGCCATTGAACAACCAGATCTCGGAGATGGCTCGCCATGCTGTGTTATCTCCATACAGTTTGATTAGAGACTTAACGTGTAGGTCTACGTTACCACTCATGCGGCCTACGCCCATGGTGAAGTTGTCTACGAGCACACTCTTATTTGCTGGAACTGTGTAGTGCGTCTGTTGTGTCTGTCCTTCTAAGGCTTCTATATATGCTTGCAGTGCCCCACCTATAGAAATAGATATGTTACCAGCGTTAATCGCACCAGTACCTGCCGTGACGTTGTAGGCTCTATTAACTCTGAACCAATCTGTGCCTACTGAGGCAACAGCTACTTGTCCGTCTAGTACTATTGTCTCTGCTATCTCTTCGTAGTTACTATCAAGTCCTTCAACTCTTATCGTCCAAGCTCCTGTGCCAACAGCAGCTGAGTCATCAGCTGTACTTGAGGACACTACTGATAGTGCTCCTGCGCTTGTCGGCAGCACCCTAGCTGCTCCCGGTGACCACATCTCTTCTGTTCCACTAGCCACTGCATCATTCATCCCGAACTTGCGGAAGATCTCCCAGCCGGGGATGTATCCAGTAGCTGTAGC
>Ga0099847_1000047_pt1 | contig 33479 bp, 28 predicted proteins | sample CB_VirMetaG_2_FD_78178 | JGI IMG/M metagenome (GOLD analysis project Ga0099847, IMG submission 78178) | Freshwater to marine saline gradient viral communities from Chesapeake Bay - CB_1504_2 Viral MetaG | ecosystem: Environmental > Aquatic > Marine > Coastal | place: USA: Chesapeake Bay...
ACTCCGCAGTATTGGCGGCGTTATTTATCTGAAACTGATCAGTCCGCACACGATAAGCTGTAGGAGAAGTTACTATCAAATCTCCTGTACCGTTGTCTGTTATGTAACTATTTAACCCATCATGATAAATCTCTAGGTCGCTGTCAGCGCCGAAGATGGCTTTATCGTTATCACCAAAGTTAACGTCAGCAGAGGTAGTCATACCGTCTGTTGTGATAACACCTGTTACGTCGACGCCTGTGGCTGTGGTGGCTAGTTTGGCGGCATTGTCGTGGTAGAGAGTAACTGCGCCATTAGGCAACGCTGCAAACATTGTTTCGCTAAGTGACGCTTGCATAACAATGCCATTACCATTTGTGCTGATATACATGTTTCCTATACCAGCATCGACGATGTAGGAATGACTAGCATCATGATAAATCTGTAGGTCACTGCCAGCGCCGAAGACGACTTTACCATTGTCAGGAAAATAAGCATCATTATTGAATATGGCACTACCAGCATCAGACATATCAAGGGTGAGGGCTGTTATTGGTGTACCGCCATCGTTGCCACCAAAGATAATATCATTATCTTGTATAGAAGATTTTATGTATAAATGATCAGGCGTGGAGCTTGTTATAAACTCTCCAAACTGAGTCCCCTCTTTCTTTAATATAATCTGCGTACCTGCCGCATCAAGGATGATGTCTCCAACTGCATCTACAGTATAATCACCAGGAGCAGCAATGGTATAATTAGCATCATCTGCTAATGTATGAGTAACCGTATCTGCCCCAGCACCATTCTTAAAGATAATGTCATTGCCATCAGCGTCTAAGGTGATATCACCAGAAGCATCTACAGTATAATTGCCAGGTGCAGCAATGGTATAGTTAGCATCATCCGCTAATGTATGAGTAACCGTATCTGCCCCAGCACCATTCTTAAAGATAATATCATTACCGTCTGCGTCTAAAGTAATGTCGCCAGAAGCATCTACGAGTACATTACCAGTAACGGTTGTGGTAAAGTTGCCGCCAGATGTTTGATTAAATGTGCCTGTTGAAGTCGCAGCATAATTTGCATTAGTTACAAAGGTCATATCACCGGTCGACGAGTCTAGCATCGTTCCGCCAATATTAGTAGTTAAACTGCCGCCCACAGCAATATCAGTTGTGGCGCCGAGAGTATATATTACTCTAGAGCTACCAGCATCAGCAAAGATGATGTTATCACCAGCAGCATCTAACGTAATGTCGCCAGCCGCGTCTACAGTATAATTAGCAGGCGTAGTTAGTGTAAAAACAGCGTTATCCGCTAAAGTGTGAGTAACAGTATCTCCACCAGCACCATTCTTAAAGATAATGTCATTGCCATCGGCATCTAAAATAATATCTGTGACAGCATCAACAGTATAGTTATTAGGAGCAGTAATGGTATAGTTAGCGTCATCCGCTAATGTGTGAGTAACAGTATCGCCGCCTGCTCCATTCTTAAAAACAATATCGTTGCCATCAGCGTCTAAGGTGATATCACCAGAAGCATCTACGAGTACATTACCAGTAACTGTTGTAGTGAAGTTCCCTCCGGACACCTGATTAAAGGTTGTTCCAGAAGTTTGGGTAATTGTTCCTGTCGTTGCCGTATCAGATATATTAGTGCCAGCAACTCTTGTATAGGTGGTTCCAGCAGAATCTACAATAGAACCCCCAACGTTGGTGGTTAAATTGCCAGCTAAGGCAATATCAGTTGTAGCACCGAGAGTATATGTTACCCGAGTACTACCGGCATCTTTAAATACGATGTTATCGCCAGCAGCATCAAGAGTAATGTCACCAACAGTATCTACTGTATAATTGGCAGGGGATGTAATTGTGTAATCGCCAGTATCCGCTAATGTATGAGTAACCGTATCAGCACCAGCTCCATTCTTAAAGATAATGTCATTGCCGTCTGCGTCTAAAGTAATATCTCCAGATATATCTAATATCAAATCACCTGTTCGGGATACAGTACCGTCTGTAGCGAATCTATAATCTTCTACTCCTCCATCCAGAATAACGACATCGCCACCATCTGCATCGAGATTAATATCTCCTGCCACATCGATTGTAAGATCACCAGATGGTACATCGATCTCTTTATTGGTTCCAGCGATAAATTCGAACTGAGTAACAGCATTGTCTTTGAAGAACCAATTACCACCATCCGCGTCTAGGGTGATATCAGTTGAGACATCTAGGGTGTAATTATTAGGAGATGTAATCACATAGTTAGCATCATCCGCTAACGAATGAGTAACTTGGTCGCTTCCCGCTCCGTTCTTAAAGATAATGTCATTGCCATCAGCATCAAGAGTAATGTCACCAACAGTATCTACTGTATAATCCCCAGGAGCAGTAATGGTATAATTAGCGTCATCTGCTAATGTATGAGTAACAGTATCTCCACCAGATCCGTTCTTGAAGATGATGTCGTTACCATCAGCGTCCAGAGTAATGTCTGTAGTAACATCTAAAGTGTAGTTATTAGGAGCAGCAATGGTATAATTACCATCATCTGCTAATGTATGAGTAACCGTATCAGCACCAGCGCCATTCTTGAAGATAATATCATTACCGTCTGCATCTAAAGTAATATCTCCAGAGACGTCTACCAGATATTCACCAGTAACATTAGTGGTAAAGTTGCCGCCAGAGGTTTGTGCGAAAGTAGATTCTGATGTTTGTGTGAAAGTAGATCCTGATGTTTGTGCGAAAGTAGATCCTGATGTTTGCGAAATACTAGTACCAGCAGAATCCGCAATCGAACCATCAACGTTAGTGGTTAAACTACCGAGCATTGAAATGTCGGTTGTAGCGCCAAGAGTATATGTTACCCGAGTAGTGCCAGCGTCTTTAAAGAAGATGTTATCGCCAGCAGCATCTAACGTAATGTCGCCAACAACATCAACAGTATAATTGGCAGGTGCAGCAATGACAAAATTACCATCGTTTGCTAAAGTGTGAGTAACAGTATCGCCACCAGAACCATTCTTAAAGATAATGTCATTGCCATCAGCGTCGAGAATAATATCGCCCAATGCATCAATAGTGAAATTACCTCTTGGAGCATTTAATTGTAATGCACCAGCAGCACTATCATAAATGAATTCGCCATGAGTAGTGTTTGTTTTACCATTATGGAGGAATAAACTTCCACCATCAATTCTTAGGTAAAGATCGCTGTCTTGCTGATTAATTCTGTAATCAAGTTCAATTAAGACTCCTGCTATATCGCTATCTTTCTCAAAAGAAGTTCCTGGGTTAATAAGTAATGTTCTTTTATCACCTAGATCATCACTTATTTGATTAACTTTACGACGCATTTCGTTGAGGTTATCAACAAGGGCGACAACTGTGGGTCTTGGGTATCCGTACGGGTCTGCCATTATAGTTTCTCTAATATTTTAGTTAACATGACTTTAATATCAGAAACTTCGCTTTGGAGGGTATTGACCTGCTGCTCTAGCATTTCTTTTTTTGCCTTTGCCTCAAGTTTTTTCTTTTTCCTCTCACGGGCTGCTTCTGCTTCACGTTTATTTATATTAATTATCGCGCCCGATTGAGCGTCTCTGGCCAATCCAGCATGGCCATCCACCTTTAATAAATCCATTAATCCACCATCGCTATTGCTCGTAAATCTCTAATCTTAGGAACTGCCGAAGAGTTTACAGATCGGAAAACAATCTTCAATTGATATTCGCTAAACGAGTCAAGGGTTCCATCATCACCACCTATTAGATATGTATATTCTCTGAATATAGATGGATTGTCATCGCTGGGTAATGTGTTTTCAGGAGCATCCAAGATCCAAGATTTATCGATGATATTTTCACCTTCTGCTGCTGTTCTATAATAAAGGTCAAAGTTAGATCCATTGGGGCGGTTGGCAGCAAGCAATACTTTGATACCAACTGCGTCTTCGGCAAGAGCTACAGGAACGGTAATGTGTTTTGCCAAATGAGTACCATTGTAAGGATCAGTTTCTGGAATATATTTAATTGGTACAATTTTACCATCTGCAGTACTAGCAGCGTCTTGGTCATCAATAATATTCTCGATCAACGTTAAAGAACAACGTTGTAAATCAAGTAGCGGCGAAACAAAACCCGCGCTACTAGTAAAATCTATTTTTACTGTTGCTGATTTTGCGCCATTCAAATTTCCTGGTAAGATTTCGTTATAACGATTTGCAATAACTTTAGGATAATCAAAGGAATTATTTATTTTAGGTGTAATTCTAGAAAAAACTGTCGCCTTATCGTATGGCGTTATAGCACCTGCCGCCGGTCCTGCTATGGGTTTACCTGTCGTAAACTTATATGACGCAGAAACTGAAGTATAATTTGGCACAATTGTTTGTGCTTCAAGGTTTGCTATGTTAAAATGCACATTGCGATCAGAATAAACATCATCTCCGCCCGTAACAGCAGTAACAGTAGCATTGGTATCAGCATTGAATGTATAACCAGCACCATCAACCTTAGTAACTGCCCTTCTACCCATTATCGCAGAACCTAAAATACCGCCATAACTAGAGCTGGGATTAAGTCCAGTAACACTTGCCATATCATTAACGATCAATCCGCAGTCTTTATGTTCTACATAAATTTCTGCTGAACCAGATGTTGTGTAGATTGGGTTTTCTTTCAACAATTTCGCAGGAACTTCCGAATTATTGAGAAGAGCAAACCCACTTCGTTTGAACGATACTCTATAAATTCGATACATCATATCGATTTGTTGATTTGGTTCCCATATTCTAGAGTTTTGCGATTTGAAGAAAGATCCCAATGAAGGTTGTTTGAGAATTCTAACGTCGCTCGAACCCAAAACATACTTCTCCATTTCTGCTACGTAGACATTATATTTTACTGTATTTGGAGCAATCACACAAATAGCGTACCCAGTAAAGGGACTTAGAAAAACAGGTTCATCAAACTCAAAAATAGTTGGCAAACTATTGATCTGCGCCATTGTTGGGGTAGCATAAGTTTCTGTCACAGCAGTTACTTGTGATGCTGCCAAAGTTTTACTTGTCATAGATTGAAATGCAGAAGGAGCACCGTTTACTTCTGGTCGAATCTCTACTCGAACAGGAATATCTGGGTCTTTAGTTGCAAAAAATATTGCAACCTTAGTCATGTAAATCCCATATTGATTGTCAACATAGAAAGTTTGCGCAACTGGATCTACATTCAATCCTCGCCGACCACCGCGACCACCCGGCCTGCCGGTTTTGGCAGTCGGCGTAGTCGCCGCATTGATTTGTTTCGCTGGTATGTTCCTTACTTCGGATCCATCACTAAGCAAACCACTGCCGCCTGGATTTACTTGCTCAACTTTAGCTACAACATTAGGCACAGGGTCAAATTTATTTTCTGACTGCACAGCTGGGGTAAGCGCTACTGAATAATTTTCTTCAACAATCGGAGTACCGCTTACAGTTGAATTTATTAATGATATTAAATTTGGTGCTTCTGGAAGAGTAACTTCAGGTGCAATTGTTATAGTTTCTGCCATTACTGTTTGCTGTTCTGAAACATCGGTCGGGCCAGGATAATATATTCCTTGAGTCTGGGTCCCACCACCCCCACCACCCAAACTCCCAACGGATATATTAATTAATGGAACAGAATATCCATAAGCAAGCGTAAGGTTGGCGGATTCTACTACAGATCCACTGGTACTATTTCCCACTCCACCTTCATTAGAAAGTACATCGATCAGCGGACCATTCTCAACTTCTACCTGAACTTCGACGATCGGTGTGATTGCTACTGGTTCTGCCGGTAAATCTGTATTATCTGCCTCAGTATTTTCTTCTCCGGTTTCTTCTATAACAGGTACATAGATAATGATAGGGTCTTGCTCGACATATGTAATAACCTCAACCTGAACGATTTCTGGCGGTAAGGGTGCTGCCGGAACTTCTACTTCGATTTTTTCTACTACGACGACCTCAACACGTTCATGTATGGTTGTGTCAGATTCCGTTTCAACCAGAGTATCTTCGGTATAGTTTACAGTTGTTACTTCACCAAGAACCCTTGTAGACAAAACAGTTTTTTGTTTGGTGTCTAGCGTTCCTGCTGCTGTATATACTGTAGACGCTTTACAAATTGCTGCGCCGTCATTATTTTTATTAACATCTAATAATTTAAATTCTAAAGAACCACAACGGAATCTCCAAATATCATCCTGTGGATTATACCCGTTTGTTGTTAACGCAGGAGGTCTCATATTTGGTATAAAGAATGATCCAATAACAGTACCAGAAGCGTCAGTAGTCAACGCAGTAGAACCCTGTGGATGCGAAACCGTTGTACGACTGGTGTTGGCGTTTCCGTTATCTTCGGGTCGATCCGCCCATTGAACATATGTAGATTCTTGACGACACCAATTGGCAACATTATACCCGTCGAAATAAGGAAATACGTTTGTATTTGGACGAAGACCTTCCGCCATGAACCAAATTTTTCTAGATCTCATCCATGGAACTAAAGCAGTCTGAACAACCCTATCACCAATTACTTCTTGAATTGTCTCTGACGAAACAATTCTGCTTACAGTATGTGCTGTAGTTGTGGTGGTAGATGTGGTTGATGTGTCTGTTACGGAGGATGTTGTTCCATCGTCGCTAGTGGAAGAATTTGTTACCACATTCTTAGATGAACCAACAATCTCAGATGTTTGGTTGGTAATTGACCCAACTTCCAAAGAATTTGGATCAGCACCTGCCCAGTTCCATTCGTGCTCGTTCCACAAATACGCTTGTACTTTATCAATTCTCTGTCCGCCGTCGACTACTTTGTTGGCAGCATATTCAACATCTTTCCACTCATCAGAAGCAGGAGAAAGTTTCATCGTTCCAGTATAATTTGGAATTAAGAATGGGTTTACTGGTTCTGCTCCAGATGCAATGCTAACGCTCTGCCATTCTAGATCTTCATATTCAAGATAAACATTATCACCTTTTTTAACAACGCCTTTAGAACCAGCGACATCAAATACTAAACGAATATTATCAGCATCAAATATTGGTCGAACTACCTTACCGGACATATCGACAGATGCTCTGTAATCAGGTAATGATGTGGCAGAAAATACTTGATCAGCAAAGTTATCAGCAAAAAATCCAGACTTGGTTCTTAAATTACCATCAGCATCAAGAACGTTTAAATTCTTAGTGTCTAGTTCTAATAAACTCAAAGAGGTTACTTCTTCAAGGCGATCAACTTTCTGTTCAATTTTACCAATGTCTGCCATAGTATATCGACGCGCTTCAATATGCGTTGATTTGATGTCAGATGGATTTAAAGTATTGGCATTCATTAAGACCTTATACAGATCTAATGCACCTTCTGGAGTTTTTCGATATTGTGGATTAGTAGAAGGAACGCCCTGCATATAAAGAAATTTACCTTCTTGCGTAAACATCAATTTGTCAGCGCGAGGCAAATAATAAGATACATCTGCAGTTATATTTAACGCTCTCTTAGGTACAAAGAAATCTCCTGTGCCATTAACAACATTACCAGACGCATCAAGATCAGGACGGAAATCTAAAACGTTGAACAACCTAGTGGTTGCGTCGGATTTTGGTTGATAGGTTGGGATGTTATCGTATGTAGAAAGCAAACCATCACCAACGTTATCTAGATACGATTCAACAGAATAAAAATTACCACCTGCTTGACGATCGTAATGATAGAATTTTGCATAAATTGGACCAGAATATGGATATCTTTTAATCAATCGGCTTTCTTCATAATGAGTATCTTTTTGCCCACCATCTAACGTAAAATATTGCGAGATATTTTCACCGGATGCACTATCTTTTACTTCAGACAATTGATACACGTCATGGACGCCCAGAGAAACCGCAGTATTTCCAGAAGTCGTAACAGATCCAGGTGTTTGCCCCAAATATCCAATAGTAGGATACTTACCCTTTTCAACAGCATTGGCCAACACTTTATATCCAACCACCTCATAAGCGGTACTACTTTGCAATCCAGAAATATCTGCTTGAGTAGAATTGCCATTAAGAACGATCGATACTGCCACCTGCCCTTCACTTTCACTTGCAACTATCCAGCTAGAAGTATCTGTAAAATTAAATCCATCTGGAGTTGTTATTGACCGAGTCGTGCCCGTTCCTGTAATATTTTGTTCAAACTGATAAGTATAACTGATATCAGAAATTTCTTTTGGTCTCGGTCTTGGAAGTCGGAATAATAAATCTTTATGCCTTTCATCACCTTTAACAACTGCTCTGGCGGGATTTCCCTCAAGAACGATATTATAAAAGTCTGTCGCTCCTAAACCAATGCTTCGAGCAGTCCGGAATCCACCAGTAAAATTACTAGGGGATTTTCCGATATACAACCTAGTTGTATTGCCAAAACCCCTTTCTATCGCTTGAATAGTAATAGTACCTATTATAGAACCACCAGCACCAGTGGCGTTATAAACGTTTACCGGAGTGTTTAATTCGGGGAGACCTCTATGCGTTGTATTATCGGTATTGTCGACAATAATATATCTGTCAAAGATTACAGGTATTTGTTCGTTGTTTACTAGTTCGGCATAAGTAGGTTTGGGGATTACTAATCGTGTCGGCGCTGGAGCAACTGCTCGGTGACCATTAATGTATGCAATTCCCTTAGAAATATTAAGATAAAGTTTATCGTTTACTGCAGAATCGATCTGCTCAAACTGAATCTTAAAAGGCTCAACCATATAGTTGCCTGATTCTTCGAAAGTTCTTTTTGCCAACACATCATTAATTTTATTGTATTGGTTTGATCCTGTACCTGCTTGTGTGACGACGCCTTCGGTAATTCTCGCCAAAAACACAAAGGTTTCTGTGCTTAATACAGTTTCTTCTTTTGATAATAGTAATCTAATTCTATATCGATCCGCGCCTGGAGAGGTTAGGTTTGGTATCCCCGATTGATTGTCGTATAAATCAACAGTATCGCTACTAGTGAAAACGTCCTGTACAACCCTGAATCCAATATTTCCGGTATAGTTTGAGAAGTATTTTGATAAAATTAATGATTGGGGGTTTATGTGTACAAAATGTCCCAACACAAAAAGATCGCCCCCAGCGACTGACGCTTTGCAACCAGTTCCTACCGGAGGAATACCAGCTGTGCTATATCCTGGAGATTCTATCAATAAGTTACCAGCAGAACAGGTTAAAACTTCGCCTGGAGTAAACCTTACTGCTGTTCCTCCGCTGACTCCTGCCGAAGTATCTGTATAAGTTACCCAAATCGTCGGAACATTCGTTGTGTCATTACTTGCAGATCCGGCGAGAACAGATTGAACAATTCTTCCAACAACGCCAGAAGTTTGACCTGTTATCGTTGTGCCTACGTGAGAATTTGACAACGCACCACCAGTAGCATTTAATCTCACATATTCATAACTATTATTGACGCTTACTCCGCCAGGATTAACGATTGCTCCACTTTTAAATAAATTATTACCAAGTCTTTGGATTTCAGCTTGGATAATCGATTGCATTTCATTCAGTTCTCTTGCTTGAAGAGCTCTTCCTCCGTTAAACAATACCTTATGGTATCCTTTACCTTCGGACCAATCGTCATTATAAGTTGAGGCAAATGTATTTTGAGTAAATGTGTTAGGCATTATTCTGACCTTTAATATCTAATTACTATTTTCAAATCTTGCTGAGAAACGTTTTCTCTTGGGACTGCAGTTCGGTTATCTATGTAAATTAATTCGCCGCTAAATTTATCAATATCTGGGTTGATTTCCCTATTGGAAGAAAGCGTTGTTCCGCTTGCACCGCTTTGACTTGTAATAAGCATATTTCCAACAAACGGAGTATATCCAGTTGAGTCGTTTTGATGATAAGTTAAAAATCCTATACCGGCGCTATCATAGTATTTATCCACTATCCCTTTGGGGGTTGGAATGCCAGTACCCGATATAACATCGTCATTAAAAAACGTGCCTGTTAATCCAGACATTTTAAACCCATCAAGGAAAATACCGGTGTTTTCAGTATATGCAGAATCACCGATGTGGTTATAAACTAAAGGATTTTTCAATAACGACATTTGCCTAAAATCTTGTCCTCCAGCAATAATCGTTCCTGTTTCGTCGTTGACCAGACGAACATTGAACATATGCCTTGTCGCACGAAGATCTATTGTCGGGTCGCCGCCCAGACCCAACGGAGGTCCAAGGATCGGAACACATTCACCAGTTCCACTAACAATCGCCTCGGCATAATCATAACCAGTTCCAAACAACCAACCACCAGAACCATTACTATCGACTTCAACTGAAATTAAATTACCACCAGCATCAATCGAAGCTCGTGCCTGAGCTTGAGTCCCATTTCCGACAACTGTAACCGTCGGAGGAGTAACATAAGAGGCAGCGCCATTATTTGTGACTTTATATCCAACTATTTGTTTGGGCGATGCTGCATTTTGAATACCCTTTTGTTCAATTATTGTTGCTTCGTCTTCGGGCCCAGCAGAATCGATATACCGCACAGGCAAGAATTTAGTTGTCACATATTTGTCAGTATCACCAACGCTGATTGTGTACATGAATTTCCAGAAATATCCATCAGCAGTCTTAAACGGGTTTACTGACACGCCAGTTGGTTGAACGATTGATGGTATTATATTACCAGCGCCATCAATACCCGACCTCAAACACATGTAAACTTGGTTTAGTTCAGTTACAACGTAATATTTTGTGTTGTCGGTAACATCAGTTATGGTATCGTCGTAGGCTTGAAAAATTGTACCTGACTGCCAGTTATACCTCGGAATAACATAAGATAAATTGAATACTCGTTTGGCAGACTGCATGGAAAGCCTAGTTTGTCTACTAAAAGAAAGAGATTGCAAATTATCTTGCAGAGAAACTCCAGGAGGAACATCTGTATCATTCCATTGTTCTGATCTCCCAACGCAAATATAATACGTGTCTCCAGAGTCGTACGTTTTTTGAAGATTACCAGACAGTTGTCTTTTGAAATCGTCTGTTATAGTTGCAGTCATGTTATCTAACCTTTTATCCTAATGTTACATCGCTTGTGTTTACAACAAACCAATTAGTACCATCCCATATAAGATGGGCGGTTCTATTTGATGCCAGTTCGAACCAAGTTCCTTGAGCAAAATTATCGGGCGTGACCCTTAACGTGTTTGATGCGATTCTACTTGTTATATATCTTACTTCTCCGATCACTGATCCGTCAGGAAGATCTTGAAAGACAGATCCAACAGGATTGGCGTCATCTTGAATTATATACGGTTCCGTTGCACTATATGTGGAATTGTTTGATGTCTCGGCAACAGTCGCGTTTCCTTCGCCAAATGCAACACGAAGAGACAACAGAGTTGCACCTGCACCTTTACCCCTCAACCGAAGATCTACCGCAGCGTCTGCACCAGATGGAATTAAGTCAATCGGGTTACCAGTCAAAGAATTAGAAATTGACAATGAATTGACTGACGCAGATCCCGAAGTTCGGTCTTCCAAATTCAACATTGGAGCGCCACCATAAGTCTTTATGTCACCTTCTATTCTTGGATTGATGAACTGATCAGAATCTAAAACCTTATTTGTTATTGTTTGCGGATGACTAGCAAAAATAAATTCATCGTCACCAGTCAGCAAAGGAAGCGTGATATTTCTATTGGCGATCAGTTCGCTGGGCACTATAGAATATTGATGCGTGTTTGTGGTGTCACCAAACTTTGGAGTAACCATCACAGGGGTTTCTAAAGTTTTATTTTTTAGAGTCTGTGTTGCCGAATCAACAACAAAATTGCCTGTATAATTGGGAACCTTAACAAAGTTATTTTGTGTTGGTAAAATAACTGAAATATTAGTTTTGAATGTCTGCGCTGGATTTGAAATATTGATGCTGGCGCTATCAAAATCAATTAATTCAGACAAAGTTAAATCTGAACCAAACTTTCCGTATAGTTCCGAGAAATTAGCGTTTAATTTAACACCAGCAGAACGAAGGGAATCTCCAGTTCCATCATTCGCCGTCGTTCCTGTGAAAATAGTTTGTCTTGCCATTTTGAAATCCAGTTTAATCTATGGTTATTTATAAGGTTATTGCCTATCCATCGTCGTTAATCCACCGCGGAATACATTAGTCGTTGGTGAAGAATCAGCAGAGAAGTCAATATCGTGACCAAGAACCTGATCAGAATCAGGAATGCCAGTAAGTGCATCAACATCAAAGGTTGGGTATGATGGTACGTATGCAGAAGCATAATCAACCCCAGGAATACCTCCAGGTTGATACGTAGGTTTAACACCATTAACAACAAAACCGCCGACTGTTCTGAGAAGTGAAGAATTAAACCTAGAGATGTCTTGTATAGAAAGACTACTATCAAATTGATCTTGATGGAATCTATCTAGATCAGTCTTAACTTCTCCTATCCTTGTTCTATCGGAGTCAAAGACGTTAAATCCTGCTTCTGCCTGATCTTCACCTAATGAAAAAGATTGTGCAAAAGTTGACAATGTGGGTACGATTGGATCTAGCGGCCCAGCACTATCCATAAGATCATATCCATCGAACACCAAAGGTATAGCATTACCCAATGCATCGTTTTGAGCATAAGACCCAAACCCAAGTTCACTTATGATCTGCAATTCTCCGCCAAGGTAAAATCCTGCAGGATGTACAAAAAGTTTATATATTTCTTTCCAATCAGTGATTGGTATACCAACCTTGATTAGTATAGCATAAGTTTGATATAGTTTATCGTCGGTTATGTATCTGAAACTATCAGGACCAATTTTAGAATCGTTAAGTTTGAATATATTTTCTTTTGTATAAACAATTTCTGGATCTTGTTGGTAGAATGTACGAAAAAATTGTTGGATAGAGAGTTTAGAACCCTTTGATTTGTACAACGAGCTCGATATTTTGGCAGCTGCTCTTTTATCTTTGAAACCCTGAAAATAACTTTCCCCCAAAAGAAGTTCATCTTCCATAAATCCCAAAAGAACTTCGTCCGTCTCAGTGATGTCTTTTGATTCGAATAGATGATCGACCAATTCTGCTGGTGAATCTGTTGATTCTAAGTATTCATAGTAAGTCTCAAGAAATTGAATAAATTTGGGATATTCTAACGGAAAGTTGTCAGGAAGAATTTCTCGCACCCTTCTGTCATAAAGGGATATTTCTCTTCGGTTTTTTTCTGTATATCCTCGGTGTGACATTATTAATTACTTTCAACGATTACTGGTCGAGTCAAAGAAAGATCAGTGTCATATTCTAATATATTGTTTCTTGCTGGAGATATTGCGCTCTGGTTCCCAGGAACAGCAGATATCTTAATATATGATACGTTATTAGTAATATTTTGCGGAGCAAATCCAACTAACCTTATTAAACCCGAAGAAGCGTCATAAGTTCCAATATTAGAAAGAAATGGTGCCGAGGTCGCTTGGTCAATTATTTGGATGACATTACTATTTAATTTGTTTCTCAAGTAACACGTTCTATTTGCATAAGTGAATAGAGAAGAAGTAATTATATACTCTTTATCGTCGGGGGCAGCAATAGCAACAGGAAATCTCAAAAGATAATTCGTCGTAACTCCAAGCTTGCTTGTAACTGTCAATCCGTCTGCAGAAACTGTTTGTGGTATCAATCTTTGTTGCATTTTAATTTCAGATCTACTGGACAATACAGAAGGATCGACCTTATCAATTTCTGTTAGAAGGTTTGATCTTCTAAATGATTGAGAAAATTTGCCGATATTATTAGCAAAATATAAATCAATTGCAGATTGAACATTTGCTTTAACCGCATTAGAACCAAGAGTTGTGAATTTTGGATTATATTGATAGAATACCCTCGCCTCAATATATGTAATTATCGGATCAGCAAACCGAAGATTGAAAGAAACGATAGAAAGATTATTCACATACTCTATGATTCTTATTTTTAATGCAACAACTTCTGAAGCAGTCAATCCGTTAATGAAATTTATTGAAGTGAACACTGCTCCATATTCAGGAACATCAGCGTCTTCTCCTCCCCATGACTGAATTTCTTCGATATATTGATTAAAGTTTCGGAAGATCAACGTTGAATAATCTGACGCAGTTACCATTCTATTTTGAGTAGTATATTGGAATGGTGCATTTTTTCGAATAGATTCGTTTGTTTCTTTTTCCGATCCACCAATAGAACTAAAGATGGTGGTATTGTCTATAACCGCTTGAATTACATCACCATTAGTTTTTGTGACAAGAAGTTGTTCTGTTGAAGTGAAAACTTTTGCACCATTAGCAATACTGCCGCTACAAGAAATATATTCAACTTCAACTTTGTTCCCGGCTGAAGGAGTGATACCTAATGTATTTCCGTTACCAAAAGATAGTTCATAAAAACCATTTGGAGTTTCCTTCAAAACATATATCTGCGAATCAGACGTAATTTCTGTTGCCAGTTCTAGGTTGGTATATATGGTATAATCTACTGCCGAAGCGTTTTCAAAAACTTTAATTATTGCTGTGTTTAAATCTAAATTTTTATCGGGGATAACATACAATTCTGTTTCACTAACAGGTCCAACTATGAAAGTTTTTGTTTTTCGAGTGCCTTCATAAATTGCAATATTTTCTGGATTTTGTGAATTTATTTTGAAAGTGTAATTCCCACCGCCATCATTGTTCGCTGTGATCTGATCGCGGGTTTGAAAGGTATATGTAATGTCATTAACAGAAGATGTAAATTTAAACCCTGGATCGATAGTTATTTTTTGCGGTAGATTTACACCGGTCAAGGTGGTTTTTATATTAACGTATGCAGTGGAAGAGCTCCTGGAACCTGGAACATAACCAATTGCTTCTGATAGAGAGACAAGAGAACTTCTTAGTTGAGCAGTTCCCAAAAACGATTCATTTAAAGCATAGTTGGCAATCAAAGCATTATAATGAGTATTATATGCAAGAACGTCCAAGAGATTAGACAACCCAGAGGCTTCAAATTCATAATCGGTAAATTCTTCTTTTGCAGCAAAGAAAGTCTTGAGATTGTTTTTAATTGTATCAAAATCAAGCGCTGTTGATTTAATTGTTGTTGCCATTTTATCTTAACCTCGAAACTGTAGTTTCAAACGAAACTGTTTGATCTGTATTTCTAACCTGAAATTTTAATAATATTGTAAGCGAATTTTTGCTGATTTCAGATTTTACATCTATTTTTCTTATGATAGCTCTGGGTTCATATGCTTCAATTGTACTTTTTATTCTTTCAATCAATTCGCCTGCAGTATTTTCGTCTGCCAACTCGAAAAGATAACTTCGAAGGTCAACTCCAAAGTCTGGATCAAAGGGTTTGTCGAATCTGTTGCTTGTCAATATGTTCTTGACTGCTTGTTTGACAGCAGCAGTTTCGGTTTTCTTAAAAACATTTCCAATATTGTTGGCGGTAAATGATAAATCTATATCTTTGTATATTGTCTTTCGAGAACTAGTAATACTTATCTTACTAATATCTGCATCTTCTTGAGAAAATATCTTAGTTGCCATTATAATATCTTATTGTGTGACTAGTTTTTATTTATAATGAAGGTAAGACTTCTAGCAACTCATTTTTTGATAAAAGTGCCCCGTTGTATGTTGTGCTCAAGGTTTTATCAAAAGAAATATTAAAAGTTTCGTTTGCTACAGGCATAATTAAGATTATCTGACAAGAGAGTTTTCCTGATGGATCAAACGTATCATAATCCAGAATCATTTCCTGATATGGTTGATAATCTTTCCAGTATTCTGCAAGGTCGAACGACATCTCTAGATCGATCTCTCCGTTTTGACCAAACAATTGATACACTATTGCTCGACCAGTCTGCTTATAATCATTGATTCCTGTAGGAACTTCACTTATTGCTGGCTTGTAAACGCCCTCAGCAACAATTAATCGGTTTTTTGAAAACTGTTTGTTAGAAATCGCGGACCGCATTGCTTCTGCTTGTAGGTATAATTGTCGAGCAATAAGAGTTCTGTCTCCCGTAAGGTTTTCAAACTGAACCCGAGTTCCCCGCGCACCTAAAAATTTAGCAATTGTTATTCCTGGCGCAAGAGCGGTGGAAGAAGTAATTTCAGACCTAAAGTTCGGATTGTATAGCGGATCAACCAAATATATCATGACGGAGTAAACCTCTTGCTTCTGTTTTCTGATGGGTTATTTCCAAGCAACGTTCTCCCAAATCTCAAAGAAGGTTTCTTGCTAGACGCTCTTCCCAATGCTGGTGGTCTTTGGTCTGCATAACTAGAAGACAATCTGCCCTCCCCTATCAATGCGCCAATAAATTTTTCATTATTAAAAATAGATGGATCTCTCAACTTCGACCGTATCTCGTGAATGTTAGGTTCTCTTGTCATAAGATCGTCGTAATCGTCCGACTTCAAGATTTCCAGTTTTAATTCATCCCCTGGATCAACCTGTACATCTCGTATGCCATAATTACCTGAGGATAATATTGGAGTCATAATAGCGGTGGTTGGCATATCCGCTGTTCTTTGTATTTGTACGTATGGCATTTCGGTTGGATAAGATTTCTTAGTCTTGGCAACAGCAGCACCAGTGGGAGCAGAACCAGCGGTTGTAGCGTAATCGGCGAAAGGCACATGCCCAGCTTCATCAGCAAAGATTGCTGTAATTGCTTCGGTCGCTTTACCGACAAGGGTTCCATAGTAAGTCGTACCTCCGATTCCAGCACCGTCTGGAGGTCCAGAGTAGGTTTTACCGTAATGGTCGATATAATGCCCACCGATTGTTCCTGTAACGCCCAAAACGCTTACAGTGTCTCCGTTAATGTTGGTGATTTGAGAAGAAGCAACCCATTCGTCAACCGCAGTAGTTATTAATTTTGTTCCTGCCGTAAATTCTACAGACTTCTCAACATAGTTTTTTTGATCACCTTTAACAAATACATTGCGGTCAGACAACAGAGTTTCTGTATTGACGTCAATAACTTTAAGATTGCGCGAACCTTTGACGGTATGATTCTGATTCTCGTCAACAGTCTTGGTGTGATTGCGGTGTATTTTTTCTGTCTTATTGCCAGCAGTCGTAATATTAATATTGCCTTCTACTTCTAAGTTATAATCTCCTGCAATTTTAACATTGACATTACCTTTGTATACTAGATCTGCTTGACCCTCAACAATAACAACGTCATCACCACCAGTAATTGATACTTTTTTATTTACAGAAGAGAACAATACGCTTCCGTCAGCGCGCAACTCAACCCCAGCACCAGTTCGATGTTTTATTAGTATACGTTCTCCGCCTGGAGTATCATCAACATGTATGGCATGCCCTGCAGGGGTTTCTTGCACTTGGTTGTGTGGATATGTAGAAGGTTTTTGATCAAAGAATTTGACCGAAACACCGTAATCACCGCCGCCAGAAAATAATTCTTCGACGGTTTCGCCACGAGCAGATTTATTAATAGAAGAACCAAAATAGTATTCTCTATCTGGGTATTCTCCGGCAGCATCGCTAAATCCATCTCTGGGTATTCCAATAGAGTTTTCTCTACCTTCGCCCAACTCTAACGATCTAGATGTGAAGTTGTCCCTATTATTGGTCATTATGTAATTCTCGTGTTGTTTATTTCAGCAGAGGTAAGGGGCGGCTGATTAAACGTGTTTGAGAATAGACTTTTTTTCCCGAACACATCATCAACATAATCCCTAACATCAAATCCTGGATCTTCTTCATTAATGTCTAGGTCGTTATGCCCCAGTATCTGCCCGCCTGGAAATGCTAGGTAGAAAGATCTACAGATTTCTTGGAAAGAAGACATTTGACTTCTCGTTAAAGACGCTGATGATCTATATTCTATGGGGTTTGGCGTTCCAGAAGCACAATTCAATCCACCCACAAATACAACGGCAAGACTTCTAGCATTATGTCCATTTATTTGAGCGTGTTCGCCTTCAATTCCAGAGGGTCTTCCACGTTGAACCGAACCATCTCTCCTAATGACATAATGATAACCAATACCATTATACCCCAATCCAACAAACGCTCTGTTAATTTCCTCAGATCCAATGTTAGCGTTGGTATATGTATCGCTCCAATGAACAACCATTTCTGTAATTTCTCTGCTGACATTTTTAAATTCAGCTTCCAATTCTTCGACAGAAGATATGAATGAAAAAATATAGTCTTCCGCCCCAACTCCATTATTCCACCTAGAATTATCTTGCCCGACTCTAAATGGGTCTGCAAAAACGCTGTTGCTAGTGTCAACAATTACTGTACCCGCTACTGTAGTATCTAGATCTAACAAAAATTTATCAATTTGTTTTGTCGATTTACCGGTACTTTTTCTTAAAATAGATAATGCCTCAACCCTTTCGCTGGGAGTTCCTTGTGCCAGCGCGGCAATTCGTTTTTGTTCTTTTGGTGGAACATCAACACCAGCATTTCGGAATATGTTTGCGACACTATTTGGGTCAACTTTTTGGACCAAATCTTGTGCAAAACCTAAATCTGATTTAGGAAAAATACGATCAACATCACTTTGAAATTGATTTGTTTTATTGACAACACCAGCTCGAGTGTTCGAATAATCTCTCACTGATTCAAATAGATTTTTTGGATTAGTCGCTCCGGAAACAAGGTTCAACGTTTTTGATAAGTTAGAAACTGTTCCGCCATTGTTCATCATACTAGCAACGTCTGCTATAGCATTTGCACCCTCGGCGGAAACAGAATCGAGAGATAACTGTGAAGCAGTCGAACCATCAGTAATTGCGGTAGAAACCATTTGATCAACAACTGCTTGCGTTCTAGAGGAAATAGCATTGACGGCACTAGGACTAGAGAACGCTCCGATCTTTCCAGGTAACGATCCTAAAGATTTTGTAATACCTTTTGCGTTAGCAGCAGAAATCATATTCTGCAAAAATCCTGGCGCTGCACCAAGACCCGTCATTTTAGAGATTATAGTAGAGATATCAGTGGCAGGTCCAGGAGTTTTTATTATCTCATTTACATAACCGCTGTCTGAGTAACTAATATTAATTGTAACTCCTGGGTTTATGTTGAGCGCACTAGTGTTAGTGTTTAATGCATTATTTATCATTCCAGGAGCAGCTTCCGAAGTTACTAATCCTTCGGTTGGATCTAAATTGATTGCACCAAGAACATCTGTTTTAGAACTAAGAGATTTAATTCCGCCAACCGTGTCACTTGTCTTTGCTCCCACTGCTGTCTGTTTTACAGCGGAAAACGTTTCTTTGGTTACGTCTGCAGCGGCATCAACAGAGCCATAAGATTTGATTACATTCTGAGGAAGTTTAACCGTTTCTTTTAATTTATCTTTTGATATTGTCATTATCTACTCGTTGCCTGTTCATATGCAGTTGTGGCTAATTCAATCGCGAGGTTTTTTCCTCGATCAGTTGTTATCGAAGATTTAGTGATATTACCTCCAGCAATTGTGCGATCTTTCATATAATATCTACTTATCACATCTACAGAACCTCCATCTCCATCAATAACTTCGGTCTTTAATAATTTAGAATTTGCTGGTGAAAACGTTGTCCTCAACTCATATAACACGAATTGAAGTTGAATCGAAAACCTAGTATTTAATTGTTTCTGAGAAAATTGTCCAGCAAATTGAAATAAAGCATTAAACCTACTTCCTCCACGAATCCATTTACCTATCCCGAAATATGGCGAATTTAAATTATCAGGATCATGCGTGACAAATTGTGAAATTGCCTCAATACAACCAGTTATTCCTGCTGCTTGTCTTGGCGTATAATTATTATCAATGAAGAACATCATACATTGACTTCTTCTTTTTGCAACATTCACTTTAGGCAATTCATCGTCTTCGATGCTTTCTGTAACAGTATTAAGTTTTCTATCGGGATCATAGTTTGACTTGAACTGACTAAACGCTTTATCTTTTGAGGATTTTATCTGAACGTCTGTGGGAAATTCTAATTTGGTCATAGATCCCAACACTAAAGGTATTTGGGAAGACTTACCGTCCATGAATATTCCATAGACGAATGCTCCAGGAAGAACTTGCGGAATCCTTCCAATGCCCGAACTACCACCCTCAGTCAAAGGAAGCGCAACAGTCGCCCATGGCAAATCTGATTCGGGTACATTACCGCTATATGGATCATGTACGCCATGTATTCTTATTTTTATTCTTCCCTCTAGTCCAGGAGGAGGAGATGAATTGACGACGACTCCGATAAACCAACGAGTTTCATCTCCATAATATTCGCTATTAACTGTCTTCATTATTTACTGCTCGACAAATAGTCTTTGGTTAATTTAGTAATGTTCACAGAAGCAGAATGTTTGGTTCCTCTGAACATATGCCGAACCGCATAGATCAAATAATCGCCAGATTTTTGTCTATCCGTCAAACTTTCTGTGTCATTAACCTTTGCGTCGTCTACAGAAGATGCAAATTGGCAACGCATAATATCACCAACGCTAATTTTAGCATACATAAACGCCACGCCTGGAACAACAACATTCAACATGTTTCTATATAATGCATTACGAATTGAGATGTTTTTTAATTTCAATGTGTGTTCACGAGAATCGGTAACGTCATGATATCCCTGAAACTTATCATATGTTCCCGAAGAAGTTATTTGATGATATACTTTTGAATCATATTGATCTGCGTATTTATTAATAAAGAACTGATTTTCATCAAAAACAGATTGAGAACTCTCAGGCGGTATTAAATCTCGAGATTTCATCTCAGATAAAATGTCACGTATACTAAATCTATCTCTTGATGTTAATCCTGTTCCGATATCAGTATTGGTATATAAAGAACCCAAGGCACCTTTAGATACCATTTTCATAGAATCTTCAGAGGCACTCATCTTAAACCCCTCAATCAAAAAACTTCTTTGTTCTTCTGAAAGATCTTCTGATTTCTGAGCCATTGCTGATGAATATATAAACGGTGTTCTACTATTGAAGGACGATTTTCCTAGCAATCCATCAAGAGATGCAATTCTTATATTATTATCAAAGACCGAAGAATAGGTGAAAAATGGTCCGCCAAGTTCGGTGGTTGCTCGATCCCGTATCCAATCAACAGCTTCGAGCGGATGCATATAGGGCACATTTATTTTCCTCACGCCCTGCGCCGATTTTGTTAAATAAGACTGGTCTACGTTTTTATTTAACGAACCAACAAATATCTCGGTCATTATACCCTCGAGATATGCAGTATATGATTTACTGACTTTGATTAATTTGTCAAAGAAAAAATGTTCTTCGACAAGGGTTATCAGGTTCACTTCGGTTTTGTCATTGGTTCTTATGGTTTTTTCGATCTTTGTCATCAAAAAAGTTTTTTCTTTTCCTTCGGGACCACCAATTCTCGGTTCGTTAATATCAGCAACGCTGGAAATTTCAATTGTTATTTTCTCGGTTCCTCGAAAATTCAGTTTATCCATAATAGATTTATCATCTAACAGAAGAACAGTTCCCGTTAAGTATGGTTTCTCTAATGTTTCAAATAAATTTAATTCGCCGATCATCGCTCTTACGTCAATAGTCGCTGAACCCAAGCGTTCGGCAGAAATTTCTGCTTTAATAATTTTATATTGTTGCGAAATTTTTTGGGTCATGTTCTGAGCAACTTCTTAAACTCCCCGACCACAGAATCAGCAACTTCTGGTCTCAGAACAACTATTTCTTTGAGGTCTCTATTTTTCGCTTGAAATCGATCTTTAACCGTAACCAACTTTTTACCAGAACGGTCCTGAGAATAAGGGTTAACGTCGACGTATTCTCCCTTAGAATCTTCGTAATGATGGGCAGCATTATATTCTGCTTGTGACAACCAAACTGAAGCTACTTGGGTTATACTTCCGTCATCAAAAGATATTGAAGTTACTCCAGTAAAGTTATTTGGATATTCAGAAGGCGTTGCTCCAATTATTTGATAAGAATTTGCCTGACTGACATATACCTCTTTAAATCCATTAGGTTTTATGATTATCTGCCCCAGATCTAAATTTTTCTTTAAAACGGTGGCAAAATATCCAGTACTGGTTTTTACTTTGGTGCCTACTGGAAAACTAGTAGCAACGAAAGAGTCTGTGGTCATTGTATAATTTGGATATCTTTCGTACAGAACCTCATATTCTCTCTCAGAAGGCACCGGCCATCCAGACTCTCGCAATTTATCATTCATCAAAAAGAAAGTCCAGTAGTAATCGCTTGTGCCGTATAATTTATATGAAAGCGTATCGGGTCTTTCGTTGTCTAGGATAGTCTGTTTGGTATAAACAGAAATCTGTTCTTTCAATACATCAATTAAATCAACTCCTGTTGAAATCTTTTGAAAATATACCAAAGGTTCATTATCACCAAAAGAATATTTTATTAATGGAAAATTTTTAAAAAAAGATGACATTAGTATTTACCCTCGCTTATATCCGCTCTAGATAATGTTCTTGACTCTCTAAACGTCATAGAGATATCAACCTCTTGGAAATTTCCGTCTTTATGCATACCCATAGAAGTTGCATTGTATGTAGTAGAGAAATTTTCAAGGTAGCAAGGTAATAGTTTTGTTGCAACTGCTATATCATTATAAAACATTTTAATTAAAAATCTGCTAGGAAATCGATAACCAATGGGGATTGATCCAGAACCATCTTGTTCTTGACCCAAAAATAATTCTTCAGGATATAGTTCTGTTCGGAATAATTTAATAATTTCTGTTATGTTACGCGCCTCTTTGGACGACTGCGGTATCATCTTAAAGGAGAATGAAAACGTTCGCATATTGACCGATTTAAATAATGCCCTTGTATTGGGATTTACAGTAATCCTTGTGGCGGATTTAACCCCAGCGGCAACTGCGTCCCCAGCCATACCACTAAGTTGCGTCGATACTAATTTGCCCACGCCATCAGAAGCGGGTCCAGTAAACTGATCAACCAATGAAGAAATCCCTTGCCCAACGCCTAGAGCGCGGCCGCCTTGTACAGCAGCTTCGGCAGCACCACCGCTCATACCAAGGTCTTGATTCTCATATTGAACCCCATCAGCAAATTGAATTGCTTGCGGTAAATATAGAGTAACTCTTCGTCCTGGTTGTACTTTGGGTTCTTTAAATGATCTTCTTCTTGGTTGCAACCCTTGCGTCTCTGCTTGTGCTCTTCTTTCTGCTTCCTCTTTCTGTTCTTGAGCTGTTTTCTTTATTAGATCTCCTCTCTCGTCTTTTTCATTATCTCTGGTGTTTTGGTCAACTTCTGAAGTAACGCCTGACAGTATTTCGCTAAAATTAGAAACGACTTCGTCGACTACAGAAAAAACAATTCTTCCTTTGTAATCAGAAACATCATCTACCGGAAAGGATAAATTAGTATCATCAGTTGGGTCTGAAGCAGTATAAGATCCGATGACTTTTTCTTGAGAAACATCAGAGTTTTGAGGTTGGGCGGTGGCCATTATAATGCACTCTATAAATATTGGTGATTACGTTTATTTATAGTGAAAAAATGGCATATTCTGGAAGATATAAACCCAAAAACCCAAGTAAGTATGCAGGTGACCCGACAATGGTTGTATATAGGTCAATGTGGGAAAAATATTGTATGATGCATTTTGATGGATCGTCTGATGTTAAATCATGGTCGAGCGAAGAAACCGTTATTCCTTATGTTTATGATGTGGATAAAAAGATGCATCGATACTATATGGATTTCAAAGTAACCTGGAGAGATGGTAGTGTCACATTGGTTGAAGTAAAACCAAACAAAGAAACCACACCGCCCAAAAAAGTTAATACTCGAAACAAGAAGTATCTGACCGAAGCACTCACCTATGTTAAGAATATGAACAAGTGGGAAGCAGCAAACGAATATGCAAAAGACCGTGGTTGGAGGTTTGAGATATGGACTGAGGTTGAGTTGAGAGAGAAGGGTATAATGAAGAAACCGCTCAAACCTCTGAAAAAACTGAAACCATATTCTAGAAAAAAGACTAAATAGTATTCATGAGCAACTTATTTAAAACATTAGAACTGGCAGCGTTTAGGTCTGGGATCACCCCAAGGACAGCGCAGTCTCGCGATTGGTTTCGTAAAAAAGCACAAGCAATTCGTGGAGTTAATCGCGAAGCGTTGATGAAAGAAGAAGAACTAAAGAAATCGAGTAGTGAAATCGCCGGACACATGTACATGTTCTTCTATGACCCCAAGACAAAGGATCAACTTCCTTACTATGATAAATTCCCATTAGTGATTGTTGTTGGACCAGCACAGGGTGGTTTTTATGGATTAAACCTACACTATCTTCCCCAAACTTTGAGGGCGAAGTTCTTAGATGGGTTGTTGGATATAACAAATAATAAGAAATATGACGATTCGACCAAGTTTAAGTTGTCATACTCATTTTTAAAGAGATCATCAAAATTAAAGTATTTTGCCCCTTGCTTCAAACACTATTTAACTGATCACGTTAGAGGAAAGTTTGCAAAAGTAAGTGCTCCTGAATATGAAATTGCAGTATTTTTACCAACGGCAGATTGGGCTAAAGGTAATCCCAATAAAGTATACGCAGACTCAAGGAAAGTAATCAGTGGCATATAATATAGAAGAAATGAAAAACCTAATATCTTCCGGTGGCGGAATTTCGAAGGCGAATCAGTACAGAATTGAACTGTCCGCAGAGAACAACGCAAAACGTTTAGATACGATGTGCCGTGCTGTTAATATGCCAGGAAGACAAATTCTTACCACAGAGCGTAGAATTGGCATAACCACGAAACTTATCCCTTATGGATATGCTAAAGAAAATGTTTCCATGACATTCACTGTCCTTAACGATTCTTTTGTTAGGTATTATTTTGAGTCGTGGATGAACACGATTGTAAGTAACACTTCCTACGAAGTGGGTTATTATAACGATTTCACTCGACAAATCACTGTAAAGCAAATGGCCCCAAACCAAAACGTCGCAGAATTAAAAAAGAAAATAACACCGATCGGTAAAAATACTCAACAATCTAACGACATTTCCGTTGGGCGATCAAATCAAGTAACTTCTCTTCCCGAACGAGTAATCTATACTTGCATTTTGGAAGAAGCATATCCCATATCAATAACAGGAATAAATTATTCAGACAATTCTCAAGATATGCCTGTAGAGTTGACAGTGGAGTTTAGTTATAAAAATTGGAGAACAAATACTAGTGTCAATCAACAGGAGAGATTACAACAATCTAATGCATTCAATAGAGGAAAATTAAAAATCTCAACACAAGCAGAAGCGGAGTTGGATAGGGGTATATAATTTACAAAATGATTTTATTATAAACGGAGAATGAAATGGCGTTACCTAAGTTAAATGATAGTCCGAAGTTTGAGTTGACTGTCCCCTCTACGCAAAAGAGCGTGAGGTTTAGACCTTATTTGGTCAAAGAAGAAAAAGTTTTATTGATGGCGTTTGAGTCAGGAGATGAGACAGCAACATTGGCAGCAGTATTGGACACTATAGTGTCTTGTGTGCAGGGCGATATTAATCCCTCTACGTTGACAACGTTTGATGTAGAATATATGTTCACTCAGATTAGAGCAAAATCTGTAGGGGAAAAAACCAAGGTTGGCGTAACTTGTGGTGAATGTAATACTAAGAACGAGGTATCAATTAATTTAGAAGAAGTCAAAGTTAAGATACCAGATAACAAAGTATCAAATAAAATTGCTATTAGTGATGAGATTACAATAGAAATGGGATATCCTTCTTATAGTAATCTTACCGATGGATCTCATATGCTTAATGGGAATTCAGAAGGTGCCTTTGATTTAGTAGCGAGTTGTATGGTTGCCATTGAAACAGAAGAAGAACGAATTGCAACCAGAGACGAACCAAAAGATAGTATTAAAGAGTTTCTAGAATCAATGACATCATCTCAGTTCCTTATGTTGGCAGAGTATTTAAAGGAAATGCCCAAGACAACGTATGAACTAGAGTTTACTTGTGAGCATTGCGGTGCTGAAAATAAAAGAACAATAGAAGGAATGCAGAATTTTTTCTAATATGCCTCTCTCATGACAGTTTGGTAAATCATTATAAGTTGAATTTTCAGTTAATGCAGCACCACAAATATTCATTAACGGAATTGAACGAAATGTTACCTTGGGAGAGGGAAATTTATGTCATGATGTTAATTGAACACGTTAAAGAAGAGAACGAAAGGATTAAACAGCAAAATGGCGGACGATAAAAATATTATTGAACCAATGGGTGGTGATTTTCTGCCAGCTTCTACTCAGCTGGCAGAAGTCACTAGAGCATTGCAGATTGCCAACGAAAGTAGATTAACTATTTCGGAAAGGGAATCTGAGGAAGAGACTGACGCTCTTAAGATCTTCCAATCTATTGACAAGAATATTAAAAGTATCGCGGAATCCATCAAGAATTTTTCCAAAGATTTGGTGCAAGAAGTTCAGATACTCAATGAATTCCAAATTGAACAAGCAAATAACAAATTGATAAAAGACCAACAGGATGATAATAAAAAGAAAGAAGAAAATAGAGAGAAAGGACTAGTTTCGAGCGCCAAGGCAGATTTTGGTAAAGGAAAGGAAGACGCTGCAAAAGAGATCGGAGAAAAAGGTCTTCTCAAATACATTGCTGATATTACTGGATTTGGAGGAACTCTTTCTACAGTTATGAAAAGTCTTGGAACTTTTTCTGCTATAATAGGTACTGTGTTAGGGCCAGCAATGACTTACATAGCAGGTACAACGCTTCCTGCTATAACCGGCGCTATAGCCTCTATGGGTGCTGCATTAACCTCTATGGGTGCTTTTATAATGTCAACAGTTGTTCCTGCTATAACGGCATTTGCAACAGCAGCAATGACGGTTCTTGCTCCGGTTGCTTTAGTTCTTGCCGGAGCATTGGCAGCAATCGAGTTTATCAAAGGGGTTGTTGATGGATTTACTGCTAACGCAGAAGATGGATTTGGCACAAAAATTCTAAGAGGTCTTACTCGGGGCATTGAAGAAGTTCTTGATATGTTTATCATGTGGCCGCTGGATCAAATAAAGAACCTTGTTTCTTGGGTCGCCGGAGCACTTGGGTTTGCTGATGTCGAGAAGGCACTGGACAACTTTAGTTTTCAAGAATCGTTTGCCGAAATAATGGATAGTTTCGAAGAATGGATAACTTCTATACCCACTGCTATTTCTGAATTTTTCTCCGACATGATCGACTCCCTCGGCATTGTACCGATCATAGAAACTATTGGGGAAAAACTATCTAATTTCTTCGAACCAGTCACATCAATGTTCTCCTTTATTGGTGATATCCTAGATGATGCCGGTAATGCGATCGCAGAGTTTGTTTCGGGCGATTTCTTTGACCTATCAAAAATCAAGAGCATGATGACCAACATGTTTGCTGAGATCGGCGTTCCAAGAATAGAGTTTGATGTTCCTGTTATTGGTAAGGTGGGGTTTGGTCCTTTCTATCCGTTTATGCCTGATCAAGTTGATATGGGCGGTGGGAAAACAGGTAGCAATGCCGTGATAAGTGCAAAAGAATCATCAGAAATAGAATCCACAACTACTATGGATTCTGCTGGAAATGTTGTGGAATCGGCCCAAGAGAGAAACGCATCGGCGATCGCTTCATTAGATTCTGGATCTGTTGGAAACCAATACTCAGAAGGTATGAGTTCGAGGATCTTACAGCAAGAAATGGTTACAGAGAATGGTGGTGGCGAGAAGTTCAAAGAATCGTTTGGTGATTTTGATTTTGAAAAAGGCGAGGGAACTATTAGTATATCTCAGACCGACCCTTCTAACGAATTGAACAACATGACAGAAGAATTTACTGGTCTTGGTCCGGTTGCATTTGGTCAGGCAAGGAGACTAGTTGCTTCTGGGGCGTCTATCGAAGAAGTAAGAACATTCTTGAAACAAAAAGAGAAGTCAGTATTCAAATTAGTGAGCGAGATGATTTTTGGTGCACCTGAATATAAAGAATCTGAATATCCCGTCAGCGAACGAGGTGGTCCAGGAGATGTGGGTGTTCCAGGAAGTCCAGGAGATGTGGGTGTTCCAGGAAATCCAGGAACTTTGGGCGTTCCAGGAAGTCCAGGAACTGTGAGTGTTTCGCCAACGCAAATAATGACCAAACCAGATCTCACCGTTAGAGCAGCATCTGCCGAAGCACTTACAAAAGAAACAAAAGAAAGAGAAGACGCAAAAGCATCCGCTAGTGCTGCCCCAGTAATAGTTAATGCGCCTTCAACCGTTAGCAACAACAGCGTTAGTAATCAGTCTATGATTATGGATACACCAAGTGCACTTGACGGATTGTCTTTAGGATACTAATAAAAAAGGCACCCGAAGGTGCCTTAGTGATTGTTCTGGTGGTTTTAAGGAGAACACACTCCCGTCTTACATGTGTTCCAACGCGGGATACCCAAGGTCATCAACCAGCGTCAAGTTTACGGCAGATGAACAAAATGCATTATGCCTTTGTTCGCACGATTGCCTGACGAGCAAATTAGTCTTCTTGTGCTAACTTAGCAAAGTAAGACATAGTATCATCTTCATCATCGTCAGAACTAGCAGAAGCGATCTCAGGCGCGGGTTTGACCTTCATAGGAGCAGGTTCAGAAACCTCTTCTATTGCACGAAACGCTTGAGTAGACGCTGACGATTCACCAAGAACTAATGCCAAACGCGAAGAAAGTTCTTCGTATGTCTTATAACTCGCTGGATCAGTAAACTCGTTCAGGTCATAAACCTTCCCGTAGATCTCTTCTAACTCATCATCGTCTTGCGATAATGCTTTGGGAGAACTGAATTCAGACTTATCATAGTTACGATAACCTTCGACGTTTCGGATCTTTAGTTTGAAAGACGCACCTTCCCAAAAGTCGAATGGGTTGATAGGATCTTCATCCTGAAATTGTGGTTGCATTACATCCATGATCTTATCAAAGATTTTCTTACCAAAGACAAACAGTTTTACTTGTCCTTCGTTAGATGGATTTGCAGCGTCTTGTTCAACCAAGACATTTGCGACATAATGCAAACGGCGCTTACGCTCACGAGCAACATCTTTGTCGCGGTCGTTACCAGAGTTCCACAATTTGCTGTTAGATTCTGATACAGGATCTTGTTGACCAATCGAAGTCAAAGACTTCTCGATATACCACTGACCAGTTGGACCTTTAAATCCATGATCCCAGTAGCGTACCCATGGCAATTCGTTACCCTCTGCTGGAGGTAGAAAACGAAGAACTGCATAACCGTTACCTGCTTTATCAACAGTTGGTTTCCAGATTCTCTCGTCAACATAAGATTTCTTATCAGATGGACCGCTATCACCAGCGGCAGCAGATACGAGTTTAGAGATGGCACTTGCGCGATTGCGCTTTAGATTTTCAAAAGACATATGTATTTCCTTGTATTAACAGTGTATGGTACTTAGTTTATCCACGTTATTCATAATATAGACATATATATTACTTCTTTTTTTTATAAAAAACAAGCAATCATTCAAACGTCAGGGCATTACCCCTCGGCATGAAATTCAGGTTTTGGGCTTCGACTTCAATCTTACCCTTTATTGCAGGAGAGATGTACTTCTTAATCTCTTCTATTTCGATATTGTTTTTTTCACAGAGGTGAACCACAGCGTCCATATATGAAATACGTTTTTCCAATACAGTTGATTCAACCATCTTTGTAAATTTATTCTTTGTTAACATTAACCCATCAAGATTCATCTTCTTCTTCCCTTCCATAAAAACCAACATCGGTATAGAAATGCCCTTTGGTTCTCTTAATCTCACCATTAAACTCATAAGCATTCGCTATGACCTTCCAAACAATTTGGTGCTCTCTATTCTCTCCATACCAAAAATCGCACCATGTTCCCGTTGTCAAATAACTTTGCATGTTCTTAATGTAAGTTTCTGCTATCTGGTATTCTTGGCGTTGATTCTTGTCTTTAGAATCTTTCCAGTATTTCATCCCGCTGATCTTTGCTTTCCAAACCTTGATCCATTCCTTTACCTTATCGGGGTGTAAGTAATGGTCTTTGTCTAGGTTCCGGATATTCTCAGGAAGCGAAAGGTTCTTTGCTGGACCCCTCGCTTCTCTTGCCTTACGCAATCTCTCGCTCGCTGCAAGGCGTTGTTCCTCGGACATAGGTTTACGCTTGCGTTTAATTTTCGCCCTCTCTATAGTCCCAGAGGGTTCTTCCCATTTAGTTGCCATTACGATACTCCTCATTTGCATCTACGATTGCGTCTAGCAAAGGTGAATTTCTAGTGATATATCTTAAAGCCGACATATCTTTCGGCAAACAATGCCCACCGTATCCAAACTTACCGTCTGGTCCTGGCACCTGCGAATGAGATTTACCAATGCGAGGATCAAGTGCGATAGCATCAATCATACCATCAAACCCTTCAAACCCACACTCTTTATAGATGCTATACATCTCGTTAAAGAAAGTGACTCGAGTTGCTAAGAAACAATTCTCCACATACTTAGAGAACGCTGCTTGTTCTAATGACAAGTAACGAACTTCTTTCAGTTCAGGCAAAACTGGTTTAAACAACTCATCCCAGAACCGACAGTCATCGCCACCGTAGATAGCAAAAGTTTGCTTCATGAACTCTTCTTTGGTAGATCGGTGCATATTAGACGAACCAAGAAACTCGGGCGAGTATGTCAGGCGATAATGTACATCAAGAACAGAATCCATCGTACCAGACGCGATTATAGCAGTCTCGTGAATATCACTCAACCACAAAGGATCAACCGCAGACTTGATTAGAAACTTAGTGTCTGGGTTACACGAGTAGTACTTGTCAAGGACTGCTGCAACGTTAGACGTATCGCACTGACCGTCAGGAAGAGCGGGTGTCGCAACGCAAATCACAACAGCATCAGGCGGGTCGATCTGTTCATCTCGATAATAGTTGCAACCCTTTGCAGGATCGTCAATAAAAACATCCTGCTCACTAGGCAGTTGTTCTAGTGCATAGTGTACTGCTTGTCCAACGGGTCCATAACCCGCAACAACAATCTTCATTTTAAAATACCCTAAATAATGTTATTATTAAGTATACCAAAAGAGGTAACAAATGTCAAGCGATATTTTCGATTTCGGTTTTACTGCCGTAGACGAACAGGAGTTAGAAGCTGTTCAACAAGCAGCACAAACGATTCAAGCAACTTCTGCCGAGGCAAGTTCGTCACAACAGAGATTAGAGAAACTGTACAACGCTATCCAACCTCTCCTTTCAAACCTGAAGAAAAATCCAGAAAAAGATTATATCTATTGGCCCAATCGATTGGACAAGGTAGAGCAATTTGAAGATTTAATTCAAACAATATATTCTTCCTAAGAAAGAACATAATTCTCCGCGCAATCTTCTGCCCACTGCAGTGAATGATTACTGCAGTCAACTGTTCGAATGAACCGTGATTGTTCATACAGATCTACCATGTAACCCTTTTGTGTTTTTAATACAACGCCCTCTTTCTTGCCGTTGTCTGACCAATGGCGCGATATTTCTTCAGAGATCTGTACATTATGTTTGTGTTCTTTCATATTTTTATTCCTGAAAATATTATCCCACTTACTATCAAACTCTTTCTTATCAACAGAGAGAGGTCTTGGTTTTGATCCTTTGCCTGCCATTTCTACTCCAGAATTAATCCGTATTCTTGCCCTATAGTGCCCAATGTTTTTTCTTTCTCTTTAGTAGCAAATTCTTTCCACCACATTGGAGTTTCTCTATTTTTCCATTTGGCAAGAGTCTGTTTTGCTTCCCAATAGTAATTTCTATAAGAAGCGATGGAATTGTTTTCTACGATGCATTGCGGGTATGCACCCATCGCTGGAGTTGGTTGGGTGAAAGAGGTGTTCAACAATTCGATAGGAGCAAACAGAAGAAGACCTTCTAGTTTTCTAACCGATTCATGAACCCTTCCATATCGATAGGTATATTCGTCACCTAACGCTATCCACATATCGTACAACCACTGATAGTTTTGACGAGATTCTCTCACCCAGATATTAGAAGGATGATTGATATGCGACGCTTTATATAGAATAGAATTCATCTCGCCGTTTTCTAAGAAGTATCGTTTAATAGATCTTCCGTTCGCCGTTTTACCCAACCACATAGTGCCATCAACAATTCTATGTGCGGTAGACAACAACTGCGCATACTCAATACACATCTTAACAACGTGCGAATCACAGTGTTGTTGTGCACATTTAATGGGGTCGTGATCTAAATAAAAGATGTTCAACTGTTCATTTCCTCGACTGCTGCGGTTACGTCTGGAAAATGTACGCTGAGAATTTCCCACGCAATCTTAGCGACATCCATATGCTCTTTCTGAGTACCATGACCCATTCGCAACTCACAGTAATGAACCCACGAACGAAGAGTACCAGACATATACAATGTGGTCTCTGTCAATCCTTCGGGTAACAACGCGCGAGCTTGTTCTTTAGCGATACCAGTGTTGAGTGCCATCTCATAGTAATCCTTAGCAACTTTGGACACCTCTGCTTGCATCTCACTAAAAACCTCCTGTGCCTTTCTCTGACGTTCTGTATCGTCATCTAAGGTACTTAGTTGCCTATTGGTGGGATGCTGTTTACGTGCTTCACGATTGGTGGTAAAGGACTCGCTGACAGCATATCGTTGAGAGAACTCTTGAAACGAGAAAGACCGATGTCGCAGAATCTGCCGAGAGATATCACGAGTCGTGGTAATTTCCATGGTAATTGATACCATTTCAAAAGGAGACCAATGACCTTCTTTGATAAGATATCCTAGAAGTTTCTTGGCGGTTTTGGTGTTGTTCTGATTTGCGGGATTACTTACCCGCGCCGCGTAAGCGATCAACTCTGCCGCAGACTTGCATCCAGTACTCGCACTGGGCGTCGTCATACCTACTAAACTAACTTTTGTCATCATACTTTCCATCCTCATATTCGCCAGGAACACTATAGTATGCAATCACACGATGTAATGCATTTACTAAATTTGTATCTGGATATCGTGTATCTTCATTTATATCTAGATCTTCTTTAAGATGTTCAACTACAAATTGATCAAGTGCTTCGTCTTTAATTATTTCTCTTAAACGCATAATATTATTATACCTCAATTAAATATTTAAAACAAGTTGGTGGAGGGGGCTGGATTCGAACCAGCGTAGCTCTCGCGTCAGATTTACAGTCTGATGGTTTTAACCACTCACCCACCCCTCCAAATTGGCTCCCTGTCGTGGGCTCGAACCACGGACCCAATGATTAACAGTCATTTGCTCTACCAACTGAGCTAACAGGGAATTAAAATGGTGCCGCCACCAAGAGTCGAACTCGGGACCT
>Ga0099847_1000048_pt1 | contig 33378 bp, 48 predicted proteins | sample CB_VirMetaG_2_FD_78178 | JGI IMG/M metagenome (GOLD analysis project Ga0099847, IMG submission 78178) | Freshwater to marine saline gradient viral communities from Chesapeake Bay - CB_1504_2 Viral MetaG | ecosystem: Environmental > Aquatic > Marine > Coastal | place: USA: Chesapeake Bay...
ATGACCAATTGAACGTTGCAATGAGTAAGAACAACAAGATAAACGGGGGGTGGTAGTATGGCAAAAAGCCCACTTGCTAAAAACTCAAAAAACACCAGATACGTTAGAAATAGCAAAAATGTTATTTCGTTACGCCTGACTATCCCTTATAAGAACACCCGATTAAGAATAGTAAGAGAGTTTGATATCTCGCATTTGTTGCACCTTGGTTGAGCCGAGCCGAGATAAATTAGCAGCAAGTACTAGCGAAATGAGCAAAGATATCTTTGCTCATTTTGCTAGTCATTTTAGGTAATTTTTGATGACCTTATAAATTCTACTATTACTTCAACATCAGTTTCATCTTCTGTAATACTAGACAATAATGGCCCCTGCGGATTTGCAAAGCCTGCACCATCATTAGCAGGACTACTATAAAACAACTTAGCAACAGAGTATTCAGCGCCACTAAATGATCGTAACACCTGTATTCCTTTACCAGTCGTAAAGTTTTGCACATGCTCAATGGGAATCATAACTCCGCTTGATTTCCATTTTAAATAGATCCCAGTTATGAAATCGCTCGATGTAACACCAAACGAAGTAAGTGTTTTTTCTCGTATGGTTGTTCCTGTGAACGTTGTCAAATCTGCACGTTTACGATAAAGAATAGAATCACTTTTTGCAGCAATTGCTTCAGATATAACCCCTGACAAAGGTTTTTTAAGCGTCATACCCAAGCAATATAGTAAATTTGTAGCTAGAATCTGATGCCCACGGTCATTGGGATGAATACCATCTATATAAAGATTCCTCTCCTTAAATCGCAAGTTTGAATGATCAACTACTACCCATTTTTTCTCAAACCCTAGTTTATATATAGCATCTTTGTAATCTGCATGAGTATAACCACTTATGGCTGGCGGAAAAATTGTTTCATCTGCAATAAGTGGTACAGTTAGTACTATCACATTAGACTGGCGAAAACTTTGCAGAGTTTCACCAATAGTTCTTAAGTTTTCTACAAATTCAGTAGGAGTACGCGCGGATGTATATATATCATTTGTACCAAATGCAAGCACATAAATAGAATCTGCTCCACCAATTGCCCCGCACTCTCCTATGCTTACAAGCTGATCAGGTGAGACTAGAAAATCGCTACTATTAAAACCTGCTACAGCCATTCGCATATTCATGGTGATATTTGGCTGCTTACTATTATCTTTTATTGGTACAATAGCCAAAAACTCAACAGGGTTGTTAATAACTTTAAATTGTACGCTAGCACCGCCAGCAACTATATTAGTATATTCTGATAATACTGTTTTTCGTGCTGTGCCGGAACAATCAATTGTGCTAAGCAAAACCCCATTTTGACGAATCTCTACCATCCCGCTTGTTGGAGTCCTATCAAAGTAGAACGCAATTTTAGTTGCGTTTGATCTAATTACTGTTATCGTGCCGTTGGTTCCAATTATCTGACTACGCTGAATTGGTCCAGAATTTCCAGCTGTCTGTCCGGATAACGCAACATTACCCATACTAGTCCAATTAAAAATGACTTCGTTATCAGCTCCGTACCCTCCAGCTTGAACATCTGACAATGCATACTGTACTAATCTAGGAAAGCTTTTTTCCAGTGATGTTGCTCCCTCACCATCACCAATACTATCACTCAAAATAACAAGTGAACCCGCTATATCAAATTGAGTTGCTCTACCAATACGGGCAATCGCATCGATATTCATTATATGAGTGCCAGAACTAACAGTAGCATGGTCATAAATTTTTGTTACTAAGCTCGCTAAATTCAGCTCAGAATCTGGGTTAAAAGGAATACCCATCTCTGCTAACGCATTCTGAAACTCAGCGATGTTATGGTTGAACCAATCCGCACCAGGAAAGCTTGGTTTATTGTCATCACCAGACTCAGTAAACCATCCTGGTGAACCAGATACTGGCTTGGCTGCTGGGCGCTCTGTGGCTTGTGAACCATTGCGTAACTTATGCATGTTAACTCTCCTAATCGAAATTCATTTAAACGCTGTTTAAAGCGGTTTTGTTGATGTTGAAAAATGCCTAAACGGCGTAGTAAAACTCGTAATACAATCCGCCCACTTTGTAGCGCTGTAGGGTGCATTCGAGCACACGGGCATCAGACGTCAGCAAAGGGGTTAATACATCATCCAAACAAGTCATGTATGCGCCTGGTATGCCGTAAACATTTACCCGTAAGATGTAGCGGTATTTCTGTTCCCATAATGGGTAAGTGCATGAGCGCAAACAGTGGTGCGGGAACGTTTCATCAACTTCAACCGTAAAGCCCAAATCAGTCGCTAATTTCTGGATATTCCACGCTTGCAAACCACCCTTACGGTGGTACTTCTCAACCACTGAATAACGACGATATTCAATACTTGATACTGGCTCTGCTACACACTCAGGCAGCCCCAAATAGGTTTCCCACTCGTCCAGCATCTGCAAGGTTGTTTCTGGCCGCATCTCAAGCAGCAGATTATCGGCACTGACTTCGGCCTGCTCTAAACGTGGCGCATAACCTTGGCTGTACTTATAAAGGTCTAATGATGTAGAACGCTGCCACAGCACACCACGGGGCATCTGTGACAGGATGGCATTAGTCCACTGCGCTACGGAGTGCCCCATGTAATGGCTCCTAATGCATGTAGCTCTGTCGCTTCTGCGGTGATATCAGCGCTTAAATCTAGCTCGTAATCACTTATGCCAACCGTTGATCCAATGGCTGTTCTAACCATGCTTAATAGCAAGATCGAACCTGGGCTTAATGTCTTAAAATAACCATTGATACTGGCCTGAACGCTTTGGCGTAGGTCAGCATTATCGGGATATATCGTAATAGCCAGCGGGGTGGTTTTCAGCGTCAAGGGGATGTAAACCGCTTCTATGCCACCTGGTCGCCCAACGTCGGTTCCTGTCGCTGGATCTTTATGACGATAGATATAATCGGCCATAGTCAACTGGTCGATGTAGGTGGGTAAAATGTCGGGGAGAGAGTCGAATACAAATGCGTAGCCAACCGTGGCTGGCCCTTGGTAATTATCAACGGCCCACGCACGATCAACGCCTGCTACTTCACGGCACCAACCCACATAATCATGTACAGCACCACCCATAGGTGGATTGCGTTTACGGAATAATAAACGCTCAAGTACCTGTGCGGGTGTCTCTAACTCTGCACCGCCAGTAATGCCGCCAGAAAGGCCATTGGGTTGAATGCCTGGCACAGTTGAAACTAAGGTTAATGTCTCACCCGCTATCAGGTTGCCAGCGGCACCTGTAGCTTTCGCTTCAACCTGCACAATAACATTGCCACCGGATGGCGCATTCGATAGCGTCACTTGATATAAGCGGCCATCTGAATGCGTCATCACAGTGTCAATTGGGATCGCTGAATTACCCGCAAAGGTCACAGGGCCCGTTGCATTAGTAGCCAGCTTTTGAATCACGCCCTCAGAACGGGCAGTATCAATAATGGTTTGGTTTTCAGACTCAGACGAGGGGATGATCTGGCGTACTATCCAGCTCTGATAATCATATAAGTCGCGCAGGCTACCGCTTACCGCAGCATTGAGCGCCTGTTCAATACCGAACTTAGGTAAGATGGTATCTAATGATGCCTCAATGTCGATTAAACCGCTTTCGATTAGACTGCGGATCGTGGGTACATTAAATGGCAATTTGTGTCTCCCATCGTTTTGATACCGTAAAAGAAATGACCTCACCATCTGGCTTAGTAATCACGATATTTAGGGCTAAGGTTTGAAAGCGTGGGATTGAACCTGTCACAGCTACGCTTTTCGCCATTGCGCCATTCCCCTCATCAACCAGCATCCATGCAAGGGCATCTTGTGCATACTTAACGGCTTTATTGCGCACATCTGTGGTGAGCTTTTCGCGTGATAATAACCACAATTTTGAGCCCCATGGCGCAGCATAAAAGGTATCACCAGGCCAGCCTCTAAAATCCTTTGAGTTATCAGGTAAGGTATCTGAGCTATCCGCTCTGGCGTCAGTGAAGAGTGAGATCAAAACGAGGGAGGAAACTACGCCACTGGCATCTCCTCCCTCGATGATTACCCCTATGCTTTTCATCATGTCGAACACGATGCTAACGCTCATAAACAACCTACTCAGGTGGTGTAGTTGGTCTGCTCTCAGCGTCTTGATGGATGTGCCCAAGGTAACTAATACTGTTCGCGCTAAAATCAGATCCAGTGATAACACTGTCTGAAGTAATGCCGCTTACCGCATAAATCCCTAGGTCTGTTGATATGCCACCAGTGACGTGTAAAGGACCTTGAATTAAAGACTCTGGTGAGATGATAGTGAATGAGTTGGAGGCATTGAAAATAACGTCGGTTGCTCCAATCGTGAAGCTGTTTTGGATTTCAAAAATAACGTCTGTTGCAGTAAGGATAATCTTACCGTCTTTGGTTAAGCGGATTTTGTGACCTTCGAGATGGTATAGAAAAACATCGCCAAGTTCACCCTGTGGCCGACATTTTTTATCTTCAACTGCAATAGCGACTAAGCCAGATAACGAGCCACCCAATGCCGCGACAATTGCCTCAGCGCCTTCGGGTGGATAAGAACTCATGCCATAGTTTTGGAAGCGTTCAATGTTATCGGCTGACTCATCAGCATGCAGTTTCACTTGCAAGTTTTGGCGCTGTAGGTCCTCCACTATGCCGCTCACTACCGCACGGGTTAGCATGCCCGTAATACGGCGGCGAATAGGTGCAAGTAAGCGATCAATATAGCGTTCCGTTACCATTGGCCACCGCCTAGTTTGGTATCCTTAGCAGCTTGGGCTGGGATGTCCATTGAATCAGGACGAACTACACTCACCACGGCTAAACGGCCTGAATCATCTTCACTAAACATGATCGAGACAATCAAAAATTCTTCATCCAGCCCCATGATCTCGTCAACCACTGGTACTAGGGTATTGATGTTCCATAGCTTGCCCGTTTGTGGAATGCGCCAGCCTGTTACCGTATATTCAGCTGTGTTTGATTTACCTATGCTGCGCTGGCGTTCCCACTGTCCGCGCTTGGCTGCACCTTCGGCGGTAGTGATTTCTTCATTGACGATAATTAAGGGGCGATAGCGGCCAATCTCATTATCAGTCACATCAGCTTTAATACCGCCGACTGCCGAGATAGGTGCAGTATCCCAATTAGCTCCATGTGCTGCGCCTGCGGCTTTAATGGTGAATTTACTGAAACGCTGACGCCAACTAAAACGGCCCCTAGCCGCTTTAACGTTCTTGCCCAATATTAACGACACACCCGCTTTAACTTTACTGGCACGGGTGATCACTAAATTGCCAAAGGTATCACTGGTTAGCAGCACGCCACGCTGTTTAGCCAGGCGTGATAATAGTTCGTGAGGGGTTTCACCCTGTTCAATTTGAATGCGCTCGAACGGCTCACCCACATCAGTGTTGACGATCACATTAATGCCAAAAGGCTTACAAACGACCTCAGCAATTTGGCTAATCGTTTGGCTGTTAAATTGGCCGCTTGGATAGTCAATAGAGCAATCAACTAAGTCAGCGGTCTTATCACGGCCACTCACGCTAATGGTGACAGTGACATCATCATAACTGGGGATAAAGTCATCGACGTAGCCGGTGATCACACGCTCACCGCCTATGTCAACTGTGCAGGCTTGGCCCTGCTGAATCGGTTCAATAAACTTTTTATACTGCTGTTCACTGTCTTGGTATTTCCAAGTCAGTTCCAAGTCAAATGCGCCAGACATCGCATCAAGTGAGCGCGTAACGCTAACCTTAGTCCAGCCTTCATAAATCTGGCCTCCGGCTTTTAATACGATTTCCTCGGCCATTATTGAACCACCTCAACCGTATCAGTCGGCAATATAAACGCAGGGTTACTAAAGCCATTACGCTGCACTATGCTGTCACGGCGTTCAGTGTTACCCGTTTGCTGCCATGCAACTAAAGCCACTGGTACGGTATCAAGCGGTTTATAAATGCTGATTTGAGGTAGCAGTTCGGCACGCGAACGGGTATCGGCCAACACGGCTTGGCGTAATATACGCATCTGACGCCACACTGACGAACTGCCCGACTCAACCGCAGCTGCGGCATAAAGCGCTAACTGATCTGCAATGCCATACCCAATATTTTTCAGCTGTTGGCCTGTCAGGATCGCATTGCGTTCTGCACCCGATAAGCTCTCAACAACTTGTGCGGTGTCATCTAGCTTTTGCACTATGTCAGCCTCAGCTAATGCGGAGCATTGCGCCAATACTGCACTGTTTAAGGTGAGGGTTTTAAATGCCTGTGCATTCGCTAATATCGCCGCATTTTTAGAGGGGTTAGCAAACTTAGGTACAGATGATGCCATGCCACCTTCACTTGATATATTGCGTGCTAGCCCACCTGTAACTGCCAGTTCGGCGCGCATACCATTCCAACGATTTTGCACATTGGAATAAACATCTAAGGCACGGATCGGGTCTTTGACTACGCCTTTAATATCCTCAAGCAAGCCCATTGTTTCACGGGCTAAGTCACCAGGATAAGCGAGTAGTTTGCCAACTGAATCTTTAGTGCGCATAAGGCGATCAGTCCATTGGCGCAGGTCATCAGGTAGCGAGGGTAAATTGCGGGTGAGTTCATCTAAGTCATCTAAAAATACATCAACCATGTCGCCCATGCCATCAAGGGTATTGGTATCAAAGTCATTCTCAAATGCTGTATTAACCGCGTCTTTAGTATTTGCTGATTCTGTTTTTACTTGAGTAGCGGTATCAGATTTTGAATTGGGGAATAAGTTTTCACCCACTTCAAATACTTCAAAGTTAATAGTCGCAGTGCCATCAATGCGATTCACTAATTTATGGCTTACTTTGCCGACTTGAACTTTACGAATACCAAACCAAGGGTGAACTAATTCGCCTGGGCCTTGTTTATTCAATGCCTCAAGAATCGCTTGTAATTGCTCAAAGTAATTTTCACCGACAACACGGCCACTAATGCGCTCTTGGGTTAATACCTTGCCATTATCTTCGGTATAGCCAATTTCTTTTTTAGGGTAAGCATGGGGGATAGCACGACGGCCACTTTCACCGTCGGCCTCTTCTAGTAAAAATTCAACGCCCCGAAACGAGGCGGTTAAACGGTCTTCAAATGCCATTTAAAACTCCTTTGTGTGGGGTTAGTTAATGCCAGTATCTGAATCAATGTTGATGCCTTTAGGCACATAAACAGGGGTGACTTTGATACGGTCATCAGATACCGCAATTTTTAAATCTAACTTACTGCCCACGGCATTCATGTTATTCACTATGCTTGCGGCGTCACCGTTCTGCGCACCTGAGAACCACTTTTTAAAATCGTCGATCGCATCCAGCAGACCAGGCTGCACTGGAATACCTTTTGATAAGGCAGGATCAACAGAAGCTGCACGGCGAATGTTAACGGGTGAGAACTCATCGGCAACGCTTAGGCCATAACCCACAGCGCCGAGCGTGGCTATTGTTTGGCGATTAAAAAAACGGGATGTCTTAGTTGGATTAGCGGGAGTATTTTTACCGCCCATAACATCAGCAATACCGCCACCCATACCACCCGCACCCATGTTGACGACATACACAGGCATCACGCCCATATCTGTCATGCCACCTTTACCGCCAGCACTGCCCTTGCTGCTGCCAAAAACGTTTTTAATTGAGCCTGCTAGGTCTAATCCTTTTTTAGCTGCAACTAAACCACCCACTACCCATAGGGCTGTCTCACCCCACTTGAGCCAGTTATCTATGGTTTTATCGTCTACCTCGTTAATTGCATCAGCGAGGTCTTGAATAGGCTTTGATAAACGACTTTCAGCAAATTGACTAAATGACGTGTTTAATGACTTAACCGCATTATTAAATTCAGCGGCATTTTTAGCGGCGGCTTTTTGGGTTTCACCATATTCACCTGTTGAAACTGTCATACTTTTTAAAAGCTTTTTATTATCTTCTGAATATAAAGCTGCCAAGCCTTGCAAAGAAGTAGCATCAAAAACATCACTTAATTTAAGTGGATCATTTTTAGCTTTATCTAAAATCTCTAATAATAATTCAACAGGCTGGCGTAATTCCTTAGTGCCTTTTTTAAATACCTCGATACCTTGCTTACTTAAAAACTCAACTTTTGTCTTATCACTAAATACCGCAAATACCCCTTGGATAGAGGTTAATGATTCATTGGCATTGCCCTTAGCTTTAGCAAATAACTGCACTAAGGCACCCATCTGAGTAATCGCTTGTGGCCCCTTACTCTGATAAGTAGCAAATAACTGCTCTGATATTGATGCTAAATCTTTTACGTTAACGCTACCCACTGCGAACTGACTGTATAAGTCATCAATCACGTTCATCACATCTTTAGCGTCTTTAATACCTTTCTCGCGGAACTGAGCAAATAACGCGCCGCTTGATTTAGCATCGGCACCAAACGCTTGCATGAATAAACCCATGTTCTCAAGGTTATTATTCACAAATTCAAAGTCACCCGTCTTGCCAAGCAGCTCGTCAACAGCCGCAGTAAATTGGGTGGTATCAATGCGGATGTCTTTTTGATTTGCTAGCTCAAGAATATTGCCTTTAAGCGTGGCAACTTGGTCATCAGTCAGTTTGGCGTTAGTACCTAGGCGGGTCATCTGCTCACTAAAGTTGCCAATACTACGCACTGTGGCACCCGTAGCAAATGCCGCAGCAATCCCCACATAGCGATTGCCGAGCGTATCAATGCCACGGCCAGCTACTTCGGTAGAGCGCTTAATCATAGTCATTGCCGTGTCATTCTTTTTAGCAAAGTCACTCATCGATGTGCCGTACTGACGCGCTTTAGCAGCAAGGTTGCCAGCAAGGTTTAAAATAATGTCTGTTTTAAGTTGCTGGGCCATGGATTAACTCTCTTAACTTTCGGTAGGTACGAACAAGGCGACGCAGAGACATTCCAGATGAGACGCTTAGCGGAATGCGAGAACTCATAGCAAGCTGTAAGTCCTCGCAAATATCGGCTAGCGCCTTAAGATCGCCCCCGTTCTGCAAGCGCCTCTGCAATCATCTGGTCAAGTTCGCTAGCCTTAACCTGCAACATAGTGAAGTCGTCTTGGTGCAGCTTGCGCAGTTCCTTCACGCTAATAGGCCCTTTCACTTTGCCAATGTATTCGACTTGGCGTACTAATAGCTCCAAGCCGTATAGCACATCTGAGGTGTAGCAAATTGCCTTACCGTCTTGTACGATCACTTTCTCGGCGGCTAACTGGGCATCAATATAATCACCCGAGGTTAGCTCACGTAGGCCAACCTCAAGGTTGACAGATTCGCCAACCTTGAGGCCATGTTCTAGGTCAAACGTCATGTCAGCCATTAGATGCGCTCGACCTGATTACCTTGGAACGTGCCCGTTACATCACCACTATCACTAATGGTGAACGGAGCCTGTGGGGCTGCATCGGTCATCATATAGTCCACACCGTTATCGCCTTGCCACGTTAATGTGGCATTAGTGATCTTGTTGATCTCAAGCACATCCACATCTTCATCCGCCGCAATCACTACAGCAATGGTGGGTACTGTGTACTCGTTAGACTGGCCCCATACGCGACCAGGGCCAACATGTGGGGTGCGGGTATAACCGCCTGGGTTTAACGTAGAACCTTTTTTCGTTTTCAGCTGTTTGCCATTGGCACGAATAACCACTTCACCTAGGATTTGTCCCATGTGCTTATGCTCCTATTAGAGTTTGAACTGCATCAACGCAGCGAAGATGCGCAACTGGTTAACGATGTCAGGCTTGAACACACAGTTAAGGCGGTTCTGATCGCTGTTGTCGCGGTACACTTCAAGAGTTTCTTTAAAGCCTTCGAAGTCTTCCATTAAGCCTTTTGGTACCCAATCATTGTTAGCCAACTCAAGGATGGTGTTACGCATGTTCTTCGGCGTGACGACGGGCTGACCTGGATCAAGCCGCGCTAATACATCATCGTTAGCTAACTTGTGGCGAGGGAAACGGTTAGTCACCATTACGCGCAGTGAATAACGCAAGTAGGCCAAGGTCGCTGGGGTGGTAATATCCAAATAGCTTGGGTCTGGATCGCCGTAGGCATTCTCGCGATACATAGACACTTCGCGCTCAATCGCCACTTCACCGCCTGGTGTCACCATGTAGGTAGCAATGCCGTCACCTAATAACAAGTTGCGTTCGGTAGGGTCCCACTGGATTTCTTTAGCAGGTGGCAACAGGCTAGTCATCACCAGCGTTTGCAATGGACGCGCAGGATCAATGCCTAACGAAAAGGATGCTTGGCCTGCGTAAGCACCTGCCCATTCCCATGGTGAGTGGGGCGCTTTGTTGGTACCCATGCAGGTAAATAGGTAATCATTACGGGCTACACCAAACACACCGGACTCAGCAAAGGTGCCACGGAACGCGGTATAAGCAATGCCTTCAATCATCTTGAGTGGGCCCCAACGATTGACCAGCTCATCACGCAGCTTGTTCATGCTTTGTGTATCGTTATAAGGCATTACGATATGGTTGTACCACTCGTTCGGAATGGTCGCGATTACCGCATCCATATCCGGTGTACCTGCGCCGCCCGTCATATCAACTAGCGTCAGGGTTACACCCTGTGGCAACTGCTCGCCATCGTAGTAGTTGAAACGCACATCGATGTCGTTAGTCGTTTGGCCTTTCCATTTAGCGGTTAACTCAACCGTTTCAGTAGTGGCGGCTTTAAGCGCAGCGGTTACAGGCAGGTTTGCATTGGCATTGATTTTAGCAATCATTGCCGTAGCAATAGTCGCCGCAGTAGCAGCTTCATCAACGCCCACTTGCACCGACTCACCCGCAATTAATAAGGCAATCACACCCGCCTTAGCCGCAGTGGCCGCGATAGTGATCTCACCTTTCGCCGCACTACCTGCGCTGAGGTCTGCTACGCCAAGGGCATAGACATCGGTATAGCTGTTTGACTTACGGAACATCTTAAGCGTTCGCGCCAGCATCGAGCCTCTACCGTAGAGTGCATCCATTTGGCTTTCGCTGTTGGTGATGCGGTTTAAGGTCAGTGCGGTGGCGGTTCCTGCTACCAGCTGCTGACCGATCACCAATACTTTTTGCGCAAGTGCAGGCGTACCCGATAGCGCGTTAGAGTTGTCGATCTCGATATAAACGAGAGGGACCTTAATATCGTTAGGGATGCTACCGAGTGACATGGTTATGCTCCTGCTTATGCTTTAGTGGTTGCTGCTTTGGCAGCTTTAACTTCGACTACATCGCCATCGTTTAAGCGACGTACCCAAAAAGATGAGCGCTCAACTTTCTCGCCTGTGTCGGCAAGGTACTCGCCATTTTGTTTACGTACTGGCACCGCAGCTTTAGCGGGTTTTATGTTGATCAACATGGCTATGTTCCTGTTGTTAATAAAATTAGTTGTCGTTAGCACTGCAGACGTTATTGCGGCAATTCCACTACGCCTTCAAGCAATGGCGCACCGTCTGCTAATTCGGCTTTAATGCCAAACCGTTCGAAGTTATCGAGCGTGCTTAAGTCGATTTCTTCATCTAAATACCATTGCTGAGTCCAGCTAACCGACCACACTGCAAGGCCAAGGTCATCCACCTGTGCGCTGTAAAGGTTGTCACCGCGTATTGCTTCGGCCTTACTGTAGGCGGTTGGCAGGGCCCCACGGCGCAGCAATAAACCCGCGAGCTTTCCCGCAATAACTTCGGCGCGTTCGTCTTTCTGGTACCCAAATTGGTCAGTCGTAAAGACGTAAGCCACAAAGTTAACAGTACCTATGATGCGATTGCCTATGCTCTCGTACTGCGGCACACGCAACGCAGCGACACGAACGCCGCCATCACGATTCGCTATCCAGCGCTTAATATCAGTCGGCGTATCAAACTTGCCGACATGGCGCTCAACCGTTTGCACTCGATCAAGTTGCTTATCTGTGCCTTCAAGCTCTGGCTTTAGATAATCAACAACTTGTTGGCATGCCCAAACGGTTGAGCCTACGACACTAAACGTGGGTCTGGTTGTCATTGCATCAGTCCTTCAAAAAAGCTACCCAGTACGGCATACACTTCGTTTTGGTTGTCACGGCTTAAGCCTAAAAACTCTCGCTGTGGGATATTCATTAGCCGGCTAAAAGCCCTGACTGATTGATAGACTGGGAACGCCAACGCTTTGCCAAATGCCTGTGTAATAAGGCGCGTGTGCGCATCCACTTGAACCGCACCGCTAAAGCCGTCTTGAGGTACATGGGCATAGGCCAAAGGAGAGCCAATATGGACTTGGTCCTTTGCAACCACGTACTGGATTGAATCGAGCAAATCCCCGTCACCCTGTAATAGCGACTGATTACCGTGACGAGTCTTGGCATACGCACTAGACCACGCAGCCCAAGGCTTACCATCAGGAGATGATTTTTCATCAGCAATACGTCTCCGAGTCTGGCTTTCAACTATGCCGCCGAGGGCATCTAACAATTCATCTTTGTGCTTAGGATCGCCAAGGGTATCCATGAGCTGCTGATAGCGTTGCAGCTCATTGGTCCCTGTGACCTGCACACTAATCGACATTACAGAACGCCCCGTAAGCTATCGCGGGTAAAGATGCGCTCATTGCTTTGCACTAACTCCACCTTGCCTAAACTGGTTTCAGTGGGCTTATCGGTCACGGGTAAACCTAGGTCGCGCTTCCCTGCGCCAATTTCCCTTAATGTGGTAAGCGCCATTTTGTAGCGCTCTTCTAACAAGTTAGTGGCCTGCTGGTCACGATCCGCTAACCAGTAGAATGCGATAGTGATGGCGAGTTTATTGAGCATGCTTGGCACTACGGCCAAGGGCAGCACATAGCGGGTAAGGAATGAGTTAATCTCATCATCTGCTTGCTCCAACGCTTGATTGATAACGGTATCGCTTAGCTCGCTTGTGGTGCGATCAATCGCAAAGTTCCACAGCATCGACTCATCACGATCAATCAGGTCTTGCTTAGTTGCATAAACTGCCATCACTGCCGCCTTACTATTTAATTACACTGGCTGGATCGATAAGGTCTTCAAGTTCAACATCGACCACGACCAAGTGGGGTTCACTGTGGACACGCTGAGCCTTTTCACGACTGAGGCACACCACGCGCTCTGCATCATGCTCAAGCGTAGATACATCGTTCTGACCGACATGATCCCCATCAACCACGAGCACCAATGTTTCTGTGAGACGATGGAACTGCACACCCGAGCGCCAAAATCCAGCGTCCGTTTTAGCGCGTACTGTAAAGGCTCCAAGGATGTGCAGAGCATTACCGTTAGCACCATTAGCGACATCATTACCTTGCGATACATAACCTTCATTTGAACCTTTCTGATTTGCTAGGTTGATTTTGGCTTGTTCTTCCGCTTTAGCTTTCGCCTCAGCTTCTGCTTTAGCCTGTTCTTCTGCTTGCTGTTTAGCCTTGGCTTCTTCCTGTTCCTTGGCTAACGCGTCTGCTTCTGCCTTAGCTTTTGCTTCTGCATCAGCTTTGGCTTTGGCTTCATCGCTATTTACGGCCGCGTTCTGTTCGGTTTGCGGCGCATTGATGGCAGTATCCGTTGCCACTGGTGCAACTCCATTGGCCGCAACGGCCTTAGCTTTCTGCGCTTTAGTTTGTTGTCCACTCACGTTGAACTCCTTTTAAACAAGGTTTAAATAGGCGGTAAATACCGCCTATCTAATGCTTACCTGCCCAACCTTAGTTAAGGTAAGTAACGAGAAACGACGATCTCGACGTTGTTGTAGTAGATGTTTGAACCACCGTTTGCCAATAGCTGGCGACCTACAATCAAACGTGCTGCGGCTTCGTTACTAGGACCAACAACAATAGTGGTTGCCATAGTGCCAAGCGGTGTGCCGTTGGTTTTTTTCATACCAGCCAGTAACTGTTTACCCGCTTCAAAGTTGGCTTCTGTTAACGCAGCCTTTGAACCAATCGCAATTTGCGGGAAGCTGAAACCAAAGCCAGCACGGCCATCTACACCTTGGGCAACCATGTTGTTAAACCATGCGTATTCCGATGTTGCACCCACGAACTCAAGCATGAGTGGCTTACGGTCTTGATAAATAATCGGCATTAGCAATTGGCTATTGTCGAGTAAGAACCAAGGTGAACCCGTATCAGTTGAAGGATCACCGACCACGTTTGAATAGGTTGTGGCTGGGGTAGTTTCCAGCGGGTGATCAGTATCGAAATAGTTTTGACCGTCAAAGCACAGCGTAGAGAAGCCAGCCGCCAATAGGCCATAACAGTTTTTGTCTGGGAACAGTGCTGATTCACGGCCCCATGCAGATGCAAGCACGCTGTACTTGCCAATCAAGTCATCATCTAAATCAGTCCGTTTGATTTTGATGGAGGCTTCATAGTTCTTGTTGATGATCTGATAACCGTTTGAACCCAGTTCAACCAGCATACGATCGCTCACCCATTCGGTGATGCCTGGCAAGTCTTTCAACCAGCCGTAAAACTCGGCACTGCCTGACGATGGAACCTTAGTTGCAATCTTGTCCCACTGTGGAGTGATTGCGCCTAGACCTTGCGTGAACGCAGCATTACTGCCAATCGTTAACGCTTCAATAATCTGTGCTTGAGTAAAAGCCATGGTGGATAACCCCTGTTAGTAATTCGGTTTGTGGTGACGAGAAGCAATCCAGCTTTCTGGTGTGACGTTCATTGCACGACACATAGCCACTTCATCAGCAGTCAGTTCGCCTTCACCCTTTTCAGTAACAGGCGGCTTCTTCTGTGCGTTAGTCGCAATCACTGGCGCTGTACCTATGAATGCCTTGAACTGTTCAATGCCACCTTCACTACGACAAAGGCCGACATACATATCTTTGTTAGCCGGTGCGACCTTGCCGCTATCAATGGCGGTTTGTACCAGTGCATCAATTTCTTTATCTGTAATGGCCTTGAGCGCAGTCTCTGCCGTGGTGGCACGGTTAAGCGCGACTTGGTGCGTCTCAATGGGAATGAACTTGTTTAAGTCCGGTGTATTGCTGCGGTTAAGCGCAATCTGTTCGGCTTGCTTAATTGCGTTAATCGCAACTACGGCTTGTTCTGCGCTGGCATCTTCTGCAAGGCCAAGCAGATCAGTCAAAAGCTTTGGCAGCTTCATTGGGTCATCCTCTTTTCTGTTTAGGGCTGGTACATCTAGGTTTGGGCTGTTAGTGAGGCCAGCGCTTGCTAGGCTGTAGACAATGCCTGTCGCTGGATCATGGGCAAAGCCTGGTGAGTAGAAGGCATACTTCTTCTCATCAATCATTTCGCGGCCTTCGGCATTCCACTCGACATAACCCCAAATCTCACCAGCTCGGTTTTCAAGTTTGGTTATCCAACCGTAAGCCGGAGCGGGTTCGCCATTTGGCGCTTTTAGATGAGTGGCGTGTTCAACGTCGAAGGGACGTTTTTTAGTAAAGCTAGCGACGACAGCATCAGGATTAGGGTTCATCCATGAACGGCCATCAATCCCTGTAAAGTTTCCTGCGGGTATCATCGGCAGCCAAATGCCTGGCGCATTGGCTTCGAGTGCCATCATGTTGAAGCAAAGCGCTGTTAGGGCAGTGACTGACATGGGTTAAACTCCGTTAAGAATTACATATCAACCTCCTAATCGTGGTTGGTATGGGTAATCTGATATTGATTAACAACGGAGTTCAGCATGCATAAAAAAAGCAACTGACGATAAATAACGTCGGTTGCTCTAATAGTGGGGTTTAATTATTGGGGAAAGAGAGACGAATGCAGATTGATAGCAAGAACATGAGGGCTTAAAGATTACCCTAAAAAAACAGGTTGGCAAGCGAACAACGGCAAGCCAACCTAAAACAACCAGCGCAACCTAGTTTAAACCCTGTTTAAATCTTCCCACAGACGTTTAAACTTTTTTGCGAGTAACTTTGTAGCCAGTAGTCAGTTAAGCATCAGTAGCGAGCGTTTGACGCATTCGCGCTTCTTTTTCAGATAGGTCATTGGCAAGCATACTTTCACGCCCTTTGCCTGGGTTGTAGTTCCAACCTGGATCAATCCCCTCCGGCAGTTCTTCCACTTCGCCTGTGCGCCGATTTACCCAGCGCTTATTTTTACTAGCGGGTGAAGTGGTAGACACTTTACCCGAGGCGATCAACTTGTCGGCTTCATACTGCGAGACTTGCCTTATCCAACATTTGCAGCCCCAACCGTTTGGTGCCATGTGAACGTCCCACCATGGATCATCAGCAGGCAACAAAGTGTTATTCCACTTTAGATGCTCAATGCGGTGTTGCTCACTTGGCCCCAGTTGATAAAGCAAATAGGGCAAGGTGCGTTTAGTGCGTTGGATACGTTCCCATTGGCCTGCGCTTCTGGCGGTGCGCATGTTGGTTTTATAAATGGTCTTTATACGGCCTTCGCTACCCAGTTGCACCAGCTTAGTTTCTTCGGTCAATGGATCTTGCATGGTCTGCACACCCCACCAACCGGACTTTACTAATAGCGGTTTAAGGATATCGCGGAACTGTTCAAAGGTTTGGCCTTGGATTTTGGCTTCCACAATCAGCTGCTTAACGTCAACTAGCAAATCGGCATTCAGCATCTTGGCCACAGTAAAGGAGTTAGCTTGTTCTTCCAACCACACATCGCGATAGTCAAAGCCTGGCTTTATGCCTTTGCGCTTGAACCACTCAAGCGCCTCTTTGGGGACAAATGTATTCGGAGCTTTAGCCATCTTGCGCATCTCCTAATCCACGCAGCTGAAACATGTACTGCGCCATTTGGGCAATGAACTGTTCCGCGCCGAGCTGCTCTTGCAATGCTGGCAAGCCTGCTGCGAACTGCTCATAGCTGGCTGACTTGTTAGCAAGTTCAATAATCGGATTCATAAACTCGTCAGCGACTTGTTCCCACTCGCTCATAGCCTCATTAGTCAGTGCATCAATCTCAGCTTCCGCAGTATTCATCACGCGGTTAATAGCTATACGCTGCTCATGCTGGCGATTCGTTGCAATCGGCATATCAAGCATACTGGCAGACTGTAGCGGCACTAAGGTTTCATCGCCATCTTTAACCGTACTCAAACCAAACTTATCAGACATTTCAGAGGTCGAGACTTTTAGGCCACGGTCAACTAATGGCGTGATGCTTTCGACAAACATCTTTAAATCTTCTGGCTCAGGCACCTTGATCCGCACTTTCGGATAACGTAACTGCACACCCCAGTTAAGGATGATGTATGGCTTTATCAGGTACTCATTGATTGATGACTCAAGTTGCCGCGCATCCCATTTGGCTATGTCGATCCGCACTTCGTTATGCACAGTCGCTTGCGATTGCGAGCTGCCGTTATCAGCGGTCATGGTTTGGCCGAGTACCGCTTTTGAGACTTGCTCATCACACCAACGTGCCATGTTCTCAAACAGGGTATTACCGCCATTGCCCTTGGCCGTTTCAACCATTTCGATTTTCATTGACTCGGGGATCACTGCCCCCGCATCGCTGGCAATTCGGCCAATAGCATTAATCAAGGTATCAATGTCATCTGTGCTGGCGTTCGCGCCGTACTTACCAATGCGCACTGGGATGCCAAACACCTCAGCGAACGCCCACCAATCTCGAATGGTGAACGACTTAAGCATGTACATCACAGCGACTAAACGCGCTAGGCCATTGCGCCACACGCTACCAGATTTGGAACGTGGCGTGTGTAAGATAAACTTGTATGGATCAAGTGGTGCACCCATTGGCGCATCTTCGCTAATCAACAATATCTGCTCAAGCGTTTCTTGGTCTTGACGTAAGTAGCGTGGGTCTACCCATTTATAATCCTGTGGTTTCCATGGGGTTGATTGGGTATCCCAAAGAATTTGCACCACGGCCAAGCCTTTACCTAGGCCATCGAGCAAGTCGAAAAACAACTCAGGGATTTGGTCATCGTCCATGATCTCCCGCACACGTTCAGCCATTAGCACATCAATAGCTTCATCACTGGCCGCTTCCACGGTTGGTGCTATTGCGGCCACAGCTAACTTGCGGGTTCGCAGCTGCGCCGAGTAATGCAGATCGCGCTCTTCAATTTCTTCGGCCAGCGTCATGTAGGCTTCGGGGTCGTTACCGTCGATCACACTACGCAGCACAGCCGCCAAACGGTGGGGCGTTAAACTTGACGCTACTGGGTTGGCGCGTGGATTGCGCACCCCAGTGGTATAAGCACGGGCAATATCAGTACTCATTACCTGCTGATCGACTTTAAAAGGCTGGCCCGTGGACGGGTCTAAAATGCTGCTCATAGTCTTATCCCTTTGCCGCGTAAGTCTTGGTGCGGTCTGTCTTCAAATCGGTTGTTATCGGCGGCTGTGCCAAAGAATTTGCGGTGTTGCTCATCTTGCTCGGCTTTAATGGTGTGCAGTTCATAACGAGTGATGTCGGCTTTTGACGCCAAGATCCCTAAGAAGATAGCGACTGCACTATCGCCGTGGCGCTTGTTACCATCGCTGCCAGTGGTGCGGCTATCGTCAATGCCTGGCACACCACGATAGATTTGGATCTGGCCTAAGTCGGTAATCACATCCTCATGCTTAGGCAGCAAGATCTCATCGTCTTCAAATAAGGCTTTAAAGCGTGGCATGTTCTCGCGATAGAAAGCCACCGACAGCATGACCTCAACCACCTCGGCACCGTACTTATAACGGGCTTGCTCGGCTAAATATTGGCCGTTACCACGGGCATCGAGATAGATACCATCCCGCCTTGGCAGGCGATCACAGATATAATACAGCGCTTGTTCTTGCTGCTTAAACGGCACGTTTTTTAACTCAACTAAAAACGGCACAGTACGCTTAGTGTTTTCTTCAACAGTGATTGGAGCGAACACGGTTAAGTCGCCACTCCGCGCAAAGTCTTCACCAAGTGCATGGCGTAGATTTACAGGCAAGTTCTTAAGCACAGTCTCAAGCTCTTGCTCTAACCATTCTTGCATCTCACCCTTACGGGCATGTTCGCTGGCTTGGTTAAACAAAGTTGATCCGGTAAAGCGCAGCACGGGAGCATCGAGTATCGCGGCGCGTTCACGCAGGCCACGGCTAATGTAAGCGCCGCCGCCGTTCTTAGGTACACAGTAGTATTCTTCTTGGGCGTCTTCTTCGGTTGCAGTGGCTTTGATCAAGCCTGCTTTCCATTCATCCTCAGCCGCTTGGCTCCACTCTTTACCGCGTACCTGACAGATACGTTTGTATAGGCCATCGGCGCAGGCATCATCTAAGGTGATGCGGTGCACTGAGTAATCTTTTTTACCCGCACGGGAATCGTTAATCAGGGTATTGAATAAGTTATCGGTGCCGTTGTGGGTGGAGATCAAGCGTATCTTTGCGCCCCACATAGTGAGCGCTAAAGCGGCCTTAAGGACTTCGGCTAGCTTCTCGTGGAATGCGGCCTCATCAATGGTGACATTACCCTGCATACCCCGTAAGTTTGCTGGGTTACTGGATAGCGCTTGAATTTTAAAGCCGGATGCAAAGTAAATGCAGAAGGTCAGGATCTCTTTACCTTCCTGACCATCGTCAATAAATAATTCTTCTTGGATCTCGCCAGCCGCTTTATTAAATACCTTGGCCCACATTGCCGCCGCATCAATAAACTCCCGCGCCATTTCTTTGTTGGAACCCACATAGAAATGATTGGTCCCACCTTGGCCGCGTGCCGCACTGGCAGACAGTGAAGCATCACATGCCTCAGCCCAAGTGAGCCCAGTTCGGCGTGACTTCTCGCCAATCTTTAATGGGGCTTCGTCGGCTATCCAATCTTTTTGGTAGCCGAGCAATACAGCAGTAGGATCAAAGCGGCTGAGAACTGAGGCTTCATAAGTAGGATCAAAGGTACTGGCCGAACTGCTCAGCGCCAATGCCACCCCAGCAGCGGCACCTAGTACCTTTTGCTTAATGCTCATCTTCATCACCTATGACTATTGGCCAACCAGCAGAACGAACACCATCCATAAACCCGAGCACCGCAGCTGATAGTGGCATGGTGATAATTAACCAATGAAATAAGTACTCAATAGTCGCAATTGTCGTAGGGCTCATTATGCGATCCCCAAGAGTTCACGCTTAAATAGCTCAACAGACTCTTTGCTTAAACCTGCGGCTTTGGCAACCTTCTCTACTTTATCCGCCGCTTCAATTGCAAAGGCACTGCGGATCTCTTTCTCCACTTTAATGCTCGACATCGCTGCCGCTTCAACACGTTGTATTACTAATGCCAACTGCCCTAGGGCTTTTGGATCAATGGGTTTTGCATCTTCTTCATCAGATGCATCCATCATCTTCATTGAGGTTTCAAACGCCATGGTGCGCACAAACTCTTGTAGTAATTTCCCCACATCAGAAGTGGGCGCTTGGCCTAGTTTGGCTGTCCACACCTCGGCAACTTCGCGGCTTTGGCGAATACGTTCACCAATGGTTTCAAACTTTTTAGCAAAGCGATTAAAACCAGTGCGCGATAGCTTGGCATCTTCTGGCAAACCCGCTTCATCAATCATTTGATTCACGGCTTCAAGGATATCTTTTTGATGCATGCTGCCACTGCGTAACAGTGCATGCAGTTGATCGCGTATTTCCTGCGGCAGCAAATTCACTTTCGACTTACGGCTACTCTTTGCATTAGTAAGATTAGACATAGTGCCCCCTTATGCCCGTGGGCGTTTAACACCTGGCACTGTTGCTTGACCGGATGCCACATCTTCACCACGGCCAGTTAAGCGGGCAATTTGACACTCGGATAAATTACGCACTGATACTAAGCCTTGCTCTTCGAGCCATGCTAAATGAGTGCGTACTTGGTCGCGGCTAATGTTATGCCCATAGGCTTCAAGACAAGAATCAACAATTGATTCATTGGCTTCATAGGCTGGCATCTCACGCAAAGAGCGTAAGATCACTAGCCGTTGGTCTTCGATTAATAGCTCTTTAAATGACATATGATCCCCTATTTATCATCCTTTAAACGCTGTTCTAATAGCAGTCTTGCTAAGTGTTCTACGGGCTGAATGTTTGCTCTCAGTTCTTTAATCTCACCGCGTGTGTTTGCCAGCTCAACCATCAATTCTGTGATTTGCTTTTGAGTCGGCAAGCTATCGACATGTGCCTTTAAGTCATCCACTTTCTTTTCAACCTTAGCGAGGTCTTCATGCTTAGCGTATGTCTTAGATAACAGCGCAAGAATCATTAAGCCAATGGAACTTAATGCCGCCCACAGCATCGGCCAATAGGCTTTAAGCCAGATCTCCATTAGCGTTCCTTAGCCGTTTGGCAATCAATACAGCGCACCGCATTTTTGTTAGCAGCTAAACGCGCTGGCGGGATTGGCTCGCAACAATCGACACAAAAACGGCTACCGTGTTTATCTATTAAGGGTTGCTCAACGGCATGGTCTAACTGCCGAGCAATGGCGTTATCTCTAAACGCCTGCTCGACTTCTTGAGCGCGATCAAATGGGTCAGTCATTAACGCCCCTTGATAACGTTGGCGCCAACGTTCATCAGTGTGCTAACCACTTTTTGGCCGCTGCCTTTGGGGTGCGGGGCAAAGCCGTCTAGGGTACGTAAGCCAAGGTAAGCCCACGCTGGGCTCGATAGCAGCATAGCTACAGACATATCAACGCCAACGCCATAGCTAAAGGCATGTAAGCCTTCCATCAAAAAACAGTACAGCATTACTGCCCACATAGACTGACGCGCCATTAACGGGCGAGTGGTACGAATGTAAGGATCTTCGGCTTTGTCACCACTGCGGATTGTCTCTTGGGTTTCGTGGTGTTCTGCTTGCTTATCATTAAGCGCAAGCTCTTGGCGGCGGGTGATTTCCTTTTCCATCTCAACCTTAATGCGCTCAAGTTCTACCATCGACTCAGGTGATAGTGTTTGCATTTTGCGAGTCAGCGCCATTTCCTTTTGCTCACTGCTAAAGCCAAGTACGTCATCGACTTGTTCAACCATTCCTGCGATTTTATCGGCGGTATCACTGCCGCCAAAGAGTGATGAAATACCACGTATTGCAGCAGGGCCAACCTGCATAGCCATTTGTGCCACGGCCATAATTAAAGGGAGTGCCATTGTCGTAAGCTCCTAAGTTTTGATAATTTGTCTGTGCCAGTTGGCACAATAGATTGATTGAGATGAATGCGGATATCGCATTGGGAAACGTTATGCCAGGCATGATTAAAGTGCGCTTGCATAGTGCCGCAATGGCTAAACAACGGCGGCTGAGGTACAGGCTCGCCAGTGTGGTAAAAACGCAGTTCAGCATTAAGGCGCATTTCGCGCCCCTTAGCTTTTGAGTAGTCCCAGTTCTTACCCATCTATTGAATCTCCCACGCCGCACTAGTAAGGCTGACTAAGCGGTTATGCCAGCCCTCAAGGAAACGACCTTGGGTAATATTCTTTATGATGATACGGGCATAAAAACGCGCACGGCGCAGACCATAACGGGCACAGAGGTATTCAACATCGCAGCCATTTACGGCGGCGCGAGTGGCAGGGCCAATCTTGCCATCGGCTTTAGTACCCGCGATTTCTTGCAGCATCAATAGCGCATTGGTCACGCCATGCTGTACCGCAGCATCGAAGGTATACAGCGCAACAGGCCCAGACCACTCTGCACAGAACGCGGGTTTCCAATAATAAGTGTGATAAATAGAAACGATTTTATCTAAGGTGAGCGCAGCAATGTCGAGGTTAGGGAAAGCGCGTTTACTGATACCGCCTTTGGTTTCACCGCCAGCATCTTTGGGATCATTCACATAGCCAAGGTTAGGCTTGGGTGTGCCGTCTTGATGGAGTGCACCTTCTTCAATCAGAATAAAGCGTACAGCATGGATAAACTCAGGCGAGTATCCAGCGGTAGAAAACGCTATGCCGACAAAAGAGTGAGAGGATGAAAACATAAAAGCACAACCTGATTAAAATAGCCTAATCGGATTGTGCTCTTTATAGATATGCTGGATTAATTAACGGCGGTTATCCATTACTTTAATGTACAGTTTGCAATTATTCCTTTCTCTGTTTTTATTAATTCAGTGTCAAAGTTATAACCCCACACCATAGTGGTATTTTTGTTCTGATAGGATTTTAGAGTATCAGAAAAACTTAACAGCATATTATTTAATAGGGTTTTGTTTTGTTGCATATCAATTGAAATAATAGATGATGCCGCACAATGCATACCTGCGTAAGCAAATGAATCTTGTATCTCATCTTCATTATTTGAAATGGTCATCATAGATGACACGCTACCAGCAGACACAAACAAAATACCGCCTTTCACATCCTGTTGAAAACCATTGCCGATACTTTTCCATTGATTGCTTTTAGTCATGCCAGACTGGTCTAGTCTCGCCATTATATCTTCCTGTGGTGGAAGCTCTTTAGCAGAAACAAATAGCGGTAAAACACACGCTACTAAACACAGTAACTTTTTCATCATCATTCCCTTAAAACAAATCTGGTTGTCTAGTCTTCATTTCACGTTTGCGCATCTTAGCAATAACTCGATAGATATGCTGCATCGACTTATTGTACTTGCGAGCAAGGTCTTCAACGTTCTTACCGTTGAACTCATGCCATATTGATAAATTCATCATCTCAATTTCAAGTAAGTGGCCGCGTGGCAAGTACATCTGCAACCCACCGAACTCACGACAAAGGCGATGTAATAGCGGGATAGCAATCTTGGGATCGATATCTTGCTTGGTCAATTCGCTTTTGAATAAATCATAAATGTCCCGCATGGTTTCAGGCCAGCGATATGACTCATCGTCGTCAGCCATGCGATCAATATCATCTAGGCTTAAGCTGTCAAAGCCAACCCAGTCAGCGTTGTCTTCGTTCGCTGCGCTATGTTTGCGATTTGTTGATTGAGTCATGTGGCACCTCTCACCGGATAGAAAAACACCCCGCATGGCGAGGTGTGTTAAGTATACGGCATAGGTGATCCCATCTTCATGGGATTGGGTTTTGGTCTGGTTTGCGCTTAATGTAAAACTCTTCATAGTGTGCGGCCAACTTTTCATAGCCTGCCTTGTCAGTCAATTTATCATTGAGCGGAACACGGCTACCACGGGCGATAATTGCATCAGACATACAGCGCCAATGCCACTTCTTTAACGCCTCTAATACCATCACAGCTTGTGCTGACTTTAACCATTCAATGCGGTCAATGCCTTGGCCGTTGCTGGTTTTAGTCATGCGCTTAACGTAGGTATTAAGCGCGACTTCGGTTCGACTACGCACAAAGCCTTGGTCATACATGGTTAGCCAGATAGCGTGGATCTTCGGCACCTCCGCCGCCTGTGGTTGAGGCTTAGGCTTTGGCTTAAAGCCGCGCAACTTCATTGCGGCCACGACGGCATTGAGTTGGGTTTCACTCAGTCCCTTGGCACTGCGTTCGCCTGTGATCTGTTCTAACAAATCGCGGTACATAGCATCATCAAGTTGCAGATCACGTTTACCTATTTGCACCAGCTTAAGGGCGTTAGACATCACTAACTCCTGCCGCCTTTGATATTTCTGATATGCATTGATTCCAACCAGACTTCTGACCATCAATATGAACTTGTTTAATCAATTCACCCACAGCAAACATAGAACCAAATTCATAATAATTGCGTGGATTACCACCCTGATAACGACCACCTACATGCTCAGCCCATTGGTAATTTGTCCAATTCTGCCTTGGTCTTTTCTTTATGTCTGGCAATACCTCAATCACACAGCGTTTTTTAACATCTAACAACGACTCATAACCAGTTTTTAGCAATGCATCATCACTGATTTTTGCAACTTGTGATGCAAGTTCACCTGTATGTTTATTCGCTATATCATAGAGTGCACCCAAAGCATCACGTAAAAGTTCAATTTGAGATTTTAGTTCAGCTTGATTTTCATCAAATAGAGATTGTAGTTTTTTTATATCACTTATCATTTTCAACTTATCCATTTTGACCACCCTAAGCTGTTTTCAAGTTGGTTGATGGATGATCAAGGCGCTGTACTACCACACGATCAACGTAGACTTCTTTTAAAAACGGTTGTGAACAATGGGGGCAGACAGCAAACGAATCCCACATAGAACCTTTATCAGATGGCGCAATAGTCTTTAGGTCTTTATCACAGCATGGGGTTTTAAATACCAACAGATTAAAACCTGCATCTTCTGCTTTAATCATCCACTCGTTGTACTCAGCTAATTTTGCTTTTGACATACAGATCTCCTATGCCGCGTTGCGGCTTTCGTTACGTTGAATTCGTTCACTGCGGTGCTCTGACTGACACGCCTTGCAATGGCATTGCAGGCCATCAGCTTCGCGTGAAGAGGTAGACCAAAACAGCGTATCTTGCGGCCAAAACTCTTGGCAGCGGGGGCAAAGTTTTAGCAGGCCGAGTACATCATCAACAATGGCCGTACCGCGTTCCATGCGGCGAGCTATCAGCATGGGCTTCATCAATGGCGTGTATTCACCGAACATAGTTTTAACCCCCGTTTACTTTGGTTTTAAACCGCGTTTAAATTTCTAAACTTGAATTTTTAACATCACTTTTGTGATGTAATTTATTTAAGTGTTGCCAATCTAGCGCCTTGAGTTCTTCATAATCTTTCGCAAACTCATTGAGATTATTTAACGCTCTATTCAAATTTTGTTGTTCGACACCATGCTTAATCGCGGCATGCTTTTCACGCATACCGAATTGCAAATGCTCATAAATCGCGGCAATGATTTCGGGACTTCTAATACCCGTCATCTTAAGCATTAGCTTTATGCGCTCTGGTGACTCTGCACCACGTAGTAACATTTTCATTTAAGCTTCCTTTGGCTGCTCATCAGTGCTCGGCTACCACGCCGAACAGACAAGCAAGGCACCACAGCGCCTTGCTTGTTTCGCTTAAGATGCAATGCGTTGTTGTGCTTGACCGTTAACGCCATGGTTTAAAGTCACGTTCTTAGCGGATTTATAGCCTTGGTACTTAGCATCATCAGCGAGACGGCCAGAGCCTTTAGCCTCTCTTGCCTCGCCTTTAACCATGTCAACGTTGTCTTTAAAAGCGATCAGTTCAGTTCGTTCTTTTTCAGTAAGCGCAAACTGTTCAATCTTGTTATGCACCCCCATACACCAACCCTCACAAAACTGATCTGCTCGTTTGGTTTTATTGGCGCGTTTCATTCTGGTGCTGAGTGTGTCTAGAAACTCTTTGCGGGCTTTGGTGAGCTGTCGTTCTAAAACATTGAATACATAACCAGCTACTTCTGGGCGTTCGTTATGGCCGATATACACGATCTGCATATTCTTAAATGTGGGTTTAAAGTAGAACTCACACCCAAAAGCTTTAGCGATCGAGTAAGCCAAAATTAATAAGTATTGAGTTGGCACCCTTGCTCTAAACAACGCTGAAATAGTGGCATCTTTAACACCTGCTAACGCTGGATCATCACTTTCAATACCGTGCTCTTGCATTAGTTTTTGAGCCCGAGAAAGCGCCAAAGCTGCTTCGTGTTGATTGCTTGATGTTGCTAGTCTTAGTAGCTTTTTAATCTTGTCTAATATTTTGCTATTCATCGTCCCATTCCTTCTCATGCGGGTTTGTCATAATGATCCGCTTGGCCTTTACTGCACTGCGTGTACGCCAGTCGCTACCAAACTCTTTTATTGCCCAATCCTCAGCGAGTTCTTTGGTTTTGAACCTGCCATAAGCCATGATGTTTTTGATGATGTCCTCATGCCGTTTGCTCATAGTCACCAGCCTGCACATCTGTGGTTGAATGCTCAGCACAAAGCGCCTCGTATTCTTCGCGTACGTTGGAACCTTCATTACCCAGTACAAAGTTAAGGGCGGCGATATAACCATCCTCAAAGGTCGAATCAGGGAATGCCGTGCCAGCGCGTTCGCTTTCGATCAATGCTTGGGCCATTACGATTTCACGTTCTAATTCACCTTTGCTGTAGGGCGCGGTGAACAGCCATTTAAGATCATTCATCATCGGTTTCAATCCTTCGTGTCTTGTCATACACGGTGACTATGTTGTGGTTAGTGATAAGGAAGTAGGCACACTCGCATTCCAATATTCGTTTTGGTTGCCAGCCTGAACGCTTCCTTATCCGCCGCAGCTGCTGCTTAGTGGGTCGGTGAGCGGTAGTTATCGCCTCGACCATCTGCGGCCAGTTGCGGCCCGTTCGTTGTCGCCACCTTTGTACAGCGTGGCGACTTACGGTTACTTCTCCGTAGCGGGTCAGTAGCAGATATTGCATGGCTACAACTTGGCGATATCGAGCGCAATCTGCTTGTAGGTGCCATCGTCTTGGCGTTCGTAAACGCGCAGGTAAGGCGTACTTCCCATCACTTGGATTGAGTCAGCGATGGCATCCATTGCCTCACGCCAATCAGCATCATCTATGTTTAACTGGCGCAGGCTCAGCACTTGGTTAACGTCGATATAACCCTGCTTATTCACCTTGAATGAAAGCTCCACCAACGCTTTGATTTGGTCGCTCGAACCTACCGACCAACGTTTGATGCATTCATCAATTTTCACCTTGGCCGCTTGTATCCGTTCATCAAAAATACGGTGCTCGCCTATGCTGCGCTGGACCTTGTATTTACCATCGAATGACACCAGCGAGACATTGCCCTTAGTGCCGCCAAACTTAACGCCAAATTCGCTGGCACTGAGGTCGATAAAGTCTGCCACTGCTCGCATTGAGGTCGCTTTATAGGTCGCCATGTGGCCTTGCATTTCTTTGGCAGCCATGACGATTTTGAGCACGACTTCATCACGCAGTTTGTCGATATCTTTCACTTGGCTTTCTGGTACAGCATGGCCGAGTGCATTTAAGCGGAAGCCCTGTGGGGCGGGTTGGTTAGTGGTGTTCATCTATAAGTTCCTTATTAAAAATTCTTCGGCCACACGCTGATTAACTCAGGTGAATATTGATTAAGGGTTTGGCAAATCTGCTCTGGTATTTCCATGCCATCATCTACCCAACGCACTAGGCAGCCGTTGTAACTGGCAACACAGATTTGATTGACCATGCCGTGCAGTACTTCGGTAATGCGAACCGCTTTTGAACGCAGTTTGAACGGCGGTTTATCTACGTCGATCACTGGAGTTAAGTGCTGACTGTTAATGCTGATCACTGTGCAACCATGCAGATTTAAACGACCAACAGCGATGAGTGCTTGCGCTTGTTTTTCGAGTTGAGTTTTCATCTCATGCCTCCTTTACTTCACGGTAGATAAGCCCAGGCTTAACGATGACTTCGTCATCACGCATTTGGTCTAAACAGAACCCGCCGCGGGTATTGACAGCCACGCGATCAAACTCAAACTTTTTACCTTGGCGATTCGTGATAAAGCGGTCTGCTTCAACTGGCTTACCCTTGATGACTGCAATCACTTTCTCTTCAATCTTGTTTACTGTTTCCATGTCATACCTCGCTTTGCTTTCTTGATTTAAATTCAGCTTTCATTTCTGCAATGAAAAGACGAGCTTGTGCTGCCGACTCAAATTCATATATACCGTCTGTGCTATGACCAACCCATATCCACTCACCTTTTGTAACTTCACCTCTAATCATTACTCTGTGAGAAAGCTTAAGTTTGTTGTCTATTTCTACGGCACTTGAATACTTGAAATCACATCCACTTATGGTGACTGCACCAAAGATTGCGGCTTTCATTTTTTCGGTTAATACAGTAGCCATCACTCACCTCACTCGTTGGTTTCTAGTTCAGCAAGTGCTGTGCGTAGCAATTGCTCTGTGATCACCGCACCTTTAGCAAACATGGCGGCAAGCTTGATGGTCTTAGTCAGTAGACGCAGGCCACCTGGTCGCTCACTGATTTGGATCATCACGTTCATTTCAGTGCTGCCGCCGACATGCCACGCTTCTGCAATGGCACGAACGTCAGCAACTTTGGTTTTATGGATGCCGCGCTTCTTAGCAATGCGCGAGAACAAGCGAGCAAATTCTTCGTTACGGCGTCCGCCAGTAAGCTGCGTATAAACCTTGTTGTTGCCCACAAGCACCATGCCCACGCCTGTTTCTTCTTGGAGGATGCGCAGCTCTTCTAGCGTGGGGTAATCGAGGTGGTCAGCCTCGTCAACAATCAGTAAGCCCTCGCTGCCTTTAAGGCGCTGGCGGATAACTCGGGCCAGTGGGCCCTTAGTGCGTGGCGCTTGATCCATGCCCAGTTCCATCGCTATCTCGTATAAGCATTCGGTCAGGCTTGAACGGCTTGGGCTGGCGGTGACTTTCCAGACGTTGTTGTTAGTGCGTTGGTATTCATCCAGCGTTTTACTTTTACCGACGCCGGATGCACCGTAGATCACCACAATAGATTCGGTGATTTGGGCATAGGTTAGGTCGTCCATAATCAACTTGGCGGTGGGTGTTAATACAAAGCCAGGGTCAGTGCTTGGGTTTGAGTCGCGTTGTTCACGTAGGCGCAGCCAGTTCTCTAACTTCTCCACAATTTTGACCGGATCAGCTTTGTATAAACCGTTCAAAACTTGGCTTAAGGTAGACGGGGAAACGCTGATTTCTTGCGCCACTTGTCCCGAGGTAACACGCTTTGCGTTTATCAATGCAGCGATGCGCATGATGACGTCTGTTTGCTTGCTTTCGGCCTTCGCTAGGCTGTGTACGTTGGTCATATTCATTCCTTTTATTGCTGGTTTAAATAGGGTTTAAAGACGGTTTTTACTTTTCAGTTCACGCAGGTAGGCAACGCTTTCGCTAAAGTTAGCGGCGCACTCGGCTTGGTGGTCTGAGTCGTGTTCGTGGTCGTAAGCAATGGCGGCAGCTGTATTACCGATTGAGGTCGGTCGCACCATCATTACCACTTTGGTTTCGGGGATAATCTCTTCTGCTGCTGGGCGCATCATTGCGGCCAGTTCTAGTTGGTCTACGCTGATTTTTGCAGCCGCAGCCAGCTTGTTGCTCTTAGTAAACTGGGTGCGTTTACGCTTGGTTTCACGGGCTGATTGGGTATCACCAAAGGCATCTTTTTCAAGACATTCAGCAGTACAAATATGCACACCGTTGAGGGCGTAGATCTCTAACGAGTCATGCAGCTTTAACGGGTCAAAACGAGCAACCAGTTTTTGGCCGACATAGTTCATCATCGTCTCGTTGAAATAACGGTTTTTACGGCCTTTGATACTGCCGCCAGCATCGAGCACAATCGTACCGTGCTTAGATACTCGTACCGCTTCTGCTTGCAGCATCATCAGTTGCAGCTGTGCCTTGGTGGCTTTGCGTATTTCAGCGTTTTGATAGCTGGTATCAAATGCCTGATCAAAGCTCATAAAGCCTTTACAGATTTCGGTATTACGGTTTTCTTTGGCGTTGTACATTTCAACACCCTTAGCAATGGCTTTTAAAAAGTCCTCTGCTGCTATGGCTTTGCTACCGTAGTTATCCGGCTTCGCCATTGGGTTAGGGCCTGTATAGGCACCACGGCATAACGGGTGTTTATCTATGTATTCCTCAAGCCCACCCACGCCGAACATACGTTCAATAGGCTTAGCTTGGCCGTGGCCTTTACCAAGAATCACGCTTGACCAATGCAGCTTGATCCCAAGCATTGGGATAATGCCGAGTGGATCATCCTCTTTGACTTTAAAGCGGTAGCGGTTAGCTACGCCTCCGGTCATCCATTTATTGGCCGCTGCGCGGGTGTTATCGATCGTGATTTCTTTTGGCACACCATACTTTTCGCATACGTCCATAAGTGACAAGCGAATGCTGTCGGTGTTTTCGCTGATATCACAACGCCAGCCAATGATCTTACGGCTGTAGATGTCTTGCCAAAACCACGTTTTAGGGCGCAGCACTTCACCGTTAAACCACTTCACAAACACGTTGTGTAAGTAGCCATCACCATTTATCCATTCAAGCGCATGCAAGCCTTCGACTGTGCGTTCTTGTGGTGGGTATAGTTGGTGCAAGGCATGTTCACCTTCACGCAGTAGCACTAATTGCTGCGCGGGTATTTCATGGGCGATGCGGCGGGCAAGGCTTTTTAAACTGGGTAACACCCAGTCTTTACCTTTAGCGGTATCTTTTAAGCGCTCGTAACACACTGTCATTGCAGGTTGTTCTAATGACAGGTAATCAGCTTTAAAGGCTTCCCATGCATCTGGTGATACAAATGCAAATTGGTTTTTCTTCTTGGCCTGTGAGGCTTCAAAGTGTTTCGGCAGCAAGGCTGGCGCCCAATCTGCTTCATCAATCCCTTTGACCATAGAGCAATGGCGGCGCAGCGTGCTAAGTGCAATGTCGTACTCGGCACAAACTGAGTCATATGCATCCATCAATTTGATGCCATTACGCTTAAGCGCAAACACGGCTTGCACAGTACGCAAAGCGAATTGCGCTTTAGCCTGGGCTGCATGATTAGTTTTATTCCAACGCGCCCAAAGTGCTTCACGGCAATAGGTTTGCTGGCTTTTCTTTTTAGGCAATGCCAGTACTTGATCGCCAACTTTGATTTGGCCTTTGATTTTATAAAGGGCGGTTTGGGTTGCAGTGGGCAATAGGCTGATATGGTATTCAGTCCCTTTCGTCCCTTGTCTTTTTCTCGCGAGTTCTGGATTTTCAGTGGCAAGCTTTTTTAATTGCTCACGAACATTTCTGTCAGAACCTGGCAAGCCAACAACGCCTGCTAATTCACTAGCTAATAGCCACATACGAATTCTCCTTAACTCGCTGCGCGCAATGAGCGGTAACGGCTAGGCCAAACTTCTTCCGGTTTCATACCTATCGCAGTTGCGATGATCTTCTCACCTTTAGGCCAAGGTGAACGCAGTGCATTAGCTAGTGTGTTTTCACCTAATCCTGCGTCCCTTGATAGTTGACGAACGGACAAACCGCGCTTTTTTAATGCGGCGATAATGTCGGCTCGATGCCAATCGCTTCCATATTGGTTGCTTTTTTGAGAGACTATTTCGTTATTCACCTTAGTAACCCCTGTGCGTTGCTCTACTTAGTAACTAGATAATGGATTAAAGGGATGAATCGGTCAATAGCAACGGATGATTAATTTGATGTTGCATCCGTTTCTATATTTTAAATACTTAGGTTTAAACATGAACAAACATAATACAAACAATGATTTAGTCGAAACGGATGCTGAAAAACTAGAAACGGATTAATCATCCGTTGATGGTGATGGGCAACGGATGGCATGGTTTACTGCATCCGAATTGGCTGGACATGGAAGTTTTCCAACATCCGATAGATGGACAAGGGATCATTTAAAGTTATTAGTTGACGGGAAAGAGCATCTTTGCAGAAAACGGAAAGGTACTAAGGCGTTTGAATATCACATCAGCCTGCTACCACCTGACACACAGAGAAGTTTATTAGGTGACGATATAAGCGGGATATCTGAGGCACCACAGCGTTATTCATTTTTACCTATCGTGCCTAACTTCATGGATGAGTTCGCGTTAATACCTGGCTATAGGATTCAAGTATCCGCAGGACATGGTGCGCTTAATCCAGAACAATTAGAGCCAGTAAGGCATCTCGCATTCAGGCGCAAGTGGTTGAAGTTCAGAGGATTCAACGAAAAAGATTTAGCAATCGTATGGGCCAAAGGCGATAGCATGGAACCAACGATAAACAATAACGATACGCTTGTTGTTCATATTGGTAGATGCAAGCCAGCAGATGGGCACATCTATATTTTTAGAAATGGTGATGAGCTATTTGTGAAACGCTATCAAAGCGTTCTAGGCTCCTGGCGCTTGATTAGTGATAACCAGCTATATGACAAGGTTGATGTTAAACAGGAAGACCAACATCAGTTCACAGTAGTCGGGCAAGTGGTCCATATCTCAAAGGATATCGGCGACTGATTTAAATGTTTAAACGGGTTTTAAACTGAGTTCTAACATAATCAGCTAGTGCTCAATCTACTAGGCTAAATCAGCACATTTTAAAAGGAGTGCTCAAACCTGCTCAGATTACAGAATGCTTAAAATAAGTAAGGGGCCCAAGTTTTAAAAACCTTGAGCCCCGCGCTGTATCTAGATCTAATCCACTTTACGATCCCGTCTATTCCACATAGATCCAATTTGATCCCTAACGTTATGCAGTGTTCATTTAACTAGACCCTATACAGAGGTATTAGTTGTAACCGGTAAGTTCCATATACCCTTTACCCTGATGAGTACCATCGATGGTGATGGGACCTTCCCAGTACGGGGTGGAAACCAACATATCACTATTGGGGTTGCTGGCTTGAGTGGTGATGTTTATTGCTTCACTG
>Ga0099847_1000054_pt1 | contig 32493 bp, 43 predicted proteins | sample CB_VirMetaG_2_FD_78178 | JGI IMG/M metagenome (GOLD analysis project Ga0099847, IMG submission 78178) | Freshwater to marine saline gradient viral communities from Chesapeake Bay - CB_1504_2 Viral MetaG | ecosystem: Environmental > Aquatic > Marine > Coastal | place: USA: Chesapeake Bay...
TTGGTGGAGACTTAGCTAGTCAAATCTACGTTGCTGGTGCTACTGAAACCAGTAACGCTAGTAATAGAATTGAGTTTACCTGGAACGGTATTAGCCCCCTTTTCTTTAGAATCGCACCTACCGCCGCAAATATGACCTCCGGTAACTACGTAAGTGGTTGTCAGGTATTAGCTGCATCAGATGAGGGAACCTACAATGTGTCGCAACCGTTTAGACAGAAGTGGTTGGATACACTCGAAGGGATTGAAGTTCTAAGGTTCATGAGTTTCACTCAGACCAACAACAACACCGTCTCCTCTTGGGAGCAACGCTCTCTGACTTCTGACAGTAATGTTAACACTTTCCTATATGACCCCGACTACGCTCCTACTGTACAAAGAAGAAAAGGGGTTCCTTGGGAGTGGGTAATTGAGATGTGCAACCAAGTTAGCGCAGACGCATGGATTAACGCACCTCACAAAGCCGACGATAATTACGTATCAAGTCTAGCTACCCTTTTCAGAGACAATCTAAGAAGCGACCTACGAGTATTCATTGAGTACAGTAATGAAACTTGGAACCCCCTATTTACCGCTGACAACTACCTAGCTGATGTGTTAGTAGGGCAATATGGCATTACTCCTGGTGGAACTGCTTGGCTCCAAGCCTACGCCACTAGGTCTTGCGAAGTGTTTGCTATATTTGATACAATATTCTCGGAAGCTCCTCATAGGGTTAAGAAGGTAATCGCTGGTCAATCGGCTAACTCCGCTAGAGTAAACGATATTCTAACTACTGATGTTAGCATCGGAACTTCTCTTTCTGGAACCGCTGTCCAACACACCGACTACTACGCCATTGCTCCTTATGTTGGAAATGATGTGAGCGCGGCTACCGCTCAGGCTGCATATGACGCTATGATTGTAGACTTTAGTTCTTCTGTATTCAACAGCGGAGGTCAATTAGAGCAGAACGTAAGTGCCCTGTCGAGTCTAAGCACTGATGTTACCATAATTGGATACGAAGGTGGACAGCACCTAACTGTTCAAGGCAGCGCAACCTTTGAGGTAGTCAGAGACGCTAACAGACTCCCCGCCATGAGAGGATTCCATAAGGATTACATGGATGCCTGGGATGACTTAACCGCAAGCGGCATGATGTCTATCTTCTCTCACGTATGGCAACCTGTGAACTCGGGGGCTTGGGGTCTTCTGGAAACCCTGGATGATTACGGAGAATCGCCCCAGGATGGCAACTATAAGTGGTACGGCTGGCAAGACTGGAGGGACTCTATTCCCACAGATGCTCCTGTCAGTGCCACAGATGCTTTTGCTATTACCACAGATACTTCTTCTTTCAACTCAAAATTAGGTCCGAACGTACAGCAGCGAACTCACCTCGTTCAAAGGTCCGGACAGCCTTTAGAGGTAGTCACGTCTTCTATAACTACAGACACAACAATACTAATAAACGACAGTGAAGTAGCAGCAGACGAACAGATATATGTTTGGGGAGTAGCTTTTTGTACTTCCTCTATTGATTTAGTTACTGCAAAACTAGAGGCTAATGATTCAAGCCAAGATTATATGTTATTCGGGGCTTCCAACGAAGCCGCCTTCATTTGGCAATCAAACGTACCATTTGTCGTCGAAAAAGGAGAAGGATTTCAGTTGAGTAACGCCGTCCCCGCCGGCTACGGAAAACAGCTAAGCTCCACCGTGGGCACGATTACCTTATTTTATACTAAAGTTAACGTTGGGTCTTAACCTGCTATCTTTGCGAGTAATAGTGAGAATGAGGTGGTAGGGTAGCTGGGATTCGAACCCAGACTGGACGGATTTTAAGTCCGATGCCTCTGCCGATTGGGCTACTACCCCCTAAATCTTCTCCTCTTTGTTTCCCTCTTTAGTAGAGTAAACTACCGTTGTAATACCATGACTGCGGAGAAACTGCTGACAGCAAGGACAAGGCTTGGCTAGGTTGCCTCCTACTCGGTACACATAACAGGTTCCTCCATGCAAAGACCGCTTGGATTTCAAAGCCGAGACCAATGCTGATGTCTCTGCATGAAGATTACCTGAGTAAGAGTTACCAAACGTAGGGTGCGTAACCCCTTTGTTATATCCTCGTCCAACCACAACTCCTTTGCGGTCAGTAATTACAGCCCCAATGCGATACTTCCCGTATCCCTTCCGGCTTTCTTTCTCTGCGATTCTCATCATCGTTCTAAAGGGTGTTTGGTAGGGAATACAGGACTTGAACCTGTGACCTGAGGCATATAAGACCCCTGCTCTTACCAACTGAGCTAATTCCCCGTTGAGTGGCGCATCTCGCAGGAGTCGAACCTGCAACCTACGGATTAGAAGTCCGTTGCTCTGTCCAGTTGAGCTAGAGATGCTAAACTAACCCCCTCTAAGATTATTATAGCTTCATCTTCAGGAATAGAGAGCGTAAAATTTAAATTTCAATTATTTCTAGTGATTCAGAGTCTTTTATTTTTTTCTCTGCTTGTTTTTTGGTTTTGCATCGCTCTATAAATTGAAAGCAATCTATATCGTCATTGGGTTTTTCTCCCCTCTGATACCGCTTCACAATATTAAATCCTTTGCGAAGGTATTGATAGATACCTTTACCTCTTACAGCGACAATAGCCATACACTATTATAGTGGCACAATTCTGAATTGTATCGACCCGAATAAGGACATATTTCCACTTCCTTCGGTTGTGCTTAGCTTTAGTGCCGCGTTCTCCGCTAGTCCAATCGGGGTGAATGCATTGCTACATAGGGAGATAGGGGTGTTTCTTTGCATTCTTCCGGCTATAACAACTCCAGTTGACCCAGTAGACAGACCTGGTCCTGCATCACCATCGGTAAAAAGAAATTCTCCGTAAGCGGTACCCGAATCACCAGCTACGGTGAGTGTATACCCTTCAATAACTATCCTGTAACCAGCGCCTGGAGCGGCTATGATAGTTGTGTTGGTTTGTGGGTTATCTCCAGCGGCATCTTCATCAATAAAAACAGAACTTGCAAATTCAAAAGCAGATACTCCCAACGCACCGCCTAAGCCGTTCGTTACTTGTAAGCCTAGAACTTGAGAGTTGTAAACACCCAACCCAACACCTACAGCGGCGATATTAACAGGGAGATTACTGGTTGCAGTCATTTGTACCGCCCCTCCAGCACCAGTACCACTAACTAGAAGAGCCTTCCCATCATATGTCTCTATCGCTATAGCGCCGTTAGGACCATTACCACTAACAGATAATGAATTGATTTGTGGACCTGGAGCGATTTTAATCGGTAACCCGCCAGAGTCCCCTCCAGCTACATGCACATCCAAAGCATTTGATGTAGCTCCAAGAGTTGTGCCATCACTAGCTTTGATTTTTGTGCCAGCCACCAGTGTGTCGGTGTTTGTTTTTATTGAGGCATTGGTTGCATAAATACCATTCAAACCACTTGTGTCGGTACCAACAACAGCTTGTTGTAATTGTGTTACTTGATACGCGGAAACATCATTCTCGTTGGCACTAACGGAAGAATTCCTAACGGCATCAACTACTGCATCAAACCCGGAGGCGGTCGAAGCTCTAATCTTGCCAAACACACCGCCATTCCCCGCTGAAGAAACATCAGACACAGACCAATAATTCCCTACCGTCTCATCAGCCCCGGCAGTCCATGTATTATCGGCAAAGAAGTTGGACATCCCTGCCATCATATCTATGGCGTTTATGTACAACTTCTCCTCAAGACCGCTCGCCTCGTAATCAGGTCCTTCTCCGCCGTATCCTCCGTACGGAGTTGGTATACTGCCAACAGCGGCGTCAATCGAGCTTAGAGAGCTGAATACTGTGCCTGTGTCAGGTGGCGGCTCGGGCGGTTCGCAAAACTGATTACTTGCCATAGCAGGTTAAGACCCAACTTTAACTTTATTATAAAATAAGGTAATCGTGCTCGTAGTGGAGCTTAGTTGTTTTCCCACGGCTGCAGGCACGGCGTTACTCAACTGCAATCCTTCTCCTTTTTCAACGACAAATGGCACGTTTGATTGCCAAATGTAGGCGGAGTTTCTGGTGGCTCCAAAGTACATATAATCTTGGCTTGAATCATGAGCCTCTAGTTTTACGGCAACTAACTCAGTAGCGGAAGTACAAAAAGTTACTCCCCAAATGTATAGTTGTTCGTCTGCTGCTACTTCACTGTCGTTTATTAGTATTGCCGTGTCTGTAGTTACAGCAGTTGTGAATACCTCAAAAGGCTGTCCATCTCTTTGAGCGGCGGGAGTTTGCTGTTGTATGTTGGGACCTAACTCTGAGCTATTGAATGCATTTACTACCATGATATATTATATAGTGAGTTTCATCCTACAATCACGAGGATAATGATAACCCACCATACCGTCTGCTTTTTCTACAGGTATTTCCGCAACATCGGCGTACTCTTGCATGGCTAAATCTTTCAATGTTTTTTCTTTAGTTCCTACGTTTACCACACCCCGTAAATCAGATTTTATAACTTCAACAATCTTCTTGGCTATAACATCTGTCCAATCGGCGTTGGTGTAGACAGGGTGGAAGACTCCCGTCAAGGCGTTCTCCCCCCAAGTTCCTCTATCCTTGAATGAGGTTCTAATTATAGTTTCAGTCTCTGGAACCAAGGCTTCTGCCATCATTTTGGTGGTGGCATAAAATCCCATAGGGTGATATCCAACGTAATCAGAACTAATATGTATCAATCTACACCCCATATCTTTAGCTAAAGATACTACATTTTCCGTACCTAACACATTAACTCTAACAGCATCGGATTTGTTATTCTCTGCTCCCGGAACATCTGTATACGCAGCACAATGAATTATAATATCAGGAACCCAATAATCTAAGATGGTCGGGAGTTTCGTAGTGGTTATATCCCACTGCTCGGAAGTAGGGTATGCAAGAGCGCAACCCTCGTCCCACAAAATATTTGTGAGCTGCTTGCCGAGTCTTCCGCTACCCCCTGTAAGTATTACTCTTAATCCGTCTAGCTTCATCTTTTAAAAATCTTTCTAATGGTTGATACGTCCTTTCTCCTAAGAATGCGTTTACTTTTTTGGTGTTTAGCCTATAAGCTCGGTCATGCCCTAGTCGGTCCTCAACAAAGTTATATGAGACAGGAGTATCTAAGAACTCCCCGATGTATTGGACAAGACCAAGGTTCTTATAATTATATCCAGAGCCTATGTTGTAAATTTCATTCGTCGCAGAAGATAAAAGCAATTCTAAGATAATGTTAACATTATCATCCACATGAATCCACTCACGAGACTGCAGACCGTCGCCGTAAATAGGCACATCTTTACCCCTCTGTATGAAATCAAAGATTTTGGGGATGAGCTTTTCTGGGTCTTGGTCTGGTCCAAAGTTGTTGCAACTTCTTGTAATAATATAAGGAATGCCGAACGTCCTAGCGGCTGATTCGACCAGCAGGTCCGCCGATGCTTTTGAAGCTGAGTAATACGAGCTTGGGCGGAGCTTAAAGGACTCGTCCGAACTTTGTCTACCTCGGAGGTCTGCCATGTCTCCATACACTTCGTCTGTTGATATTTGAATGAATTTTTTGAGTCCATCAATCTTTTTTGCACACTCCAATAAATTGTAAACACCCATCACATTACTTTTTATGAAAGGTTCCCCATCATCAATAGAATTATCTACGTGGCTCTCCGCTGCAAAGTTAACTACGTACTCTGCATTCCTTAAGTTAATAGGAGTAACGTCACAGATATCAAGATTTAGATGTTGGATTCTCCGTCTATCATTATCGTCTATATTATCAAACACCCTGCCTTTATCGGCGGCATAGGTCATCTTGTCGATGATTTTAACATTATAGTCTGTATGTTTTAATACGCTACAAACAAATCTGGAGCCGATAAATCCAAAGCCTCCCGTAACCACGATTTCTTTTTTACTCATTGTCTTTATAAAATTTTTGTGTTGCTTTTGCCAGGGAATCGAAAGTTCCGCAATCTATCCAAGTGCCATGTAATTTATGTGATTTAAATAAACCTTGCTTCAAGTATAGACGATTCAGGTCTGTAACTTCAAGCTCCTGTCTATCAGAAGGGGATAGTCTTCTAATCTTATCAAATACGGTATGGTCATACATGTACAAACCCACCACCGCATCGTTGGAGGGAGGGTGTGCGGGTTTCTCTAAGATATCTATCACATTTCCTTCTTCGTCATACTTGACCACACCGAATCTTTCAGGGTCTTCAACTTGCTTTGTAAAGACATAGCAGCCGAAATCATTAGAAAAACTATCCACAGCACCACGAATATCGTCAGCAATGATGTTATCACCAAGAATGACCACACAGCTATCCCCGCCGACGAAAGATTCAGCCATAGAGAGTGCGTCAGCAATCCCTCCTTCACCTTCTTGATATCCATAATTTAATTTATCTAATCCAAACTCTTCCCCGTTCTTCAAAACTTTGATGAAATCCCCAGCGTGTTGTCCGCCAGTGATTACCATTATATCATCTATTCCGGCATCAATAAGAGTTTGTATGGGGTAGTAGACCATCGGTCTATCATACACAGGTAACAAATGTTTATTTGTTGCATAAGTTAAAGGACGAAGCCGAGTACCAAGTCCTCCTGCCAAAACAATACCTTTCATATACTATAAAAGTAAAATAAAAAAGATAGCGCAGAAATTTTTCTACGCTATCTCAAAAAGAACAAATACTATAAGTTTAATTCATAAACTCAGTTTTGTATGAACGGAAGCTTTTTGCAGCTTTACCACCAAGACGCTTCAGAACAACTCGTTCTTTCGTAGCAGTTGACCAAGGTTGGTTTTGCACTTTCGTCCATTCCTTTTTAATACGATTTTCGGTTACTTTGCTCAAGTAATTCGTGTTAAAGCCGCGAACTTGATATTGGTTTTGGCTAGTAACAAGAACCCGTGGGCTTGAATCAGAAGAAGCTACACCGTTGTAACCAAACTCCATTTCACGGAGACGGCAGTAGTTCTTAGTTAGGTGGTATTTCTTTTCTTGCATACCCTATTATAGTAGTGGGGGCACTAATGTTGAAACTATTCTTGAGTTTCTTTTTCTTTCAGCCAAGAAATATCTTGGCTTACTTTAGCCATCTCCACCCGTAGGGAAGCAACATCTTGTCGGATTTGCTCCAACAACTCAGTTTGCCTAGTTTCTAAAATATCCTGCCTTTTCTCCAACTCAGTCAAGCGTTGAGAGGTTGTGCCGTAGGCAACCCCTACCGCGACGAGAGCGAGAAGTAAAGAAGCGAAACTACTCGCTGAGAATAGGTCAGACATTTTAATACTCATATTGTATCTACTCACGCTGAGACATCTAAGAAGGAATTTTTATCAAAAACGGCTCGAAATTTCACGTCTCTTTGTCCAGATAGAATTTTATCAGCAATTTTGGTAGTGATATTGTTTTTAATAAACCGATTGATGTTTCTTGCTCCATACATAGGGGAGAAAGATTCCTGCACAATGTACTCAACAAGCTTCGGGGAGGAATATACAGGCAACTTTGATAGCTGAATCTTAGCAATCTTAGCAGCATCCGCTTTTGTTAATTGATTGAAATGGACAACACCGTCTAGCCTATTTCTAAATTCAGGACTAAACTTCTTCTCAAATTCCTGTACCACATCGTCTTTGGCTTCATCATAACTTGTTTCGTGTCCGCCAAATCCTACGGTTTTCCGTCCCACATTGTCTTTAATACCCACATTACTTGTAAACAAGATAATGGACTTGCTGAAATCAAGGACTGTACCTCTGCTGTCGGTAACATTACCTTCATCCAGGAGATTCAAAAGGAGGTTATAGAACTTAGGGTGAGCCTTCTCAATCTCATCAAACAAGATAACCCACTCATTAGATTCTTCTGCTCGTTCAGTTAGAATGCCTTTCTCGTTATGACCGATATATCCAGGAGGACTACCAATCAATTTGGCATATTCATGTGAGTTAGAATACTCACCACAGTTAATCTTTAGTAGTTTCTTCTGACCCCCAAGGTACTCATCCGCCAAAATACGTGCCATCTCAGTCTTCCCTACGCCTGTAGGACCGATGAAAAACAGCGACAAATTGTCCTCCAACCCAGAGTTTACGAGTTTAACAGCTTTTGTTACCTCATCAATCGCGTTGTCTTGACCAATCAAACGCTTCTTCATGCGCTTGTTGATAGCTTCAATCTCTTTTAGTGTATAATCTTTAGTGGTTACAGGCTTTACATCCTCCCCAATATTGAGGACGCGCATGGCATTGTCCACTGCGAAACAAGGATAAACGTCGATAACATTATCGAAAAGGGAGTCTGCCAAGTCCCCTTCGTGCTTTTCGTAAATTTTCAGGCAGTCTTTAATGCAATGCCCAACGATAAAGCAGATATATTTATTAATATTGAACCCTGGTTCCTTTACCCGCTCTTTTAGTAGTTGAAAAATCTCATCAACATCTTCATCCCGTAACTTCTCAACTTGAATAAACTTATCAATTTGAGTGTTATAAACAGTATATTTATCTCTTTTGCTCATTCTTTAAATCCTCGAAGGACAGTTTTTCGGGAGCAGATTTGCTTTCCCTCAACTCTGTCATAGTCATTTTAAGCATCAATTCGAGAACTTTTACGATTTTATTATTAGCATCTTGAGAAAGCTCTAGAGCTTTACTCATTTCTGCCTTAGATTTATCATCATCGTGGTCAGTCGCAACCATGTTTTGAAAGAAATCAAAGACTTCCAAAGCCCTCTGTCTATCTTCTTTACAATCAGATATGAGGTCTTTGGCTATTTTCTGAATGCGATGTTCAGCAAAATAAGCAGTCTTTGGAATATAATTACGAGGCATTAGTCTTCCTTCTTAGGGTTCTTCTTGGTAGCGTATCCAGCCTCAGCCTTCTCCTGCTCCACTTTACCCTTTGCCTCCTTTCCAGGCTTCTTAGCGCCGTGCTTAGCTTTAGTGCGCTCAGAGTAGCCTTTAAGCTCCTCGTAAGACGTTCCCGGCGGAAAGCTCTTCACAACCTTGTTTGCGGACTTCTCACCCCACGTTCCGTGAGTGATTACATAATAATCATCAGCTTGTGGAGTAGTAAAGATAAAACCGTACCCGTGTCTCGCTAAAGCAACTTTGATAGCGGGGACAACGGGAACGCGAGAGCGTCCTGGTCTTGCCTTGTCTTTTTTCTTGGCAGTCTCATCAGGAGAACCTTTTTTCTTAATTTCATGTAGGGGATGCATTTGTTTACCTCTGTAGTATTTAGTCTAGAATTCTAAGGAATCTCCAAATTGTTCTTCTTCTTTATTCTTTTCCTTCCGTGGATTTTTAGCCCTATGTTTCCCGTGAGCATATACAGCTCCTCTAAAAACCCAGCTAGAGAAATCTATAATTTTAATAGCTACCCACCGCGTAACTCTTGCCAAAACCATCAGGATTCTGTACATAGCCAACCAAGGCAATAAGCAGATATAGATGAATAAAGAGATTAATGCTAATGTTCCTAAGATTTCTTTCATTTATTTTCTGGGAGCCACCAATCTTTTCCTACGTACTTCTCAAACGGGGCTCTCTCTTCGTCGGGTACGCGAGGGTTGTATTCTTTTGTTACAAAATATAATAGTCCGCAAGGCTCGTTTCCGACACAAGTTAATCCATGCCATTCTCCCGCCTTGATGTGAACAATCCCAGGGTTATGCTCGCCAATAAAATATTTTTTAGCTCCTTCTTCATTAACGATTCCTACTTGAGCCATGCCTTTCAAAACACAGAAGTAATCATCTTGGTGCTTATGACGATGCCACGCCTTTACAATCCCAGGGTACAAAATAGAATAATTTATCTGGTAATCGTAAGGGGATTTAATTTCATCGTTTGTTAGTTCACTAGGACTTCTCATGTTTTTCTTCGCCAAAGCGAAAATATCATTTAAGCTCCACCCTCTTGAATCAGCAAACTTATCTAATGGGATAAACCTCATTCTAGTTCCCCCGACTCAATTTTAGCGGAAAGCTCCTTCTGCAAATCTTTTGCCCTGTGCTTGGTAGTGCCATCTATAGAGTACCATCCTTTTGAAGGCTGGGTTACGGAACCTGATTTCAATAAAGTATAAACTAATCCTTCCTCTCGGGTCAGACCTTTATCATATAAAAGTTCGAAATCACATTCTTGATATGGAACAGTTATCTTATTTTTAACACACTTTATTCTGCCAGTGATTCCCAGTGGGTTTTTATTGCCATCATAAAGAACGTCGTTCTTTCCTGACATAGTCTCTAGTGATGTGCCACAGTAATACAACAAGGATTTACCTCCTCCTGCTTTAGTTCGCGGGTCTCCAAACATAACGCCCACTTTACTTCTAATCTGATTGATGATAATCAACCCTGCTTTGTATTTTCTAAGCAAAGGATTTATTCGGCGTAAACAAATGCCAGCAACCTTTGCTCTGATAGCTCCCCCCATGTTCGGGTCTCCAGCCATATCGCCTTCCATTTCTTTTCTACTAGGAGAAACACCAATAGAGTCGTAGCCTATCAAGATAGGAGTGTCCGGGTCTTTCTCTCTAATCGCTAGGATACTTTTTTCAATAGCATTAAAGCAATCTTCTAGCGTCTCAGGAGCCATGTACAAAAGTTTGTCCGGGTCAACACCCAAAACTTTAGCAAATGATGGCGAATATGCTTGCTCATTATCTATCATAACAGTGTGGTAGCCTTTCTTTTGTGCTCCCACAAACGCATGAGTGAGAAATACAGTTTTTGCTGTACTGCTCTCGCCATAAATCTCTGTGATAGCTCCGATGGGGTACCCACCGTTGAACTTTCCAGATATAACCTTATTCAAAGAATAAGAGCCAGAGTCTACAAAACCGTAGGCTTGGCTCTCTTCCGCTAGAGTGGTTGCTCCATCTAGCTCTTTACACACATCTTGTAGAAATCCCATACACTATTAAAGTGCTATTCTGATTTTTTTGATGTAGTAGTTTTTGACTTTTTAGTAGTTTTCTTTTTAGCTTTTGGTTTAGCTTCAACAACTTCTTCCACTGGTTCTAGTGGTTCGCCGTCAGGAGCTAAGCCGTGTTCTAATACATTTTGTCTAGCTATTCGTCTTGGTACTCTGGGCATATTATTTAACCTCCACATTATTTACTTGTTCACTAATCCAAGCGTAAGTTTTTTTAATGCCTTCAATTAGAGGTTGACTTGGTTCCCACCCCAAACACTTCTTAATCAGCCTGTTATCTGAGTTCCTACCGCGAACACCTTCAGGTCCAGGAACATTATCTATTTCTATATCCTTCCCTGATAGATTGATAATCATATTAGCTAGATTGTTAATACTAATCATTTCTTCAGACCCGACGTTAATTATCTCTGTGCAATCAGAGTCCATCAACCTTCTCACAGCCTCTACACACTCATCTATGTAAAGGAAGGAGCGCGTCTGGTCTCCCTTACCCCAAACTTCAATAAACCCATCTTCAATCTCAGCTACCTTTCTACACAGGGCGGCTGGAGCCTTTTCTTTGCCTCCTTGCCAAGTTCCTAAGGGACCGAAGACATTGTGAAATCTAGCGATTCTCACATCAAGCCCTTTGTTCCTAGCAAAGGACTTATAAATTCTCTCAGAGAAAAGTTTCTCCCACCCATACTCAGAGTCGGGGTCTGCTGGGTATGCAGAGTCTTCAGAACAAAGTGGGTTATCAGGGTCTACCTGATTCCTTTCCGGATAAATACACGCGGACGAAGAGTAGAATATTTTAGGAGGGTGTTTGAATAAGGAGGCGCAGTGGGCTACATTCAAGTTAATTGCGGCTGAGTTGTGCATTACATCGGCATCATTCTCTCCCGTAAAAATGTACCCGGCACCTCCCATGTCGGCAGCAAGTTGATATAGTTCATCAAAACCTTTTCCAAAGGATTGGTCTAGCTGCATAACAGTCTGTACCTTTTTAGGGTCTCTTAGGTCTGCAATCACGAACTCGTCAGCCTCGGTATCTCCGAACTCTGGTTTCTTTAGGTCCACTCCTCGCACCCAATAACCTTCTCGCTTTAGACGAGATACAAGGTGGTTGCCGATAAAGCCACCCGCCCCAAAAACTAATGCTGTTTTATTTTTCATAAATATACCAATCCTCAAAAGGCTTTCCTGGTTGAAACTCTACATCTTCTTTGTATAATGTATACCCTTGGGAAGCCATAAACTCTTTGGCTTCGTTTTTTACCCTCTCCACATGAGGAGTTTCTGTTGAGTTGGGATGGTCTTTTAAATACAGATTATGTTCAAAAGTTATTGCATTAAAAATATAATCATCAAAAGGCAAACTCTTCAACACATCTATATTCCCCGTTGTAGGGTCAATATCAATACTAACGTACTGAATTATCTTAGGCAGGTTGTGCTTTTCAAATAATTTTTTGTAATCAATAGTTGTTGCGTCTGATACAATAAAAGTACTATCCGGTCTATGGGCATCCCAACCACTTTTGTACCCACTAAACATATCAATTCCTATACCTGTCCACCCAAAGTCCTTCTCTAAAAGCAATGTATTATTTTTTCTTTGGTAATCAGAACAGCCTATATCCACAAACACACCACCTGACATGTGCTTGTTTATTTGCAGGGCAAAAAAATCTTGCCCTGCGTCGGAGTTAGAGTTACTGTGCATTTGTTAGTCCTGGTCTTTTGGTGTTAGTATTAAAAACCCTTGGTGCCTATAGTCTCTTTTCATATCATGAGACTCCCCGTAGCTTTCAGTAACAAACTCAATACCAAGTTCCCCGTACTTATCTTTGAAGGGTTGATTCAGCAGCTCAAAAGGACCATCCTCATAGATTTGTAAATCATCAATGATGAATACATCTTTGGCGTTAGGTCGAGCTTCTTTAATCAGTAGCACTTCATTCTTCAAAGGTTTGTGTAGTTTAGGTTCATCTTTTAGATGGTCATAATCATTAAACTGAAAGTCTGCGCCAGGGAAGTGAGCATCCAACCAAAAGAAGACGCTCTCTTCATCTTTAACCTTTTCTAAAATACCTTCCAACCCATCAAGAGAGTTGTTATTGATAAACTCCACACGAGGGTCTTTGATTTCTTTTTTACAATGCTTCCACAACTCCTCCATTATCTCAATCGTGTATAGCTTTTCAAAAGGATACCTTAGAGCATGTTGCACTCCGGTTCCTACCCCCGTGCCTGTTTCAACAAAGACGTTACACCCATACTTGTCCATGTACGGTTTTAAATCATGTAGGTAAAGTTCCCCCATTACAGCTTTTCCAACCAGTAGTCTAGTAAGTCTTGCATAGTCTGGTCGATAGAATATGTGGGTTCCCATCCGGTTAATTCTTTTAGTTCTGTAGAATCGCCGTGCTGGTAATCGATATCAATAGGTCTGTAGAACTTAGGGTTTATCCATTTTTCAACGCCTTCTAATTTACTTAATTCTATTAGTTTATCCGTGTAGAATCCCATCTCTCGGGGGGTATCTCCACAGACGTTAAAAATCTTACCTAGGCAGTCGTCGTTCATCATTGCCAAGTAGTAAGCGTTCACACAATCCCTCACATCAATAACAACCCGAACAGTTTCTAAGTTTCCTACAGATAAAGTTTTATCTTGGTACCCTTTCATCATTCTAGCAATTTGGTGAGCATCGCAGGAGATAGAAAAATTCTTACCTCTTCTTGGACCTGTATGAGAGAATGCTCTAGTTATGAAACCTTTTAATTTACCATTAATCATGCGCTCTTGCATGTAAAGGTCGATAGCTGCTTTGGAAGCTCCATATGGGTTAGCCGGGAGCAAGGTATTATCAATTTTAATTTTTCTACCGTCTCTCCCTTCGTTTCCATAAACTTCAGAAGTGGAGCAGAACATTAACTTACAATCAGGTTGGTTGTCCTCAATCGCCTTAATTAGATTTACTGTACCCATTACATTAGATTCAAAGGTTCCAATAGGGTCTGTAAAACTTGTTGGAGGGTGAGATTGAGCTCCTAGATGAAAAACTCCATCAAACTTATGCTCTTTAAATAGTTTATCTAATGTACCGAAGTTGCATAAATCTGAATATAGAAAATTAATGTCCGAATATACTTCATCAGGGACAACATCTAAAATGTCCGCCTCCCTACCATTAGAACACCGAACGAGTCCAAAAATCTCATGACCTTCTTTGTGAAGGAGGTTGGCAAGGTGGGGTCCTGCGAACCCGGTAATACCTGTAATTAAAAATTTCATACTTTATTATAGTTTTATTATTTTCTTAAAAGTGAGATAAATTCCAATTTTTTGCTTGCGTATAAGGGCGGTTATCTGTTATGCTACTTCTTTTAAGTAGGAATTTATCTTGAGGGAAATGGTCTATTGCTCCATCTATAAAACATTGAACAGAACTCTCTACACAATAAATTGCTTTAGCCTCTTTTATTACCTTATACCAATCAACAATATCGTAACCTTCAATTTCGGTTACATGAATTACGTCCCGTTTTTCCGAGTCTGGGATATTCGTAAAGTCGTTATGAGAACTTTGAGTAGCAGCGACAACGTATTCTCTACCTTGTAAATTACGTGTAACAGCTTCGTAAAGAGCATCTTCTTTTTCCTTGTCTCTGCTCCAAGTGAGTTTGTTTTTTTGTTCGATAGGAACTTCCGCTACTCTATACTTACACACTTCAAAGGTCTCCCACGGGTATTGAGCGGTGGGATGTGGACCTCTATCAGCCACGTTTATAACTTTATCATAGTCATGCACCATAGGCAAAATCTTCAGCACATCTGACCTCAGCCAATCTGGGGCTATAACATCCTCCGATAAAATGATGGGGGTTACATAATCAAAGCGTTTGAGCGTGGACTCAAATTTTTTTTGAACCGCCCAAAAAATTTCATAACCTTGCTTTGCGTACCACTCAGCGATAGGCGCACACACAAATAGGTCTCCGAATGCTCCAGGTTGGATTAGCAGTGCTGTTGGTTTCATACTACTATTATATTTCTAGAGGCAAATTCCTTAACTCTATTTGGCTTTATCCCATTAACTTTGTTAACTGTAGTCTCGTGGAGATAGCAAGGCATGTCTGTGGTCTCCATCAAAGCAAAGAAAGAACTGTACATAACGTGCCGTTCTTTAGCCTCCTCTAGTATTTTATAAAAATCAAAAAGAAGGTATTCGGGGTAATCATGGCTTCGTATAATCTGACCATCATACTCTACATCAATGTTATACCCCCTTGACGGGTCATCATGAACGAAAATAAAATTATCTTCTTTAACAATCTTATCGTAAACTTCCTTCTCCCTGTCATGGTCTCGCTGAACATAGAACGCCTCTTTCCTAAATTTAGGGTCTATACCAAAGCTAGAGTACCAACCGTCCTCAAAGAATCTTCCTTCTTCATCACTCTCCATCTCGGGTTTGAACATGTGATTTAGTTTAGGTCCTTGCCATTGGTGAAAAATAGAAGCTGCTTCGTGGTCACCCCGGCAAGAAATAATATTTATATTTTCTACATCTCGGAACAAAAACTTGACGTTATCCACATACCACTCTTTGGTTATGACAGACATAGTTTTGGACTGCTGTGCAATCAACCTCACTAAAGGAGACAGCGTAATATGGTCTCCTAAGCCTAAGTGATGGTATATTAAAAAATCACCGTCTATCATTTAAGTATTCCTGTAAGCATGTTTTCCACGGACGCATGATGTTCTTGCCCATAACGTTTAATCTGTTATTTACTAAAGCTTCGCATGTAGGTCTAGGAGCGAAGTAATCTGCTGAGAAGAACTCGGAGTCTACTGGAACAACATCAACGTCCAAATCCAAGTGGTTTAGTATCTCGACAGCTACATCAAATCTACTCACATGACCCTCACACACCATATTGTAAAGACCATACGATAGACGTTCGGTAAAGACAGCGTTATACAAACACTCGGAAAAATCTTTAGTGTAAGTAGGAGTTCCTTCTTTATCCTCTACTGCATAAATTGTAGATGCTCCAGCGTCTAGCTGTTTTAGGATTTTGCCAACGAACTTCTTGTCTTTCTTTCCTCCGCCCATCATCCATCCTGCGCGGAACACATAGGATTTGTGATAATTATGCAAGACGTGGCGTTCTCCGTCATACTTAGTTTTTCCGTAAACGCTAGTAGGTTCCGGCTTATCTTGCTCAGTGTAGTGGTCTTTGTCGCCTTTAAATATTCCCGCTGTGGAGATATAAACGTAAGGAATATCCAGCTCTTTTGCAATCTCCATGAGGTTTTTTGCGCCAACATAATTGGTCATCAAAGCGTCCTTTGGATGCCCCTCACAATACTCTAAATCAGTTAGGGCAGCTAAGTTAATAATTAAATCAGGTTTAAAAGGAACAATGTCCTCGCGCATCTGCATTTTATTCCGAACGTCCGCGTAATGCAACCATTCTTCGTTAAGGTCTATATCGGAAGCCTTAACTATATGTGTGCCAGAAAAAGCTTTGCACATGTCCGTACCCAGCATTCCCCCAGCTCCTGCAATATAAACTTTATTCATTTTGATTCACATAAGTGGTTAAAGGTTTCGTCTATTTGGATAAGGAGTTTTTGGCGCTTCTCTTGTAGTTTTTCACAAATCTCACCACCCTTTCTCCTTTCCGCAAACGACAGAGAAGAATCATTAGCGATGTAATGATTCTTCATCCAAGAACCCCATACATGAATAAGTTCTTCGATTAAATTATTAAAGTTGTTACTTTTTAGATTTGGCATAAGTTTTCACGTTTCTTAGTGCTTGGTTTTTTTCTTCTCCACTTAGAACTTTATCAACTTTAGTATTTAAAAAATCCATAAGAGTTCCTCTGTTTTCGTTGAGGATATTCATTTTGTTCTCACATTCAACATACTCTTCATCAGTTATGTCTTCTTTGTGAATCTGTTCCCGCAATGAAAATATCTTCATATTCTCAATGATTAGTTTATCTATTAACTCAGCAATACTAAGCATTTCCTTCCTCCCAAGTCTTAATGTGGGGTTCATAGACACCACCTAGAAGGTGGGAGCCGGGGAATTCTCTAACTTCTCCTGAATTAAAATTAAAATCAAGACCATGAACCAAGCAATTGCCTCTGGCGTAGGGTAGGTACATGTACGCGCCTAGGAACCTCTGGTCTCGATACTTATCATGCTCGTCAGCTGAAAGTTCAAAGTGGCGAATAGATTCTCCCATGTTGAAAGGTAGTTCCTTAGGTTTTGCCCCCCAAAGACCTCCCATCACAAAAAAATTGTGAACAGGAACACAGCGCATTATATGGTAAGGATAATCAGTCTTCATCCACTCGTCTACCGCTGCCTTGTCATGTTTATTTAATCTATCATCAAGGTCTCTAACTATAAATCTGTCTACGGTCTTATCATCTGCGATACAATATCTCCAAAACATACCATACTTGATATTCATGGATTCTACAGAGACAGTCTCCACTAGAGGGTGTTCGCTTAGAGCTTTTAGAGATTCAGCAGGGACAGTATGGTCGTGGTAAATCCTGATGCTCCACCCCGGAAAATGTTCTTCCACCAAATCAACGTTTCTAAACGCGCCTTCTAAATAAAGGGGATTATCTCCCCACAAACTATAAGCTATTATATTTTTCATTTGTCTTGCCACGCAAAATAAGTTTCGTAAATGTAATCTTCTGGAATCTCATACTTTTGTATTAGTTCCATGTTTTCCTTAACGGCATCTAACTTTGATTCATACAGTTCTTCCGTTAATGAAGATAGGTCTAGGTTATGGTCTAACATGATAATGCCATCTGTGTTAAAATAATCCCCAATGTTAGGACAACCATAATACACAGGTATTGTTCCTGTCGCAAAACAATCACCTATCTTTTCTGTAAAGTAGTTTGGCATTGCACAATTTTCTATAGCGACTGAGAATCTATAATCTCTCAGAGCTTCTTCCTTTTTTTCGATAGGATTAAAACCTCTACCAAAAAAATCAAGCTTATTTTTAAATTTCTCTACCCATGCTAGTCTATAAAGATGACCAAGAACCATGGCTTTGTTAGACGATACCATAGAAACGTTTTTAGTTTTTTCAAACATTTGGGGTTCTTCAATCCAATGGGTACCGACAGGAGCGAGCTTGAACCTTGGGTCTAGCTTAAGTAATGCTTCACTATGAGTAAAAATACAATCATACTTGTCTAGGACACTCGGTGCGTGAGCATATACTTGGGGGATAATAGCTTCCGATTCTAAAAGCCAACCATATCTATTTTCCTTTTGTACATAGTCGGGTCCAGGTTGAAACAATCCCTCGTCTACGTGGAAGCTGGTGGGAGCTGTGCCATTACGTAACCATTCTATATGATAAGAGTCTTTGCCGTGGGTAGCACATGGGTCTCCCGCAAAGGTGTCCCCAATTATATTCCATCTATTTTTGTTGTACTCGTTCATAAGGTTTCCTCATTGCGATTTCTCTACCGCATCTAACTTGGTCAGCTAGGTGTATCTTAAAATCATTGTTTGGAGTTTGTAAATTGTATATCATTAATTCATCTTCTATGTACTCAATCCTGTCTTTTCCCGCCATTTCTAACATAGGAGTAAAGATAGCAACATCAGCACATGTAGAAAACAATTTACCGTTTGAGTCTAGGAAATCTCCCATCTTAATTTTATCCCACATCCATCGGTAGAAGGTTCTAACCTGTGAGAAACACCAGCCTCTAACTATCCACTCTCGGAAGTTATCACCGGTCTCGCTTAGAGGTTTACATACTGAGGGAGTTTTTCCATCAGAACACTTGTAGTTACCATAAGTCGCTAGGCACTTTGTTTCCTTGTACCTATCCGCAATCGTCTGCAATACGTTCTCGTGTGCGAACCAATCATCCCCATCCAAGTGAACTATAATATCGTTCGGCTTAGATAGTGAGTTTTCTACCCCCTGAATATGGCTATGCAGAGTTCCACATTTGTTTGGCACATGACCTAAAATATAACGGTCATCATCCCCTACTGCTTCAATAGCATTTTTAAATGTATCGTCCGTAGATGCATCATCAATAATTACGTGCATAAAATTTTTATAAGTCTGCTTTTTAGTAGACTCGATACATTTACCAATCCATTCCTCTGCATTATGCACAGGGCTGATAACAAAAAGTTTACTTTCCTCTTCCATTTGTTCCCTCCAATTCAGGTCTAACTAAGTACGTTACCTTGCCCAGCCAATCCACGCTAAATCCTTTTGTATGGCATAATAACACATGGAAGAAATCAGCATAGTCTTGTACATGGGGAGGTACTTCCGTGGAAAATGGGTTCTTTGTTAAGACATCAACCTTATAGATAGGAACAGCTACGTTACCCATAACAACTCCTTTACTTTTATCCAGGCACATTTCCATTCCGTTGTTAAACAACAATCCTTGTACCCAAATATCTACGGAAGAGTCTCTGCTGATAGCATTTCTAATGATATCTCCTGCTCCTGGAGCAAGCTCATCATCGTCATCAACAAAAACCACATACTCTGTTTCAGTTAAGGCAACTCCAACATTAGCAGCTACCGCTCCGTAACAACCCCAGTTCTTTTTTAATTCAATGGCAGCATCCGCACCACCAACAATTAACTCACCAGTCTCTTGGTCATACAGAGGGTGTCCGTCAGAGACAACGACGACAGGAAAGCCCTCACGCTCCGCACTGTCTATAGCTTTCTGTAACGTAGGTCTTCCTATTGTTTTAACTATTGCTGTTACTTTGCTCTGCATGTTTCTTCATAGCCTCTGCTTTGTATCCCATCAGTTGCTTGTACAGATGGTACCGCTCTCTTACATGATTGTTAATGTTGAATCGCTCATTTACGATTTGTCGTAAGTTCTCTCCCATTTGCTTGCGTAATTTTTTATCTTTGTGAAGCAATGTAAGTTTCTTTACCCACTCGCTCTTAGGAGCTCCATCAGGAATGAGGAATCCAGTCTCACCATCTTTAATAGTTTCGGCATAGCATCCAACGTCGCTAGCAACGAGAGGAACCCCGTACCTACCACACTCCATTAATTTGATATCAGATTTAGAATCGTTAAAGTTATTCATTTGTAGAGGAGCGATACTAATATCCATATCTCTATACATCACTCCGTAATGTTCTCCGTTCATAGCATGACCAAAGAATATGTTTTTTCTTTGTTTCATTGGGACGCCGTACATTAGATGTCTCTCATATGCATCCCAAACGTCTTGTTGCCAATCTTTTTTTTCTCCTTTTTTCAGTGGAGGTCTGCCATGGAACGTCCATCGTAAGTTCTCTGCTCCAACCTTGGAGTTCATCCCTAAGATTACGCTTCTAAACTCTTTAACATCTTCCTCGTGGTGGATGCCCCCCACCCAACCGATTCTGGTCATCCTTTTTTGTGGAGCGGGTTGCCACGGAACATTCCAGCAAGGTAGGTCGTAATCAATAGCATTTTTGATTACGACGAGTGCCTTTGAGCAGAAAGGTTTAATTCTTTCTGCAAACTTAGATTGAGTAACACTAACAAGGTCCGCATTCCAATAGAGAACCTTCGATGCCTCATCTAACTTCTGTTCTTTATACACATCATACAACCGATGCCCTGTATAAAGGTCTGTTAATAAATCATCGGTGTCGTAGTGAGTGAACTTACCAAGCTCAGCTGCTTTAGCTAGAATATTTACTGTGTAAGCTCCTCCACGCGAGTGAATGTTGTGCGTAAAGACAACATCCGCCCACTTCATATTTTCGAATTCGAAGTCCTCCGGAGTACACCTTTTTTCATCGTCGTACCCCAGAGGATTATCGTCAAAGCGAACCTCGACTACGTCTCCGCACTTTTCCGCCAGCTTTTTCATGGGCATGAGTATTCTATAGTACGCACATCCACCATGGTTAGCAGGGCAGCACAGAATACGTAGTTTTCGGTCCTTTTCCATTAGACGTTAACGTCCTTTAAGTTTTGCAGAAAACTATCGCCGTCATCGGAAGATGAATCTTCGTGAGTGGGCGCAGGGCGTTCAGGTCTAGTGATAGATTCAATCTCCATAGCAAGAGACTTCAACTCATCGTATTCAGGAAGTTTGATAAGGGCATGAATATCATGCAACTCATCCATCCAAGTTGAAACTTGAGCTTCCGAACCTGCTGGAGTGCTCTTCGGACGAGGAGCAGACTTGTCGTAGTTCGGGAACCCACCGATTTGTTCCTTGATGATTTTAAAATCCCAACCAGAAGCAACATCAGTAATGTCGCCATAATCTTCATCAAAGAATGAATCTAGAATCTTACTGAACAGCTTTTGTCCCACGGATAGAATCTTAACACTCTCGTCTCTTCGGTCAACAACGTTCATATAAAAACGCTTGCGAGCCTTAATCTGACGAGCAGTATCAATCAGTGGTTGAGCTGCTGGGTTTTCTTTTCCAAGTTCGTTAACCTGCTTCCACAAACCGTAGTAAGTATCGCATACAGGACACTTGCCACCTTTCTCTCGCGGACAATGATAGTTCTTGTCGTTGATTCTGTGGATAGAAGTTTCAGAATAGAATTGACCATCAGGGTCGTTCGGCGGTAGGACTCTAACGTAAGAAGTTCCATCTTCCATCATGAAAAACTTCTTAAGAAATTCTTGGTTTCCTCCACCAGGATTATTAATTTGTTGATATTTTTTACGTAGTTCGTCAATGTTAACCATTAGTTATTACCTCAGTTTATTAAAGTTCATGTAGTTTAATTTCCGCCCTTTTGTTAGCGGACATCTGAACCAACATATCTTTTTGATGGTCCAAAGAAGAGACTAGATTTTTAGCTAAGTTATATTTATGTTGAGCGTCTCTTACAACAGAAGACTGCTCTCGTAAAGAGGGCACTGTCTTCAAGTAAGCGTCTAAGGCTCTATCAGTTGCTTTTTGTCCAGACTCTTGTAGTTCTTTTCTTCTTGCTTCTCTGCAAAGAGCTTCTTGATAATCGAAGTCTGCTTCCGCGTCGTTTAAAACATATTTTGCATGGGCTAGCACCGCTCCAAAAAAAGCATAGATAGATGTATGTTTTTGTAGGCAAACATCCATGTTTTGGTCGGATACAGAGAGATAATCTTTCGCAAACTTTAAGTACAAGTCTTTGATGTTATCATACGCTTCAGTTATATCATTCATCGCTACTAAATATAAAAGTAAAAAGTTCTTTATTTTGACCCCATAATACCTGCAACATATTAGAAGTTACGGTAGTAATAAATTCATTACCAATTTGAGGCATCTCGTCGTCATCACCTAAACCCCATAAGTCCAAACCAACATGAATAATCTCATGTAGTAAAGTTCCTTTGTAATCAACCTCGCTCTGGTTAGGGTCTACAGTTATAGTTGCTTTAGGAAACTCAACACACCCGTATAAACTATCCTTAGTTAAAGGTTTTTGAACTATCTTAAAATCTTTATGTCCTGTGTGTAGGACTTCCGGGTGCTTCCATTTCTTCATTATGCATCCTCAGAGATTACAAGCCTGTCGTAATCAATCTTTACGTTAACACAGAATCTAGCTCTGCCGTTCCTAGATTTCATCAAATACAATCGAGCTTTCTTCTCATCGAATTCTTGCTCAGATTGATTGATTGAGAATGCCAAATCACAAACACGAATCTTACCATAAGAATCGGCAAGCTCTGCATCTGTAATAAGATTTACTTTCTTACCCTCTCTGTTGGTTTGAGTAGCTGTCCAGACCAAGCACTTATATTCCGTAGCCAGACCCCTAAGCTCTTGAGCGCACCTCTCTTGCGCCTGATATTCTTTTGCTTGTCCATCGGTGGACATCAACTCCAAGTAATCAATAATGATTACATCAGGAACAAAGTCGCTGTAATTGCTTAATTGGTTTAGGAAGGCTCTAAGGTTTGATACTGTGCATCGCTTAGTAGGGAACTCTTTAATAATTAGCTTTCCTCTATTAGAGATTTGAGTTGAGACAGTATCCAACCTTTGCTTCAGGTCATCAATACGAGACTTCAACTGTCTCTGTTCAATGCGGGTAAAGATGCTATCAAGTCTTTGTGCAACTCTATCTTCAGACATCTCAAGAGAAACATAAAGAACATTCTTGCCGTCCATACAGCTTCGCACCGCTTGGTTAGCCAAGAACAAAGACTTACCCACGCCTGGAGGAGCCACAACCATAGCCATTTCTTTAGCAGCCAAACCTCCTTCAAGCTCTCTGTTGATAGTCTCAAAGGGAGTTCGGAACTCAGCGGCTACAGACTCGCTTGTAATACGCTCCCAGCGCTCATCAATGTCCGTAAAGTAATCGATACCTAAATCTACATTCCTATTGATAGAAAGCGCACTACGAAGCTCAGATTCAATCTGAGAGAAGTTGGGCTTTGGTTGTTTAAGAACCTCAATAGAGTTCAGAATGGCACTTTTCATAGCCTCCGACTTAGCAAAGTCCTCAACCTTATCCAACAGGTAGTTGCTGTTATCTATTGCGGAAGTATCTAGAGAATTGATTGAGTCTATCTCATCCCGATAATCCCCCATCAACTCATTAGAAGTCTTAATATCTTTAATACCTTCTAAGATTTGGTCGTCGCTAGGGAGATTCTTATACGCCTCATAGTGATTAGTAATCACAGTGTATATCTTCTGATGCGAGGGGAATTCAAAGTACTCCGCCTTAATCATAGGCATAGATTGAACTAAGAAATCTTGGTCTGATTTTACCAAGTAAAGGATTCCCTTTTGAATTGATTCTTGAAATTGATACGCCATTATTTTCCAGTAGAACCGAAGCCACCAGAGCCCCGTTCAGTATTATTATAGTCCTGGAATTCATCAAAAGAAACACTTACTAGTGGAGGTTTTACAACAGGTCTAATTAGAACTTGTGCAATCCTGTCTCCTTTGTTGATAAAATGTGGCGTATCGCTTAGATTAGTTAGAAGAACTTTAATTTCTCCTCTGTAATCTGAATCAATAATACCTGGGGAATTTGGAATGGTAATTCCTCGCAACCCCAAAGAGCTTCTAGGGGTAATCTCCGCTACCATGTTTTCTTGTAGCGCAAAATACAACCCCGTACCTACTACCTTGGTTTCCCCTATGTCTAAAAATACGGAATCATCCGATGCGATATCAAAAGCGGCTGCGCCAGCTGTCTGATACCCAGGAAATTGATTTTCCGATTCGTTATAAATAATTACGTCGCCTAAATCCACTGCTTTATACCCCACATAAGTGTAATCAGTCCACTTTTTTGTTTTTCCCCATGTATTCATAGTCTTTCTCACTTAAATTTTCTACTGCTCTTTTTGCCATATTTTCAGATGCCTTCTTCCTCAGCTTGGCTTCTTTCTTGTCTACCTTCCGAACTACACCCTGCTTAGCGAGTTCTTCGTATGGAACCTGCCTTTCAGAATACGGTGAAGCTCCCTTGTTCGCATCTTTAAGAACTTGCTTAGTGTTTTCAATCTCTCCTTCTAGCCATTTCTCTTCATGCTCTTTGTTGCCTACGCCATAGTTATGATAAAACTTTGGAGTGCCCCCCTTTATGAGAAGACCCACGCCTTTGTCGGAGGGACGAGTCTTTGAGTCGTCCCAAGTCCTAGGGCAACCTCCTTTGCCGCATTCAGGGCACTCAGAAGGCTCCTCTCTATCATCATACGACCTTAGTTCAGTATGATTCATAAGGCACTGCTCGCAATAGTAATTGTAAGTTGGCATTATAGTTCGCACACTCCGTCAACACAAGTTTCTACACTTTCAACCTGCTCTTCCAGTTTACCTTCTTGAATAAGTTTATCCAAATTAATGGTAGTATGGTCCACTGCTTCCAAAGGCTCGTTACCTCTAGAGCCAGCTCGATAAAAAGTAAACCCTTTCATATCATTAGCATACATCAGCAGGTCATCGTACAGATTTTCGGGCTTGAAGTCCGCAGGAAGGTTGCACGTTTTAGATACCGCTGAATCAATATATGATTGCACTACAGCCTGTACCTTAATGTGCTCCTCTGGGGTAACGTCATACGCGCCGACACAATGTGAGATATCACGACCACGCATATAGAGTTGCTTAAACAGAGGGTCAACCACAAACGTCTCATTCCAGACACCATCAGTGCCAGTCCTCCAACGACGCTTATAGACAGGGGCAAATATGGGTTCGAGACCAGTCGAGACACCCAGAACCATACTGATAGTTCCAGTTGGAGCAACTGTAAGTAGAATGGCGTTTCGGAGACCATTCTTCTTAATGTCTGAGCGAATCCTAGAAGGCAACGTTTTAAAATACTTTTCATCCTTTAATTTGTTCCAGTCGTATGCAGCAAAGCTACCTTTCTCTTTTGCAAGATACATCGAAGCCTTGTATGCCTCGTTTCTTATTGTAGCGAATAACCGTTCCAAGAACTCCAAGCAATCTTCCGAGCCATACTTGTAACCCGCTTTGATGAGTAAGTAGTGTAGTCCGGTAACGCCCAGTCCGATTCGACGGGAACGCATTCCTCCTTCTTCACATTCCGGAATTGGGAAATGGTTCGCCGTGAGAATGTTATCCAAGAACCGAGTACCCGTGCGAATCGTACGGGCAAGCCTACGCCAATCGATAGTGCCGTCCATGTCAACCATGTTAGCCAGATTAACGTGACCAAGACAACAGTTGCCATATGCAGGAAGCACTTCCTCACCACAGGGGTTAGTAGAAGGCATGTGCTCAAAATAAGAAACGTTAGTAAATTCGTTAGCAAAATCAATGTTGAAGATTCCAGGTTCTCCGGATTCAATAGCGTTATCTACGATACGCTCCCAGAGTTCCCTGGCGCGGATTTCTTTCTTCTTCGCTCCTGTAAATGTATCCGCGTAATGTTTAAGGTGGTGTAGCTTGGCTCTGCCTAATGCATCCTCCTCGCTTTTGGCAACCACAGCCACAGTATCATTGCCCGACTCAGATGTGCGCTCAACTTCATAAACAAAATACTGATTTTGTCTACCTCCAAAAGTGAAGTACCATTCTTCATCTCTTTCAACCGCCTCAACAAACCGCTTAGTGATTGCTACTGAGACGTTGAAATTAGTCAGTTCATTTCGGTCGAGTTTTACATGTAAAAACTCTAGGAAATCTGGGTGGGTGATATCCAGAATAGCCATCAACGCTGTACGTCGATTCTTTCCTGCTCTGACATGGTGACCAATCTCATTAATCATTCTCATGACCGGGATAGAACCGGGAGCGGAATTTTTAATGTTCTGAATATTGTCTCCCTTAGGACGAATCTTAGAGAAGTTGAAGCCAATGCCACCACCGCCACAAGAAATCTTATACATATCGGAGATAACTTTACCGATACTTTCTACAGAATCCTCAGGGTCGAGAACGTAGCAGTTGAGCATGTTCTGATGACTACGCCCTGCGCCAAACAAAATACGACCACCGGGACAGAAGTCTCCGCTATTAATAGCTTCGTAGAACTTCTGCTCAAACCTCTCTCGGTTCTCAGGGAACTCAGGGTCAGAAGCAGCTTTAGCTACTCTACGCGCACACTCTCTCCAGGATTTTTCACCTGGATATGCGTACTTGTCCATGAAGATAGTTTGCGCAAGAGAATTTTCTGGAATCTCATATGCCATTACTTTTTCTCCTTCTTGCGAACTATTGCTTGAATATCGTCCTCTGTGATGAGGACGTACTCGTGCCCGTCCCGATTAATCTTCACACCAGAATACTCATCAAAAACTACATACTCCCCAGGCTTAATATTATCGCTAACGTCAAACCCAAGAGCCATAATAACTCCTTCGTTAATTTTTTTATCCCTAACTTCGTCGGGCAAAATAATGCCTCCAGCGGTCTTCTCTTCATGAAATACCTTTTGCTGAAGGACAAGAATCTTCTCTTTGTATGGTTCCAAATTCATTGTATTTTTATAAGCTAATTATGTAGTATTTTAGTGATACCGTTACGTTTTATTACTTTAAACGTATCAGCTTCGTCCTCTATTAAAGAGTTCAAATAATCATTATGGGTAATAATAAATAACTTTTTGTCTTGAGTAATCAAATTAATCAATTCGTACAACCCTTTCACCCCTTCGAAGTCTAGTGAGTCTGCTATCTCATCAAAGAAAATTAGATTGGGTCTTTCTTTTCCAGTCACCACTAGCAAGTCATTAAGTGCCATGGTAACAGCCAAGGAGCATCTTTTCTTTTCTCCCCCAGACATGGAATCAAAGTATATTTCGTTGCCGTTAGAATAAAAGGTATCTTTTAGAGAATCATCAAACTCCACACTTATATTACCTGAACTCACAACACCAAGGTAATGATTAGCTCGTTCGTTAAAGAATTCCAAGATGTTTCTAATAACATACTTGATTAATCCGTTTTCTGAAAAAGCATATTCCCAAAACCTCATGATATCATATTGTTTTTGATGAACAGCAACTTTGTCTGCATGTTGTTTGCTCAGCTTTCTAGCTTTTCTTTTTTGCGCCCTCAGAACTTTAAGAGACGACTCAACGTTTATAAGTTTCTCCACTATATCAAAATCGGCGCTAGTTATAGGGACTGTAGTCTCGTCTATCTTAGCAGATAAGTCTTTTATTTCTTTTCTTTTTTCTGCTATCTCCTCGGACATCTCATGTATTTTATCTCCAAGGAGTATCTTTTTCACCTTATCCTCTGGGTCCACGAACCCACAGTTGTCGCAGGAAGGGGAAGACTCTTTAACTTTAGCTTTTAATTTTTCTTTTTCACTTAGAAGGTTCGTTAATCTCATCTCTTGGTACGAACATTCCTTATCCAACTCGTGCCTTTTGTCCTCCATCTCTTTTATCTCGGACATGGAATATTTTGTAACGAAGGATACTTTTTCAGGAGAAAGATACTTCTTAGCTGCTTTCTTTAATTTGTTTAGCTCGGATATTTCCGTTTCAAGTTTCTTGACGGAACCTAAGCACTCGTCCTGTAACGTTGTGGCTATCTTCTTCTCCGAAAAAGAATTAGATTTCAATCCCTTGATTGCCCCCCTGTGTTTAAAAATGTCCTTGACGCTGAGAAAGCTTTGAATTATCTCTCTCTTCTCTTCCGGGGATGCCGTTAAAAAGTTGGTAGAGTTTTGTTGTCCAAACACCATAGAAGCAAGAAACACATTTCTGTTTGTGTTTAAAAAACTTTCTAAGTGTTGTTGAGTTTTTTGTATGGATTCTTTTGTTACATTCTCGCCTCCAGCCGTTACTATCAACCGTGGAGGTTTTTTAGTTCTCTCAATAATAACGTCATCATTAACAGTTATGGTAACTTTACATTTCCCTTTCGAATCATACCTTGTTAAATTTTTCTCGGAAGTCTTACGCAACGTCTTTCCGAAAAGTGCAAAGACGATGGCTTCTATTACCGCGCTCTTGCCAGCTCCGTTGGAACCTTTAGGTTTAGAGTCGTGGTTATGCCCTACAATCTGAACGAGATTAGAATAATCTTCAAAGTTTATGGCGGCTTCCTTAATGGAAAGAAAATTTTCTATTTTGATATTATTAATTTTCATAAGTTCGAATTTGATTTAGTCCTTCTAGTAGTTCTTCTTTTGAAAAAACTACATCACTTTCATCAATGTATGTGTTTATGATGTCATCATCAATGGTTAGAAGCTTACCTTCCTTTGAGTAGTTTGAAGTTAACTTTGGTAAAACATCATCAAATACAACTTCAAGGTGAGCCAGCGTATACTTAGAGAGGATTTCATATTTGATAGTGTTCTCGACATAAGAATCTAACGTATCTAATTTAAGGCGCAGGATAGTAAAGAAATCCTTAAACCTAAATTTAGCATTCATCTCGTCTATGTTATGTAAGCCACATGAAATATGTCGGATACCATAATCAATTTTTTTCCTATGTACCTCTACCTTTCCATCCCTAATCAAAAGAGAGGTTAGCCACTTCTGTGCATTAGCTTCTCCAAAGCTAGTTGAATATTGAGTACCTAAGATGTGGATATTGTCCTGTATCTGAGGTAGGTGGATATGACCGAGGAAAGAATACTTTCCTTTTGTGAAATGGCTACGCTTTAGGTAGGAATCATACTTATAGTTACCGTGGGACTGACAGCCGTCGTACCCGAAGTGCCCAAACATATGATTCTTTGATTCTTTAACCGCTTTTACAATATCGCTTTCATGCTCAAAGTGCGGAATGAAATCAAAATCAACACCAGCAATTCTTTCTGTGCCGCACTCGGAGAATACTTTGGCTATATCACTAAACAATGAGAGTGTAGTCTCTGTAGACCCACTCTTAGATATTGTGTCGTGATTTCCTCTGTTTATATAAATGTCTTGGCACTCCAAACCCTCCAACAACTCTCTGAAAGCTAGTAGCTCACTGCCTCTTGGATTGCGTCGGTGAAAGATATCACCGTTAATAACAACCGCGTCCGTGGGTTTTTGGTTTACCAAACGGGTCAGAGTGTCTACTTGAGTTTGTAAGTACCCTGGAATATAATCGCTTCTTAGGTGTAAATCCGTAAGAAGAACTACTCTTTTAGTTCTGGACATAATTAATTAGTTCTGAGTGATTGGTAAGTACCCCTTCCTCAGTAAAGGTTGCCTCGATACCATCTCCGAAAGATTTACCAACTTCGATATCTACCTCAAAAGGCACAACAAAATCAAAACCATATAGAGCTGGCAGGTCTTGAGTAGACTGCAAGCAATATTTGAGCAGCTCTGATACTTTTTTTATCTCATCAATGTCGCACTGTACTTCAACCGAGTCGTGAACGGAAGCTAGAAGGTCTAGGTCCAGACCGAGATGGTTTGAATATTTTTTTACGCGCTCAATTCCATGTAGCATGAGGTCCGAAGCGGAACTTTGAATGATAAAGTTCATCCCCTGGCGGAGAGCTCTCTCTTGATGAGCACGGGATGGGCTGTTAACGTTTTTAAGGTGCCTCCTGCGCCCAAACAGACTTGTGGCATACCCATCAGACATAATCTTCTTTCTGCCTTCCTTAATCCACGAGAACACGTTAGGAAAGGCACGAGAGTAATCAGCAAAAATACCTTTGCAATATCCTAAATCTTTGCCCACCTGCTGTGAAAGTTTGTTAGGTCCGCCGCCGTAAACAATAAGGAAGCTTACCGACTTAGCAATCTGTCGTTCCTCTTTGGTGATGTCGTCAATCGCCTTTCCGTAAATAAGGGAGGCTGTATACTTGTGCAGGTCTTGACCTTCAGTGAACGCCTTAATTAGGTTAGGGTCTTGGCAGCACTGCGCAAGCACACGGAGTTCCGCCGTAGCATAGTCCGCAGCGACAAAGGCTTTTCCGTCTTCAGCTACCATCAGTTTTCGGATGTTCACTGGGTCATCTGCACTTGGTCGTGGCAGGGTGTGGAACGAAACGCCTTTCTTGTATTCCTTGTTAACGTATTTATTTTTCTTATTTAATTCGCGTACCTTAACATTAGGAGTTGAACAAGACAGGCGTCCCGTTACCACAGTTGAGAAGTTGTATTGGGAGTAAATCCTCGGCTCCTCATTCCAATCAACAGATTTGCGAACACCAGTAACATAGGTTTTGTGTTGCTTGATTCTAGTTTTATATTTTAATAGCGTCTCAATAAACTCTTTAGCTTCTTTGTTAGTAGTCTTTGCTTTAAGTTTGTCTAGATGCTCTTCAGTGATGGAAGGTAGTTTATTTACCTTAGAAAATATCTCGGGCTGCAAATCAAAACCATCAGACGTAAACAGTACACCCGCCAACTCTAAAGTTGAGTTTGGATTAAACTCTTTAACGGGAGACAAATCATTTAGCTTAGCTGACAGAGTTTCTATCTCTTTAACGAGAATAGAATCTAGCTCCTCCAAATAAGCCACATCTACCTTAATACCCCTGTTCTCCATCTCAGCCATAGTTAGGAGAATATCTTTTAGAATACCGTCGTACACCTTATCAACCTTCATCGATTTCATCTTAGGTCGCATTTCTCTATACGCACGTAAGGTAAACTTGCAGTCCATGGCGTTACCAAAAGCCATCTCGTCTAAGGGCATGTTTGCCCAATCTGTTTCTTTTCCGTTGTTTACTGTAAGCATTTTAGTTCTCTTATTAAAGTAGATAAATCAATAATTATGTTAGCATATGTAGAGCAAGTTCCTCCATCTTTTTGTGTATGGTCTCTCACATTTAAGATGTGCTCTAGCGCAGCCTTTAGTGTTTCAATACACTGGTTCACCGCTTCTGGGTGCAAATCTTTCCTTAACCCCATTAGTAAGTCTCTAGCTCCGTGGGGAAAAATTCTTTAACCAAATCCATCAAGCCATGAGGTAAGTTCTCGTCAATCAAGGAGTGCATCATCTGAGTATCCTCAATGTTGGCAAAATCAGAGATACCTAGATTCATCAAAAACTTCAAATCAAACTTGCAGTTATGGAAAATCTTTGCCTGATTTTTATTAGCACATACCTCCTTAAGCCTAGAAATCATCTCATTCAATTCCGTGCCAACAAAGGGGGAATCCTTATGATGGACAGGAAGAATAAACGTAGCAGAGTCTGAGGCAATACCAATGGTCTGTACTTTATCCTTCTTATAATCAAGCCCTGTCGTTTCTATATCAACTGCAAGCTCGGTATCGTTCTTAATCAAATCGAACTGCTCATGAATACTATCAACGGTATCACATAGAACGAAATCAAGCTTAGAAAGCTTATTGTTTCCTAGTACAAACTTATCATAAGCATTGTTTACATCTTGGATAAACAAAGTTCTTAGTTTGGGCTCTAGGTACAAAGACATTGGGTGGAGAGTTGGAACCACAGCGATTGGCTCCTTGCCCTCTTGCACAAAAGGAAACTCTTTCCCCCTCTTGTTTGTAACCCCGGACTTCTTTATGACGGCTTTCATTGCCATATTGCCTAGAGGGATAATCAAGGTAGGGGAAATAGCATCTAAGTCTTCGTACAAGTACTCCCTGTGCTTGGTAAGCATGGCAGTATCCACATCTGATTCTCTAAAGCCATACGATTTAATCGCCGCAACAAACTGGTAGGAATTGTTGGGGAGCTTGGTCTGCTCTAAAAGATGTGAAAGAACACCGAACTCTTCGTCAGTGAACTCATATGTTACTCCATTTTCTCTATGAAAAGAATCATGAACAAAGACAATTTTAGCGTCTGTCACCTCTTCTCGGTGAAATTGTTCATCATTCATAAAAGAATTTAGTAAAGAATCAGAAATCATAACCTATTATAGACACATGGAAAGCTTAAAGAAAAATTATATTGATAATAAGCATTTTGAAAAAACTATAAGACTCTATCTTGAGGATAATGATACCTACGAAGAGGAAGTTGTTCGTTTATTCGACCTGCTTATTACCAATATATTATTATCTTTTAAATTTAAGATTGAATTTGATGACGCGAAACAAGAGTGTTTTTGTTTAGTCCTCAAAACATTAAA
>Ga0099847_1000057_pt1 | contig 31159 bp, 36 predicted proteins | sample CB_VirMetaG_2_FD_78178 | JGI IMG/M metagenome (GOLD analysis project Ga0099847, IMG submission 78178) | Freshwater to marine saline gradient viral communities from Chesapeake Bay - CB_1504_2 Viral MetaG | ecosystem: Environmental > Aquatic > Marine > Coastal | place: USA: Chesapeake Bay...
GTAGGAGGGAATTTATATTTAGGTAATACTCCAATAACCTCTTTACCTAATAATTTAACAGTAGGAGGGTATTTAGGTTTAAGTGGTACTAAAATAACCTCTTTACCTGATAATTTAACAGTAGGAGGGGGTTTATTTTTAAAAAATACACCCCTTTCCCAAAAATATTCCAAAGAAGAAATACAAAAAATGGTTCCTGGAGTAGAAGGGGACATCATCCTTTAAAAAATTTACCTTAATAAGAACTTTTCATCTTAATATGTATACCAGAACAACAAAGTTATAACTAAATAAAGACTATGACCAAATTTAAATTCCCATCGGAAGAAATTGAACTACCCTCTAAAGGTTTAATTTACCCAAAAGACAACCCCCTATCAAGTGGTAAAGTAGAAATAAAATATATGACCGCTAAGGAAGAAGATATTTTATCAAATCAATCTTACATTCAAAAAGGTACTGTATTAGACAAATTATTAGAATCTGTTATCATATCCAAGATTAATATCAAAGATTTAATAGTAGGGGATAAAAATGCTATTTTGATTGCTACTCGTATTTTAGGATATGGTAAAGAATATAAAGTAGATATACGAGGTGAAGAACATACCCTTGATTTATCCACTCTTGAAAATAAACAATTTGATGGGTCCTTAATATCTCAAGGTAAAAACGAATTCAACTACACATTACCAAGTACCGATACTAAAATTACTTTTAAAATTTTAACAGGTAACGATGAATCAAAAATTGAAAGAGAATTAACAGGTTTAAAGAAAATAAACAAAGAAGCATCCCCAGAACTCTCAACCCGTTTAAAATATATTATTACATCAGTAGACGGAGAAACAGATACTAAATCTATCAGAGAATTTGTAGATAACTATTTGCTAGCCCGAGATTCACGTGCCTTAAGAGAATATGTAAAAAATGTTCAACCTGATGTTGATTTAAACTATATATTAGATAGTGGAGAGGAGGTAACAGTCCCTATTGGACTTAGTTTTTTTTGGCCTGACATCTAAAGTAGCACCACAAGTAAGAATGAATCTATTTTCCCAAATCCATCAAATTTTATTTCATGGTAAAGGGGGATACGATTACGATACAGTTTACCATATGCCCATATGGTTACGTAAGTTTACATTTAATGAAATTAAAAAATTTTATGAAGAAGAAAAAGAGACATCCGAAGGTAAAACTCCCGAAGGGCAAACTAACCTAATAGGACCTGATGGTAAAGTAAATACACCCGAATTTGCTAAGGCAAGTAAACAATATAAAGGAAGGAGCAGCTATAAATAGTTGCTCCTTTCAATATTTATAACATATATTTAAGTTTATATGGCTACACCACAAGAAATACAAAAATTATTAAAGGAGCTACAATCAGCATATGATAGATTAGGTCAAACAAACCCTTTTGCAAATTTTGATACATCTAATATTCAAAATGTAACAACTACAACACGTCAATTAGAAGCAAGTCTTAAAGGTGTAGAAAGACAAATCCAAGACATATCAGAGGGTATTGGGGATGTTGTAAGCATTTTTCAGTCTACAGTTAATGAAATTTCAAAATCTAATACCGCCCTAAATGATACTAAAAAGACATTTAATAGTTTAACTTCTTTAGCACAACAATTACGTAATGATAAGGAAGGTATTAAAAAATTAAATGAAAAAGAATTAAATTCTATAATTGAGAAAGTTAAAATCCGAAAACAAGAATTAGGGGATAATAAAATTCAATTAGAACAACGTAAAGAGGCTTTAATAGAAGAAAATAAAAATAATACCCTTACATATTCTCAAAAGAAAAAGAATAGGGAAGAAATAATAAGAATTAGCGACGCCCTAAATTCAGTTAACGCTGAATATAAAAAAGGTGTAGGTTTTTCCCAAGATTTAATAACAGCCGCTAAAGACAGAATTAATCTAGAGCAAAAAATTGGTAAAAATCTAGGAGCAAAAGCCTTTTCAGGGATAGCAGATTTAACTAAATCTATCCCAGGATTAAGAAATTTTGCAGAACCATTCCAAAAAGCTAGTGATGCTGCTAATGATATGGCTAGGGGTATAGAAGAAGCAGCCAAAAGTGGAGGTAAAGGTCTTACTAAAGAAAAAATTAAACAATTAGGACTAGAAGGTAAATTAGGAAATCTTGCTGGTGTCGCTGCTGCTAATAAGCTAAAAGGTATGAGTGGTTTTTCTAAAGGGTTACTTTCTGCTAAAGCCGGGTTTAAAGCTCTAGGTCCTATGATAACTAAATCTTTAGGTCCTATTGGGTTAATTATGGAATTAGTATCCGCCTTTGGTAGAGTCAACAAAGAAACAGTTGAACTTCAAAAAGGAATGACCTTATCTTCAAATGAAGCCTCTAGTTTTAGATCAAACCTATCAACTGCCGCCAAACAATCAGGAGACATAAACATTACAGCCTCTAAATTATTAAAAACATTTAGTTCTTTAAACAAACAATTTGGTTTTATAACAAATTTTGCATCTAAGACTTTAGTTACTATGACTAAGTTAACTGATGTGGTAGGAGTATCATCCGATGCCGCTGGTAATTTAGCAGCAGCTTCAACTTTAACGGGTAAAAGTTTTGAATCAAATTATAAAGATGTATTAGGAACTAGTTATGAACTTCAACGTCAAGAAGGTGTCCAATTTGATTTAAGAGAGATATTAGAAGAAACAGGTAAAGTAACAGGTACAGTTAGAGCAAACTTAGGTGCAAACCCTGCAAATATTGCAAAAGCAATTACTCAAGCTAAATTATTTGGTGCTTCATTACAACAAGTAGCATCCGCAGGTAAATCATTACTAGATTTTGAATCATCAATAACATCAGAATTAGAAGCTGAATTATTACTAGGTAGAGACATCAATCTAGAAAAAGCTAGATTAGCGGCTTTAAACGGGGATCAAGTCACTTTAGCTAAAGAATTAAGAAAAGAAGCCGGAAATTATGACGACTTCATGAAAATGAATGTTCTTCAACAGGAAGCCATAGCTAAAGCTATGGGTATGCAATCTGATGAACTTGCTGATATATTATTTAAACAAGACATACAAGGTAAAACAGCTAAAGAATTAAGAGCTTTAGGTAAAGATGAATTAGCTGATAGATTAGAAGCACAAACTGTGCAAGATAAATTTAATGCCTCTGTGGAAAAACTTAAAGAAATATTTGCTGATGTAGCTACCGCAATAATGCCATTATTTGAACTTTTAGGTGGTGTTTTTTCATTTATAGGAAAAATAGTAAAATTTGTTGAACCTCTTATAGGAACTATCACGGGTGCTTTAATAGGATTTGCAACTGGTGGTCCTATAGGAGCACTAATAGGAGGTGCAGTAGGCGGAATATCAGACGTTAGTAGAGCCTCAAGAGCAGGTGACATCAACTCCCCAGCAGATGGTAAAACACAAATCTCAACAAAAGAAGGTGGTTTATTTGAACTATCTAAAAACGATGATATAGTGGCGTTCCCTGGAGCATCTAGGGTAATGGCTCAAGCTAACCAACCACAACAACAAGTTGTAGTACAAAATGATAACACAGAATCTAAAAAAACTAACCAACTTTTACAACAGATCCTATCTAAACAAGGAACAATAAAACTAGATTCAACTGATATGGGTACAGCAATGTCTGTAAACCGATACGCAATCCAATAAAATTTAATATTTATAATAAAAACAAACTATGAGTATACTAAACAAATTACAAAACCAAGGCTCCCCATTATCCGTAGGTAATGGATCAACACCTTCAACTCCATTATTTTCCCAATCTAAGGTACACGATCAGTATTCAATCAACGGTAACCCTACAATATTAGGAAAACCACAACCCTCAGTATTGGATTTAGACGGTATAACACCACCAAAATATAGCGATAACTTACCAGGATAATAAAATTAAATATGTTAGTTAATCGTAGAACAGATCTTAAATCATTAAAATTTGGAAAAGATAGAATTGGTGGGGGGAGTAGTAACCAACCCTATGTTAAATCATCAATACCCAATTCATTTAGTGATATAGGCACAACAGGAGGTCCTGACTTCTTGTTAAGAGGGGGATCTCTAACCCCAAATAGAATAGCCAATGATACTTCTCGTTTAACTAAAATGTTCTTTGATTTTAAATCCCCAAATGGTTTACTATTTACAGCAAAACAAAATACATTATCGCGTACTTCAGTAGCAGTTAATGGTAGTGGTAAGGTATTAAATAACGGTATTTATTTGCCTACCTCTACAATATTAGGAGCAGCCGGTAACCCCATAGGCCTTCACTTAAATAAACAAGGAATTGATCCTTTTAAAGGTTTAAGCAAAGAGGGTGGTGGTGTATTTAGTTTATTTGGGATAGAAGATCCTTTAGGACAACCATATTATAAAGATATAGTTAAAAAAAATAGTAAAAGTAGATTAGAAACATATTTAAGTACTCATATCACAAATAAATCAGAAGGTAATCTATACGAATATGGAGGAGGCCCAGGATCTATTTTAGGGATAGGAACAACTAAAATTCCCCTTTTAAATCCAAATGAAAGAACGGGTGTAAATAATCCTACATTAAATTATAACCAAAATTTTCTTACTTTAGGTTCATCAAACCAAGAATTTTTAATAGGTGATAATATTACTACTATAACCTATAATCCTAGTAAATATTTAAATTTAAAACCTAAATATTCCTTAGAAACACAGAATAGGGTAAATAATATAACATATAAATTAGGAGCTACTAGTAAGTATTTTAGTGTTTTAAATGACTCATCACAAGATAAAATTTTAGGTTCTGATATTAACATCCCACTTCTTAATAGTGTATATAAACCTAATACTTTAGATAATTGGGGTGGGGTTGATACTAGTAATACTTTAACCCAACAGCAGTTAGTAGATTTTACATCTTCAAAATTAGACCCTAATAAAATACGGGAAGATTTTAGGAAGGATACTTCAAAAACTTTATCTTTAAACTATTCTAAAAACAATATAGAGCAAAGAGTAAATTTAGGGAATCCTGGAAAAAAAGGTAATATTTCTAATTATCAAATTGGGAAAAGAGATAATAGTGGAAAAAATTTAGGAGCTCTAGATAAAATAACATCCTTACCACTATATAAAAGTACAAATATTGATACTGAAAAACCCATAAATGATTTAGTTAAATTTAGAATTGCTGTTATAGATAATGACAACCCCACATTAAAAACCTATATACATTTTAGGGCTTTTATAGACTCTATGAGTGATACTTATTCATCAGATTGGCAATCTCAAAACTTTATGGGAAGAGGTGAAAAATTTTACCAATACCGTGGATTTGATAGATCAGTTGCATTATCTTGGACTGTAGTCGCACAATCAAAAGCCGAACTAATACCTATGTATCAAAAATTAAATTATCTGGCTTCTGTATGTGCCCCCGATTATTCAAATAAGGGATATATGAGAGGAAACTTAATCGAACTAACAGTAGGGGGGTATTTATTTAATCAACCCGGAATAATGAATGGTATAACCTTTGATATCCCCACAGAATCTCCTTGGGAAATAGCAATACCTTCAACAGAATCATCATCAGACCCTAACAACACTTCAAGTCTTATATCAGATAGTAGTGTAAAAGAATTACCCCATATGATTAAAGTTACGGGGTTTAATTTTACTCCAATTCATAATTTTGTACCTTCAATACAGAAAAATAAATATAATGGAGAAGGGGATAGTGTGAGTGAATATGGTATCCAAAGATATATAGCTCTAGATAACGGCTTTAATGGAACAAATTATAAAATAAATAATGGGTAGATATACAAACATACAAACCAAACAATCTACAAGTGGTAAAAGTTTAAAGAGTATTACAAAATATCCTGAAATTCCACTTAGTTTTGATGATACCTATGTTTATACTACTATAGGTGATAGATTTGATACTTTAGCTCAAACATATTATAGTGATGCTTCATTATGGTGGGTAATATCAATAGCAAATCCTCATTTACTTCAAAATTCATATTACCCTCCAATAGGAACTCAATTAAGAATCCCTTCAAATATAAGTCAAATTACATCTTTATATAATGATTTAAATAATAACTAGTTATGGAACAAGGAAATGTATTAGGTGAAGAATTTAACCAATATGTATTTGATCAAATAGATGTAAGACAATCTTTAAATGGTGCTAGTGGGGTAGATAATCCATTATCACGTAATTCTAAAATTTTAAATTATTTAAATACTAGAAATGCGTGGGTAAAAATGGCATCTGGAGTTGCTTTAACTGATAAAATAAAAGATGAGAAACTACCAGAGGGTTCAAGGGGCACTGACCGATTAAAATCAATATCCAATGATCTTAATTCCTCAATCTCAGAACTGGATTTTGTAAAATATAATTCTACAGGTTTAGCTAAAAACTTTGTGTTGTTTAATACTTTATCTAACTTTGGTTTTGAAGGAGAAAACACATATGATAAAATACCATATACTTTTAGAAGTGGAATACAAACCACCCAAAAAAGTTGGTTAGATGTAGATTCATCTTATGGTTTAGGTGGAACTTCTATGGGTCTTCAACCAACTCCTGGTATAATAGATGTGTCTATAGATTGTATAAACAGGGGCTCTATTCGTAAAGCAACAGTTACTTTAAAAGCATACAATATTTTTCAATTTTCTATAATAGAAATGCTTTACTTAAGGTTAGGTTATACTATGATGTTGGAATGGGGGTGGGATAGGTATGTGAGTAAAATTGAAGGAGATGGAAGTTTTACAACTGAGACTATGGGTAATACTATCACTGAGGATTTATGGTTTAAAGATATAGACTATAACCAAACTAAAATGATACAAGCCATAGAAAGATACAGAGAAATATACCATAGTAACTATGATGGGTTTTTTGGCAAAGTAAACAATTTTACATGGAACTTCAACCCTGATGGTAGTTATGATATAACCATAAATTTAATCACCGTAGGAGATGTAGTAGAATCTCTAAAAACAAATGTAAATAGTAGAATTATATCTAAAGAAAATTTAGAAAAAAACCAACAAACCCTAAAAACTATAAATAGTAAATTAGAGGGTAGTTCTATATATAATGCCTTAGGAGGAGATATCCTAAGCCAATATTTATCTTCTCTAGTAATTAATTATACTTCCAATACTACCAATTCTGAATTAATTAAATTTAGTGATATTACTAATAGCATATATGGGAATAAAATACCTACTGAATTAGAATATTTTATCACTCTAGGAGATTTTTTAGATATATTACAAGAAAAAATTATCCCTAAGTTTAAAGGAAAGGAAAAAGAAGACATTATCAAAATTGATACTGACCGCAATTTAAACTATATTAGTTGCTATTATAATTTAATACCTTTTGACCCTAAAGTATGTATTTTTACAACAAAATATAGTTCCCAATTTACAAATGACTTCCCCATTTTAAATTTTAAGGACCACCCTACAGGTACTTTAGACCGAAATCTCACAGAAAAATTTATGGAAGAAAAGGAGGGTTTCGTAGCTGGGAAATTAATGAATATATATTTAAATGTAGATTTTATTCTTAAGAAATTAAATAGTAATATAGATGAAAAAGGAGATTTAAGTTTATATAGATTAATAGAATCAATATGTTCTGGATTAAATAATGCCTTAGGAAATATAAACAATTTAGAACCTGTTATAAAAGATGATAAAACTCTAGTTATAATAGATCAAAACCCAATTTCCCAAATTAAAAAATTTATTAGTATTTCTGACTCTACACAAGTTAAAAATAATAAGACTACTACACAAAATCCATTTTTAGAGGTTTATGGTTATAACAAGGGCCAATCTAATTTCCTAAAAGATATAAAATTCCAAACTAAAATAGATAATTCTCTAGCTAGTATGATATCCATTGGTGCAACAGCAGGGGGGTCTAACACAAAAAACTCAGATGCTACTGCATTCTCTAAATGGAATTTAGGTTTAAAAGACAGATTTACTCCACCAATCGAAGAACCAAATGATTCCTTAAACCCTCTTAAAGTAAATGATGATTATATAAATACTGCTAAAAAGTGGGCTGAAGATAATATTGAAAACAATAATGAACTTATTAGTGGTAAATACTGGCTCATTCCAAGTAATAAACTTTATATAGAAGACTTTATTTTTAGTAAAAATTATGATCTTTGGTACCCACAATCTAAATATTCTAAAAAAAAAGCGATTAATGTTTGGTTAGAGAAAGTAAGAAAGAAAAAACGTATAGAAAATCAAGAGACCTATGATGAAACTAAGTTAAGTGAATTAGCTAATGGAACATATGCCATAATTTTATGCAATGTTTTTGGAAGAAACATTACCATTACTTACGGTGGGGCTAAAGAAACCTTTATCAATAGTGGTTCTAATTATAGTGATTTATTTAATAATGAGGATCTAATTAAAAAACTAAAAACATCCTATAAGGATTACATAAATAATTTATCTAATACAAATTTCACAAAATCCCAAGACTCCTCAGGAAATATTGGTTTTATTCCTGTATCCTTTGATTTAACTTTAGAAGGATTATCAGGAGTTAAAATATATAATAAACTAAACATAGATACAAGATTTTTACCCCCCAATTATGGAAAATCCTTAGATTTTTTAATAACTAAAGTCAACCATAAAATATCAGATAATAATTGGGATACTACATTAGGAACCATCTCAACATCTAATATAAAGGATAATAAAGGTGTTAATAACACCTCTATAATTGCAAATTTACCCTCTTCTCCACCATCCACTAGTAACTATAATTGGTTAAAAGAATGCCCTATCCAAAATACTAGAATACTAAGCGGGATAAGAGTTACCAATGGTCAATTACCCGATACTATATTAAAAGAAATAAACAATCCTCAACAATATAAGGGTGCAAACCAAAGTGATGAAGGTAGAATAAGATTATACCCTGAAGTTACAGATAATCTCAACCAACTATTAACATCTGCAACATCCCAAAACATTATCCTTAAAATCAATTCCGCCTACAGAACATATGAAGACCAATTAAGAGTCATAAACCAGTATGGTCAAGGTGTTGCAGCATGTCCTGGAACTTCCAACCATGGTTTCGGTTTAGCTGTAGATTTTGCTAATATTAATGGAGGTAGAATAAAACCCGGGATGAAAGAATATGATTGGATAAAAGAAAATGCTCCTAAATTTGGTTTTAATAGACTACCTTGGGGTAACAAAGGAGAAAATTGGGAATCATGGCATTGGGAATACACTAGTATAAGCAGAAACTTAACAACTTTAAAAACCCAACAAAAATCTGCCTTTGAAGAAAAAAAACGACAATTAAAATCCTCTAATGTTATTAATTTAACTTAATAAATATGTACTTTCCAAAATCTCAAATAAAAACTAATTTATATACTAAGGGTGGAGAATTTATAGACCCTTCAACAGGAGAAAACTATGTCGGCTTTTACTTTAAAACATCTACTGGAGGTTATTATACTGGTAAAAACCCTCAAGACTCCCCTGTAATAAATTTGTCCCCTACTATAGCATTTGAAACTTCTAATTTATCTTCAACCCTTGAATTTATTAATGAATCCTCTCCTTCAATTTGGACTTGGGATTATTATAGTACACCTTTAGATAAAACAAATCCTCCATCCCCACCTATACGTACATATCCTACCCCTACAAAACCTGATTATATCCTAGGTGAATTTACAAGGTACTTTTTAAGTAAAACTAATGAATCTAAATTTATAGAGATAAATAAAGAACAATATCAAAAATATATAGACAAAGATAAAAACGTAGCTTACCAACTATACCAACCTATTTCATTTTCATGGGACTTAACGGGTGATAGAAATGATACTTATAGGGTAAACGAGGCAACTATAAATAAAGTAGAAAGGGATAATAAACTCCCGGGCTTCAAATCTTATTTTAAAGGTAGATTCGATCAATTTTACAAATAGTTTGGTTATCCTAATACTTAGTTGTATATTTAATCAAAATAGGTTATATGTATTGGCTTGTAGAGGATAAAGAACAGTTAGAGGTTTTAACACGTATTGGTTATAAAGAAGCTTTCATTGAGGTAATACCCTACAATGACACCATTCACCCCACACAAAACCACATAAGTTTACTGTATATTAGACCCATTTTAGCATCTAAAGGCTTTATGGTATGTATTCATCATAGTGAGGCCCTAAATGTGTTATCCACGTATAAGACAAAAATAATAAATCTATTAAATAAATTTGAAAAATTATATTGTTACGATAAAAAAGAGACATTACATTATTTACCACTAAAGGCTCTTTATGACATAAACCCACCCCCAACTACGTATATACGTCCTACAACACAAACTCACGAGATATACTACAGTAAACATAAAGATAATCCTAGTTTAAATTTAATTATACCTATTGTTAAACATTATGAAAGATGCGAGACACTTTTTGGAGATCTAAAAGCAAATATTAACAGAGAAAAAACAAAATATGATGAGTTCTTTAATAGTAAAACCACAATGGTATTCAACGCTATCGAAAGAAGTGGAATACGAGTACACGTACCAACATTCGAAGAGTACTTCCACCCCCTTAAGGGTGAATATGTCTACACACAGTTCAACTTAAAAACAACAACAACCCGTCCCTCAAATAGTTTTAAAAACGTAAATTATGCCGCACTCAACAAAGAAAATGGATGTAGAAAAAGTTTTATACCACGTAATAATAAATTTGTGGATTTTGATGTTAAGAGTATGCATGTTATTATTTTATCTAAGCTTATAGGTTATAAACTCCCTCCTGGAGATATATATGAATATTTGGGTGAAATATATGGATTAAAGAGAGAGGAAGCAAAAATACTAACTTTAAAACAAATAAATAGTAGCACCTTAAATGAATATGAAAATTTAGAATTTTTTAAAAAAATATCATTATATAAAAATAGATTATGGGAAAAATTTGGAAGAATGGGGTATGTAGAATGTCCTGTATCTGGGTATTTTATAAAAAAAGAAGATGTTGGTGATATGAATCCTGGCAAACTTTTAAATTATCTACTACAGTGTTTAGAGACTTCAATTCAAGTTAAAATTTTATGGGAATTATTTAGAGGATTAAAGGGGTTTGAAACAAAAATAGTACTATATGTGTATGACTCAATACTTTTAGATTTAAAAGATAGTGAAAAAAATAAGGTTTTAAGTCTTATTAGAGATGTATATACAAAATATGGGTTTGATTTGAATTATAAAGAAGGAAATGATTATCATTCTTTAGTCTCCCCCTAACTTTTCTTTATTTATAATAAAATGAAAGAATGTTCTGAATGTAAAGAATTTAAAATATTAGAAGAATTTGATTTTGGATTATGTTGAATTTGAATTTAAAAGAAAAATATACAACCCCTTGGAATCCCCAAAATAATATTGTATATTACAATAATTAAAGAAATAGAAGGTTATGACTACAATTTTGGAGAGTAAGATTAATACGTATAATATGAGTTATGATATTATAACTGATATAAATACATTGAAAGATTTGAATAATAGATTATTTTGTACGTTTACAGACTTAGAGGGTTTGGATTTACTAATAGAAGATATAAAGGCCAAGTATGATATAATATATAACAAAATATTTATTTTGGAAATTATGGGTAGAGATGAGTATGTAGTTACATATAATGTAGACCAAACAAATTTATCCTCCATCCCAGAAAATACTATATTGTTACATAGAAAAAAAGAATCGAATACTCTTTATACAATAAATGCATTAAATGAGTTAATAAAATTATTAAATGGAGGAGTTGTTGATATTTATTATAAAGTGAATTGGCAGCATTATAGGAATACTATACTACTGACTCAGCACAATGAATTAAAACAATTGAAAACCAAAATACATAAAATTATTGAAATAGAATGAAACTAAGAGATTTACTTAATGAAATGTTAAATGAAGTTGCTATTGACCAACTTCGTACCCAATATGTGGATAGGGGTAAAATGCCTTCTACTGTTTTTGATAAAGTTATAGATGCTGCAAATAAGAAACCAGCATATGCTACCTGGTTAGCTAAACGAGTGCTAACTAGGGTAATTAAAATTGAAGATATTGAAAAATATAAAGAATATTTAAATGTTTTTGACCGTAATAAAAGAGAATATCCTTCCTCTGATATCAATTTTTATAAAGATAAAAACAAAATAGAAGATTTTAATTCTAAATCTATTGAGATTATAAATAAAGAAACAGACCCATCACAACAAAAAGGAATCCCATTCGAACAAAAATATGCTAAGTTAAAAATTGGGACAGTAGCAGATTTTGATATATATAAACTTCCCCAAGGATCCGAAAATTTATATGGGGCTTCATGTGATTTGGGTTCTGGAACAGGTTGGTGTACAGCAACAAATAAAGTAAATCATATGTTTAATAGTTATATATCAAAAGACGATTTATATATCTTAATAGATAAAAAAGATAAAACCAATAAATACCAATTCCATTATGCTGATTCACAGTTTATGGATAAGGATGATAATGAAATATTAGATTATTAGATGAATCTAACCTTTAAACCTAGATTAATATGAGTGTAAGAATTCAAATTCCCGAATTAAAAGGATATAAGGCTATTAAGAACCCTGCCTTAACTACTGTAATTGATAGAATAATAAATAATAGATGGTGGAACAATGAGGGGTGGTCTACCATGTATGATGCACGCTACCAAGAATTTTATGATCTTTTAAAATCAGGAAATTTTTTAGAAAACAGCTTACTCTTAGCATCCAAAATGAATTCAGCCCCAGCTGAATTTGGTGAAGATATTAGTGAAGAGAATAAAGAACGACTTAAGCAAGTTTTTGATTTTTTAGAAAAAAAAGAAAACAAACCTAATCCTACTACAGATAGAAGTAATGACCCTGAGTTTGGTCTTTTTGAAAAAGATAACACTATAATTGTAGGCAATATGGGATTTAGTATAGTAGATAAATCAGGTAGACCACAAACATATCCATACCCAAGCGATGGTGTAGCCTTAGAATACTTAGGAGAAAACTACTTTATTATAGAAGATATTTTAGATGATGGGGTTTTTGTTTTAAAATCAATAGATGATATGTTAAAAGTATACAAATCTAAGGGCATAAATGTAGATAATGAACAAAATATGTACTTAGTATAAGATGGATTTACAATTAAAAAGTTATTTAGATAATTATATAAAAATCCAAAACTCTTTTCATTTTATTTCTTTAGGTGGTAGTGTACCTTTAATGATATATGGTAGTATACCATTTAGAAAAATTAAAGATTTCGATATTATTAGTACCCAGTATGTAAATAAAGATGAAATCTTATATAGAGCTTTTGATATTAAGCCCCCTAAACGTTTTTTAGGAGGTACACGAGTATCTTATGAAGATACCCATTTTGATTTATATATCAACCCCCAAGCAACTTATGAGTTTATTCATTTTGAGGGTTATAACTTAAGAGTATCGCCTGAAGACGAGATAATATTTTATAAGTCTAAACAATTACTTAGGGGTACAAAAAAAGGTATTGAAGACTTTTCTAACATAATAGAAAATAAAAAATTCTAAAAAGCCTTTTAGTAAAGTTTGGATTTACTGACTTAATATGACTTTAGTATTAAAATTGCTTATGGGGTCAGTTACGGTTCTTTACAACCCCTATAATATGTATAACGTGACTATAAATCACATTATACCATAGATAAAAAATGAATAACAAATTATTTTGTACCTTTACGATTGAAGAGGAGCTAGATGAATTGGTACAAACCATAAATGAAAGTTATGATATTTTATATGGAAAAATATTTGTTTTGTATATTAAAAGCAATAATGAATTTGTTTGCACATACAATGTAGACCCTACTACTTCAAGAGATATCCTTCCAAATACTATATTGTTACATAGAAAAAAAGAATCGAATACTCTGTATACTATTAATGCTCTTAATGAATTGGTTAAGAAATTAAATGATGGGGTTATTGACCCTAGATTTAGAGTAGATTGGCAACATTATAGAAATTGTATTTTACTTACTAAACATAATGAATTAGACCGATTAAATACAAAAATATATAAAATAATAGAAATATAATGGATAATTTCGATTTAAAAAAATATTAAAATAAATTAGGAACCCAGTAATGGGGTTCGTATATTACAATTACATAAACGTTATAAATTAAAATTAGTTATTATGGATTTAAATGCTTTAAAGCAAAAATTAAACACACTTCAATCAAAACCCCAAGGAGGACAAAAAATTGATTATTCTACTATCTATTGGAAACCTTCAATAGGTAAACAACAAATCAGAATTGTACCATCAGCGTATGATGCTTCTAACCCCTTTACAGAATTAAGGTTCCATTATGGTATTACTAATAAGGTAATGATTTCTCCATCAAATTTTGGTGACAAAGATCCGATTTTATTATTTGCCCAAAAATTAAGAGAGGGGGAATATAATAAGGAAAATTATGTTCTAGCTAAAAAGTTAGATGCTAAAACACGTTATTTTGTTCCTGTAGTAGTTAGAGGAGAAGAGGATAAAGGTGTTAGATTATGGCAATTTGGTAAGTTAGTATATGAAGAATTATTAGCACTTGCGGTTGATGATGAAATAGGGGATTATACTGATATTGTAAATGGTAGAGACCTTACAGTTGAAACTGTAGGACCCGAATCTACTGGTACCTCTTACAATAAAACATCCGTTAGAGTTAGATTAAAGTCTACTCCTTTAAGTGAAACTGCTTCTCAAGTAGAGGATTGGACTAACAACCAACCAAACCCAAAAGAAGGTTTATTCAAAATTTATTCATTTGATGAAATGAAATCTGCTTTAGAGAAATGGTTATCACCTGAGGATAATGAACCTGAAATTGCTAAAAACCCTAATTCATTTCCACCACAATCCCCTGCATCTAATAAACCATCAAATTTTAGTTTAGATACATCAAAATCTAAACAAAATAAAGTAGACAAGTTTGATTCTTTATTTGATAATAATGACGATCTTCCCTTCTAAATATGGCGAAAAAAACATCAAAGTCTCTCTCGGCAGCAGTGTCTGCCGAGATTAAGAGCAAATTTGATCTTAATAAATTTAAATCTTCTAAAGGTTTAGATAAAAACGTCAAATTTAAGGACCAAAATTGGATACCCTTATCCCCTGCTTTTCAAGAAGTAGCTGGTGTACCTGGTATCCCTATGGGTCATATTACTCTACTTAGAGGTCATTCTGATACTGGTAAAACAACAGCCTTACTAGAAAGTGCAGTTAATGCTCAGAAAATGGGGATATTACCTATTTTTATTATTACTGAGATGAAGTGGAATTGGGAACATGCTGCACAAATGGGGTTACAAGTTAATCTAATTAAAGATGAAGATGGTGAAATAGTAGATTATGAAGGAAACTTTATTTATGTAGATAGAGAAACCTTACATACTATCGAAGATGTAGCTGCCTTTATTATGGATTTACAAAATGAACAGAAAAAAGGTAATCTACCTTATGATTTAGCTTTCTTCTGGGATTCAATTGGTTCTATACCTTGTGCTATGTCTGTTGAAAAGTTGAAGAATAACAATGAATGGAATGCCGGCGCTATGTCAACCCAATTTGGTAATACTGTTAATCAAAGTATTGTAATGTCTCGTAAAGAATCATCACCTTATACTAACACCTTAGTTTGTATAAACAAAGTTTGGACAGCAAAAGCTGAAGTACCTATGGGTCAACCCAAGATGATGAATAAAGGTGGAATGGCTATGTGGTATGACGCAACTTTTGTAGTTACATTTGGTAATGTCTCAAATGCTGGTACATCTAAAATTAAAGCAATTAAAGGTGGTAAACAAGTAGAATGGGGTAAACGTACAAATTTACAAATTGACAAAAATCATGTCAATGGTATCCAATCAAGGGGAAAAATTGTAATGACTTCTCATGGTTTTATTGAAGATACTGACAAAGATAAAAATGCCTACAAAAAGAAACACCAAGATGAATGGTCTAAAGTCTTAGGGGGAGGAACATTTACCATTATAGAAGATGATGAAGATGTAACCCCCGTACTTTATGACGTAGATGACTTATAAAACCTAAAACATGAAAAACAAAGAATTATTTAACCTCCTTAATGATATTAAGGAGGATCAGGAAATACCAACTCAAAACCGACATGACCGGGTGCTTATAATCGATGCCCTTAACCTATTCTTCCGAAACTTTGCCATGATGAATATGGTTAACCCTGATGGGATCCATGTTGGTGGTTTAGGTGGGTTTTTCCGTTCTTTGGGTGCCATGATTAAACAAACTAATCCTACTTCTGTTTATGTAGTATTCGATGGAGCAGGTTCTACAGTAAACCGTAAGAACCTACTCTCAGAATATAAAGGTACTAGAAATTTACAGCGAATTACTAATTGGGAAGCCTTCGATAATATTGAAGAAGAACATGACTCTAAAATAGATCAAATTGTACGTATAATACAATATTTAAAATTATTACCTGTTAAAACCACTATACTTGACAAAGTTGAAGCCGATGATATCATAGCGGTATTAGCTGAAGAACTAGTAGAAAAACATAATTCCACTTGTTTTATAGTATCATCTGATAAGGATTTTTTACAACTTGTAACTGATAAAATAATTGTATATCGTCCTATGGAGAAAGAATATTATACCCCAAAAGTTGTAGAAGAGAAATTTGGTTTAAAACCTTCAAATTTTATTTTACATAAAACCTTGTTAGGAGATAACTCAGATAATATTCAAGGAATCAAGGGGTTAGGTGCAAAGGGTATATTCAAAAAATTCCCAGAATTAAAAACTCATGATTTAACTTTAGAGGATATTTTTGATATTTCAGCTAGGAAATTTAAAGAACATATTATATATTCACGTATAGTACAGGAAAGAGCTCGTATTGAAACTAATTATAAAGTTATGGATTTAAGCACCCCCATGATAGATGCTAAAGGGAGAGAACATATACATCATTTAATTAATGAAGATCTACCTAATTTTAACCCCGAAATGTTTATTTCATTTTACAATGAAGATAAATTAGGGGGGATGATAAGAAATTTAGATACTTGGTTAAATGATATATTTGTTTTATTTCCAACTTATAAATAATGACATTAACATCTATTTCCTTCTTAATATATATAACCAAAACATATTATGGTAGTGTATTTAACAATACATTTACCTACGGGAAAAATGTATATAGGTAAAGATAAAAATAATCATCACCGCTACTTTGGAAGTGGTGTTAGTATTAAAAACATTATCAAAACTGAAGGTAGAGACAATTTAAGAAAATCTATTTTAGAAGAATGTAGTGATTTAGAAACCCTTATCCAACGATAAGAATATTGGTTAAATTATTACGATGTTGAAAACAACCCTATGTTTCTCAATAGAACTAATAAAGCATATGGTTGTAGTAGGCAAACAGAAGAGGGTAAAAGAAAGATTAGTGAAAATAGAACACCTTTTATTTGGACTAGGGAAATGCGTGAAAAAGCATCTAAACAAAGAATTGGAAAAACTAAAATCCACCTTAAAACTAGAAGTGATAAAGGAATCAAGCGTGGTAAAAGCCCTGGGGTATCCGGGGCATTAAAAACTAGGGATAGAAGTTACAGTTATAAAAAAGTAGGACAATATACACTAGATGGAAAATTAATTAAAACATATACATCAGCAAAAGAAGCAAAAAATGAAACTAATATAAAAATACAAAATGCCCTTGTAAATAAAACAAAAAGTGCTGGTGGGTATATTTGGAAATATTAGGAATAAATCGTATATTCCTATAGAAATAAGTTATAAACAATACTAAATTTAAACGTTATCACACTCCAATCAATAAATCAATACGGACATGACTTTCAAATTAAAGTACTATCTTCTCTATTAACTCATAAAGAGTTTTTAGTCAACATACATGATATCATATCTGAAGAATATTTTGAGAATCCTGCGATAGTATGGTCTATTAAAGAAGTAATCAAATACTTTGATAAGTACCACACAGTTCCATCATTAGATATACTTAAAGTAGAATTACAAAAAGTAGATAATGAAGTACTACAAATATCAATTAAAGAACAACTAAAACAAGCTTATGTTTCTTCAGATGATGATTTAGAATATGTACAAGAAGAATTTACAAATTTTTGTAAGAACCAACAATTGAAAAAGGCCTTAATGTCGTCTGTGGACTTATTGAAAGCAGGCGATTTTGATGGTATTCGTTTTATTGTTGATAATGCCTTAAAAGCGGGACAAGATAAAAATTTAGGACATGAATATGTTAAAGACATTGAATCTAGGTATAGAGAAAATTCAAGAGAAGTTATTCCCACTCCTTGGCCACGTATTAATGAATTACTACAGGGTGGACTTGGAAATGGTGATTTTGGTCTTATATTTGGTAATCCTGGAGGGGGTAAGTCATGGTCGTTAGTTGCACTAGGGGGACATGCTGTAAGGTTAGGTTATAATGTTCTACATTATACTCTAGAATTAGGTGAAGATTATGTTGGAAAGAGATATGATGCTTTTTTCACTAAAATACCAGTTAACAAAATAGATTCTTACAGAGATAAAATCGAAGAAATCATACCTCAACTACCTGGGAAATTAATAATTAAAGAATACCCAACAGGTAAGGCAACTATTTCAACTATTGAATCCCATATTGCAAAAGCAACTAGTATGGGGTCTAAACCTGATTTAGTAATTATTGATTATGTTGACCTTCTTTCATCAAAAAGGAAAAATAGGGAACGTAAGGATGAGATTGATGATATTTATACCAGCACTAAAGGATTAGCTCGACAATTAAACATCCCAGTTTGGTCTGTTTCTCAAGTTAATCGTGCAGGTGCTCAGGATAATATTATCCAAGGAGACAAAGCTGCAGGATCTTATGATAAAATTATGATTACTGATTTCTGTATGTCTCTTTCACGCAAAAAAGAAGATAAAGTTAATAACACAGGTAGATTTCATATAATGAAAAACAGATACGGAATGGATGGGCTTACTTTTGGTATAGATGCAGATACTTCAACTGGTCATTTTACAATTAAAAATGAGTATTTTGAAGGGGATGAAACAGAACCCTTAGCCCCCACCACTAGGTCTAACCAGTTTGATACTAATGTTGATATCTTTGATAAAAACTTATTACGAAAGAAATTTTTTGAATTAAATCCCTAAACCCTAATAAATATTAATAATTAAATAATGATAAAAAAAAGTATATTTGACCCAAGTGAAGATGTTAGAGGAAACGATTATCCTCATTTATTAAAATACGCCAATGTTATATGGGAAGCCTTTTGGACACCTGAACACTTTGACTATGATAAAGACGTAAGAGATTTTAAAACAAAACTAAAACCCCACGAACAAGAGGCTATTAAAAGGTCAATGTTATGTATAGGAGTAGTAGAAAATAAAGTTAAAACTTCTTGGGCACGGGTCGATTTAAGATTACCAAAAACCGAAATAGCAGATGCTGGGCATGTATTTGCAGGTAATGAGGTGGTACATAGGAGAACTTATAAACAAGGGTTGGATTTACTAGGTTTAGATATTATGTTCGAAAACATAATGGATATCCCTCAAGTAGCAGGTAGAATTAATTACCTTAACAAATATTTAAAAGGGTATACTTCTAGATCTAATAAGGAATTTACAAAATCCTTAATTCTATTTACCCTATTAGTAGAAAATGCTAGTCTTTTTGCTAACTTTTTAACTATATCCTCTTTTGGTAAATATAAAAATGTTTTTACTAACTTTACTGCTGTTGTAAATGCAACTAGTAAAGAAGAAGCAATCCACGCCCAATTTGGAGCAGAACTAATTAAAATAATTAAAGAAGAAAACCCAGAATGGTTTGATGGTGAAATGGAGAACAAAATTCGCAGGAACATTAGAAAAGCATATAAGGCGGAAGAAGAGTTAATAGATTGGGTATTTGAAAAAGGGGAATTAGATTTTATGCCTAAAAATATTATAAAAGAATACACAAAACAAAGATTAAATCACGGTTTAGAATTAATAGGGTATGAAAAAGAATACGAAGTAGATAAAGAACTATTAAAATTAACAGAATACTTTGATAGAATGGCTAAAGCACCCATATCTTTCGATTTCTTCGCACAGAAAAGCACAGATTATAATAAAACAAATTTAATTACTGAAGACGCATGGGATTAGACTTACAATGGCTTAAAGATAAAGAACAAGTAGAAATGTTAAAGAGGGGGTATCTAAATGAAAATGAAACCCCCGAAGATAGATTCCAAGCTATCTGTGACGCAATACAAAAATATTCCAACCAACTAGTAAAAACCCCAGAATCAAAGGAGTATGTTAAAGGTATAGGAAAAAGATTTGAAGAATATATATCTAAGGGGTGGACATCATTTTCAACCCCAATCATACGGTCTTTCGGGTCAGAATTTAACCTACCTATTAGTTGTAACCACACCATATTAGAGGATTCTATGGATGGAATATACCGAAGACTTTACGAAACCGGGATACTAGCAAGTAAAGGATCAGGCACCGCCGTAAATATTTCAGATTTAAGACCTATGGGTTCACTTATAGAATCTGGTGGGGAAGCTAATAGTATAATTGATTGGATGGAATTGTATGCCGATATGATAGCAAAAACAGCCCAAAATTCACAAAGAAGAGGTTTTATTACCTTCTATTTAGATGCTGATCATCCTGAGATTATGGATTTTTTAGATATAGGTACAGAAAGAGTTCCTAAGGATAAACAAAGATTCTTATCTACTATTACAACCGCCGTAACTTTACCTGAAGGGTTTAGACAAGCTTTAAAGGATGGAGATATTGAGAAACGTAAAATATTTACTAAAATTTTAAATACTAGGAAAGAAGCAGGTTTCCCTTATATTTTAGATATTGAAAATTCTAATAAAGGGATATGTCAATCTTACCAAGACAAAGGTATTAAAATCAGAAACTCCAACATTTGTATTGAAGCCACAGAATATGCTGATTATGAAAAAACATTTGCATGTTGTTTATCTTCAATAGTAGTATACCATTGGGATGAAATTAAAAAAGATCCTAATTTCTTATTTGATATGAATATTGCACTTGATTGTGTTATTGAAGAATATATTGAAAAGGGTAGAAAAATTAAAGGTATAGAATCTGCAATAAAATTTGCAGAGGAACATAGAACTATAGGTATAGGGATATCTGCATTTCATTCTTATTTACAAAAAAATAATGTAATATTTGGTTCATTACCTTCATTTAACATTAACAACGATATTTTCTCTACTATGAGAAAAGAAGGAGATAGAGCCTCTAAGTGGATGGCACAACATTTTGGTGAACCTAAGATGTTAGAAGGGTATGGTGAACGTAACACAAGTCGTATGGCACAAGCTCCTAAAAAATCAACTAGTTTTATTGATGGGGGTATAACAATGGCTTACAGTGAAGGTATTGAACCTCATAAAATAAATTACGGGGAAAAGATGGTTGCCAAAATTCAAGTAGAGTGGAAAAATAGAGAATTAGAAGCATTACTAAAATCAAAAGGTAAGGATACAGAAGATACATGGGATAGTATCCTAATACATGGAGGATCAGTACAACATTTAAGTTTCCTGAGTGGGCACGAAAAGGATGTGTTTAAAACATTTCATGAGATATCACAAGTAGATGTAATTAATTTAGCGGCACAAAGACAAAATTATATAGATATGGGTCAATCAATTAATTTAGCAATTCACCCCGAAGCGGCTGCTAAAGATGTAATTAAACTACACTTAGATGCATTTGATAAGGGTTTAAAATCCCTATATTACCAATTTAACTTAAACGCCGCTCAACAATTTTCACAAGACTTGTTAACCTGCAGTGCGTGTGAAGGATAATATCTTTTATATTTATAATAAAACATCAAATTATGAAAAAATTTTTAAATGGAATTAAAGAATGGGTATTTGCTAATGGTATTACAGGTATTGGTTTTGGCTTAGTTGGGATTTATTTTCTTATAAACGGTCAAAATTTATTTGCAGGTATAGGTTTAGGGGTGTTATTTACTCGTAATTGGGATTGGATAGTATCTAAATTTAAGTCATTGTTTAATAATTAACCCTTCTTTAAAAAAAATTAAAAGGAAACGATTAACGTTTCCTTTTTTTTTTGTTTTTTTGGTTTTTCTTTATATGTATAATAAAATACACTTTAGTGTTAGTTTTAATAGTAAAAATATTTTAATTATAAAACCACAAAGTGTAGATATGAGCCTACAAAGTTTACAACAAAAATTAAAAATTACAACTGACGGTATATTTGGACCTGATACTTTACACGCAAGCATGTTATACTTCAATCTCACCCCTGAAAGAGCTTCTCATTTCTTTGCTCAAGTATCCCATGAAACCGCCAATTTTAAATATTTTGTTGAAAATTTAAATTATTCCACTAAGGGCCTTAATAGTATTTTCCCCAAATATTTTAAAAGAGTGGGTAGAAACCCAACTAGATACCATAGAAACCCTGAAAAGATAGCAAATCTTGTATATGCCAATAGAATGGGAAATGGTAATGAAGAATCAGGAGATGGTTGGAAATATAGAGGGAGAGGAGCAATTCAACTCACAGGAAAAAATAATTACGAATTATTTTCTAAATATATTAATAATCCTGAAGTATTAACTAACCCTGATATAGTAGCAACTTTATATCCCTTTGAATCTGCCATATTTTTCTTTGATACTAATAAACTTTGGGACATTTGTGATAAAGGAGTTACAGATGGAGTAATATTATCCTTAACAAAAAGAATTAATGGTGGTACTAATGGGCTCTCAGATAGAATAAATAAAACCCATAAATATTACGAATACATTAAATAGTTTATTATACGATGAAAACCTCACTTATACTTACATTATCCTTGACAACAGCCCTAGCATTTATAGGAACCTATTTTTTAGACCTAACAGCCGACAATTTAGAACAATACCTTTCAGTAAGTTTTGTAGTATTTCTTGATGGTTTCTTTGGCATTTGGGCAGGGGCAAAAAGAGAAGGATTCCAAACTCGTAAAGCCATTAAAGTTATAAAAACATTTGTATTTTGGATATTAATGCTATCCGCTATACTTACAATCGAAAAAGGATTTTCAGGTACTTCATGGTTAAGTGAAACAATTATGGCTCCCTTCTTAGTATTTCAATTAATATCTACTTTTAAAAATGCTTCTATGGTTGGGTTAGTAAAAAATGATTTATTAGTAAAAATATTAGATAAATTAGATAAACATAAAGGAGAAAGAATGGTATAATTAAAAACCATATTTTTTCAAAATGGGTTGGTTTATTTAAAACTTTTTTTTATATTATCAAGTATGAAAAATAAAATATTACCTTATATTGTATTATTTGTAGCTTTAGGCTTAAGTAGTACAGCTGCATATTATAGTATCATTGGTTTATCCAAACTATTTGCTGGGGTTGCACTCGCAGTAATTATTATGTCTAGTTTTTTAGAAGCATCTAAATTAATAATTGCCTCTTTATTATATCAATATTGGGGTACTTTAAATAAAGTATTAAGAATATACTTAACTATAGCCTTATCCATTTTAATATTAATAACTTCAATGGGGATATATGGTATGCTTAGTAGTGGTTACCAAGACACTTACAGGCAACTTACTATAAAGGAAAATCAAACAAAATTCCTAACCCAAAAGAAAGAATTTTATGAGAAAGATGTTATACGTTATGACACAGAACTTGAAAGAATATCTAATAATATTTCTACTCTTAGCAACGCAAAATCTTCCTCAATTCAAATTAAAGACGCATCAGTGGATGGAGGTCTTAGAACTACAATTTCCACTTCAGAGGTTAGACTTGCCCAAAAACGTATTGGGGTGGAGGAGGAAAATAGGAAAGATATTAGATCTAAAAGAGAGATAGCATCAGACAGTTTACAAAAATATCAATTAAAAATATTAGAATTAGAAAATAACACCGAAGTAGCTGGAGAATTAGGTTCATTGCAGTATTTATCTAATTTAACGGGGGCTTCAATGGATAAAATCATAAATATATTACTACTTATTATTATATTTGTATTTGATCCTTTAGCTATATCTTTAGTAATAGCTGCAAACTTTGCCTTTGAAAAAGCATATCCAAAAAAAAAAGAAAACTTATACGGTGAACTTGTAGATGATTTTTCGGAATGGGATGGTATCGAAGAAGAGCAAAAAACAATTCCTCGACCATCAAAAGAAGAAATACAAAAACTAGAAGATACTAGGGATGCAATTTTAACAAAATCAGGATTGTATAAGTATAGGGATGAAATAGAGAAACATACTAGTGGAATAGGGGACCCTAAAGTTAAAGAAAAACACGAGAATTTAAATATAATTGAGGTCGAAAAATACAAAACCCATAATCCTCCAGACTTTAACCCCGGGGGGGTTGTAAATAAAAATGAAGATAATTACATTCAAAATAAAATACAAGAACTCCAAAACCTACCAAAACAAAACCTTTCAGGTTGGAGGAGGAAAAAAATACAAGATGAAATAAAGGGTTTAAAAGATAGGTTGGATAACAACGAATCCAAAACCTACTAAAATATATTTAAGTCAAAGTTGGATACCCTAAGAATCCTTCTTATATTTAAATAAATAAGAGTTATATGTACAAGCCAGCATTGTCTAGAGAACAAGTTAATAAAGAACTTTCTAAACTACAAAAATTAAATTATAACCAATTTAGGTGGTGGAGAATGTATCAACCTCCTAATAAACCCCTTGACATTAGAAAACCCCTACGTGAACGCATATTAAATGGGGATTTTGATTATTCATGTTACAGAGTACAAATATATTGGTGTGAATATGAATTAAATACCCTTTTAAAAGAATGTAATGTTGATTATCAAATGTATTTAGAGAAAAGTACAGTTTTAAGGGCACGTAGAAAACGCTTAAATGAAGATTTCGAAAAAGATGAAAATGAAAGGTTACATAATCTTACTATGGAATTTACTAACCATTTTAGATGTAATAAAGAACAAGTAGAAGAAGAAATGTTAAATTGTAGTGGAACTTTAATAGATCTTTATTATAAAATTGAGGACAAATATAAAATAGTCCATATGCCTTATCCTTTAAAGCATAGAGGACGACCTAAAAAAGTTATATAAAATGAAAATATCACACGAAGTACCTAGATGTTTATTAGAAGAATCACGAGAGTATAATCAGTATAGCTACTGTTTACCTCACTTATTAGATATAGATGAAGAATACAAAAACTTCTTCTATGAAGAAAAGGCTAGAGGGCGTTATGTAATAATGGATAACTCTTTACATGAACTTTCTCACGCCTATGATTCTAAACGCCTCCTATATTGGGTCAAAGAACTAGAACCAGACGAATTTATAGTCCCAGATGTATGGATGGATTGTCACCAAACAGCAGCACAAGCCAAATATTGGAATCAATTTGAATTGCCTGAGAAAACTAAGAGAATTGCTGTAATCCAAGGTAAAGACAAAAACGATGCATATCTATGTGCTGGTCTGCTATCTGAATTAGGTTACGACAAATTATGTGTATCTTACGGTGCTACTTGGTATAATGATTTCTTCCCACACAGCAATGCGGACATGGGAAAAGCATTAGGTAGAGTACGTTTTGTACAAGGTTTATTAAATCTAGATCATTTAAAACATATTAAATTACATCTTTTAGGATGTGCTTCACCTTTCGAATTCTCTCTATATGATAAACATCCTCGAATTGAATCCATTGATACATCAAACCCTATTATGATGGCTTTAGAAGGTAAAAAATATAATAATTCATTAGTTATGGATAAACCCAAAGCTAATATGAATGACCATTTTAATATAAATCTAGATAAAATTGATTTAAATTTAGTAACATATAATGTAAATAAGTTTAAATCTTTTCTTGAAAACTAGGCCCCCCAATATTCATTTCGTATATTCACGTATAATAAAATATTAACACTTAAAAAGTAATAAAAAATGAAAAATTATATGATGTCCCTTTATGACTATTTAGGAAGAGCTGCAGGTCCAGAACTAGGTAAAGAAGTATGTGAAGTAGCTGTAAAATTAAAAGAAACCATTGAAGAAAGAAAAATATCAAACTCTAAATATACTGGAAATGTACATTTATATCGTAGAGAGTTTTTAGATGAGTTCTTCAACAACAAACAATATTAACAATGGTAGAAACAATCACCCATTCTTTGGGGTTTTGTGGTGAACCTCATTTAAAATTGCTTGACTTAGCTCCCTTTTCTATGTATATTACGGAAAATATAAAAAACGTTAGCCTATACGTTAAAAATACCTGGCATTTTTTTAATTAAAATAATGGCAAGATATTGTGTGTTTTGAAGGAGGATATCGGTGGTATAAGGAAAGAAACGGAAAATAATAGCTAAAATACATAAATATGAAATTAACAAAAAAACAATTAGCAATTAAAGAATCTGTAATAGCTAGACTAAGAATAGAACAAAAAAACGGGGATACAGAATGTGCTCATTGTAATGCTGATGACTTACTTTGTGAGTTGTTAAATGAATTAGGCTTTATAGATGTAGTAAATGAATGGCAAGAAGTTGATAAATGGTACGCATAGTAGTTTTTTTCTTTATACGTTGTTGACAACATTTTTTAAAGAGGGAGATAAGATTCGTATATTAGAATAAAGGTTTGAAACTCCATAACCTATAAATACCGGAGTAAATTTTTAAATAAAGTATAAATGCAAAAACAAAAAGATCATGTAGTAGTTTCATTAAGTGGGGGGTTAGATTCAAGTACCCTACTACTTCGATGCTTATCAGATTACAAAACAGTCACAGCTATCAGCTTTGATTATGGTCAAAAACACGTCGTTGAGCTAGAGAGAGCTCAATCCTTAATTGAATATATTGCAAGTAAAGACCACAAAGTAAACTACCGTCAAATTCAATTAAATGGGTTAGTTGATCTATTAGATTCAGCATTAGTAACCGGAGGGAAGGATGTACCTGAGGGTCATTATGAGTCTGATAATATGAAAGAAACAGTTGTTCCTAACAGAAACAAGATGTTTGCTTCTATTTCACAAGCAGTTGCTTTATCTATAGCAAATAGAACAGGTGAAACTTGTGATATCGCTTTAGGGGTGCATGCTGGAGATTTCGAAGTTTACCCGGATTGCAGGCAAGAGTTTAGAGATGCCGACGATACCGCATTTAGAGCAGGAAATTGGAATGCTGAAAGTGTAGGGTATTTTACACCCTATATTGAAGGTAATAAATTCACTATCTTACAAGATGGAGAAGTATTATGTGAGGAGTTAGGTTTAGATTTTGATGAAGTTTATAAAAGAACTAATACATCTTACAAACCTATTTTTATTCAAAGCGGAAAACTCGTACCTTCTAGCAAAAAAGGTAATTGGTATTCAGATTACAAATCAGCTTCATCAGTTGAACGTATTGAAGCCTTTATCAAATTAGGAAGAAAAGATCCAGTTGCTTATGCTGATGAAACAGGTCCAGTTGATTACGAAGTGGCAGAAACCCACGTAAAACAAATACTTGCACAACACTGTAAGTAAGAATATATTTTTAAAAAGTTATTGAAACTTATAAATTAAAATATTTATTAGGATTAACGGAGTTCGATTCTTCGTGGAGACTCAAAAGTACTAAGGGATTAGTATATGTCTTTCATCACAGACTTAAACAATTGATGGGGTACTAGACTGGACACCCATAACGCCAGTCTCGTTGGAACAAAGCCGGGTAACAGAGGCCCCAAGTAGTTTGACTAATTTTAAGAGGGTAAGACCTGCAGGTTTATTGAAAGCAAGAAAACCGATACATCTACATTAGAGTTATCCATCTAATGGCATGGAAGATTGGCAGAGTGGTCGAATGCACTGCACTTGAAATGCAGCGTACTGCAAGGTACCGGGGGTTCGAATCCCTCATCTTCCGCAAATAGTACTTACCACGCTATAACGGATTAGGAATTTCCCGGTCGAGCGTACCAGGGTAAGTCTTTTACGAGGATGCATAGTTGCAAATATTTATCCTCAAATTTAAAAGAGAGGTAGTGAAGCTGTAATGGTGTAATTGTTAAATCGAAAAAGGGTTTAGAGTAGAAATAATAATTATAAAATCCATCAGAAACCCCGAAAGACCCGAAACCTCTCTTTTATTTTTTTTTTTGTTTACACCCAAAGGGTGATAAAACTAGTCAGAGATGAAAATTCTTGCAAACTCAATACTTAAAGTTGAGCTGTTAATCTACGGGATTAGCTTTTTTAAAATAAATACTAAAAGACTTGGATAACCAGGTATTTTTTTTTATATTTAGATAAATTAATAATAATTTAATAAAATAAACAATGAAAACATTATTAATAACACTATTAGTTACGGCTACAATCTACCATGCTGATCCCAAACAATGTAACGCCGATTACTTAACTACGGCTTCAATGGAGAAGATAAATCCTAAAAACCCTGCGGGGCATAGATGGATTGCGGTATCAAGGGATTTAGAAAAATTAGGATTTGTCTTTGGTGTAAAAGTCAAAGTAGAAGGAGCAGGTGATTTAGACGGTATTTGGACAATCCAAGATCGAATGAACAAACGATACACTAAACGTATAGACTTTTTAGTAAATAAAACAAGAAAATACGGAAAGTGGGATAAAGTAAAACTAACTATAATAAAATAATAAACTGATGAAAACAACGATATTATGACACCTAAAGAAAAAGCAGAGGAATTAGTAAATAAACATTTAATGATATTAGCAAATGTTTATGATAGTTTAAGAACTAAAAATGAAATGGCTAAACAATGTGCTTTAATTTGTGTAGATGAGCTTATAAATGATAGGCGCAATAGCTATATGGATTTTAAGTATAAGCATTGGGAAAGAGTTAAACAAGAAATAAATAAAAAATAATAATTAATGATTTTAAAAAATAACATCCGGGATAGCAAGATGAGAATCTGGCATATCTCGGATACTTAACTCACACATTTCACAAATTATTAGAAATACCACAAGGAGTAGACCTAGTCATATTTTCAGGTGATTGTAGTAACCCAAGAGACCCTTATAATAACGAACCTGAAGTAAGGGCATTTATAGATTGGTATAGTGGTTTACCTATAAAACATAAAGTATTTGTAGCAGGTAACCACGATTCTTCAATTGAAAAAGGATTAGTTACTAAAGAGGATTTTGATCAGAAGGACATACACTACCTTGAAAATACTTCAGTAGAGATTGAAGGGTTAAAAATATTCGGATCACCTTATACACCTCTATTCGGACAATGGTCTTTTATGAAAGCTAGACATAAGCTAGATAGAATATGGGAGAAAGCTATACCTAATGACAGTGATATTATAATTGTGCATGGTCCACCAAAAGGTGTTTTAGATTTATCATATAATAGAAGAGGAAATTTAGAATTTTGCGGGGATAAATCACTAATGAATAAGATTAAAGAAGTAAAACCCATATACATGATGTTTGGGCATATTCATAATAATGAAGATATAATTAATGCTGGTACTAGAGTTATATATGGGTTAGATACAATATTTTCTAATGGTTCCGTAGTTACGGATAGAAAATTTGGTATGTTAACTAGCAATGGAAATATTTTTGAAATAATATGAGCAAAATAAATCAAATACGGGTTCCAATTGAAATTGAAAAAAATGAAGTCAATTGGAAGTTAGTTAGAGAAAGAGATGGGTTAACCCATGTATCAAGAGCTATAACATGGTTAGAGTTTAATAAGGACGGTACATTTAAAGAGGAATTTAATGAATGTCAAGTTGGTAGGAGTTTGTTAATGTCACCATTTAATAAATTCTTTACTTGGCAAACAACTAAAGTAACAGAAGTGTTAGAACAAAAGGGAGATTATATTAAGTTCAAAACACAAAACAGTAATTACGAACTATTCAAAATATAAGGTATGAGGGTATTAAGAGAATTTAAAAGAAGTATTAAGAAGATATGGTACTGGTTTCCCATTATTTGGAAAGACAGGGATTGGGATTCTCATTATATATTTGAGATCTTAAAACATAAATTAAAAACCCAATCCCAGTACATAGGAACAAATAATAACCACCTAATGGCTAAACAAGATTCTCGAAGAATGGATCTTTGTGTAGAATTAATAAATAAAGTACAGGATGAATTTTACAATATGGAGTATATGGAGTACTTTGATGAAATAAATTGGACTGCACCTACTAAAGACCATCAAGGACTGTATTCCTGGGAGAGTAGAATAATAAAAGATAACTTAGAACAATATTTTGAAAAATATCCACTTATATATAGAAAAGTGATAAGAGGTGAAGGATATTCTAAAATAGAATATGACTTTAAAAAACCAGGAGGAGTTCCTACAGAAGTGAATAAAAAAATAGCTAGGAATATGGCTTATATTAACCAAGATAGAGCCCACAAACTTCTATTTAAAATAATGGAAGAAAATATTTTAAAATGGTGGGATTAAGTTTGGAGAACACAAATATTTTTAGTATATTTATATGTAATAATTAAAAATAAATAAGGTTATGGCAACATTAACAGTAACAGAAGATCAATTAAGATTAATCCAACAAGCATTAGATTTTTATAGTAGAGTTGGTATAGGTCAATTTGGGGTTATTAAAGACCATCCAACATTTGAAAAACATTTACATAAAGAATTTGCTTTAGGTAGTGGACCCTTTAAGGTTGGTGATAAAACAATGCGAGGTGAAGTTGTTGAAATTGACCCCAAAGGTAAATGGATTAAAACCAAGGGTAGTTGGGGTAATGGTGATGAAATAAAAAAATGGACTGATATAGGTAAAATA